>Ga0209755_10005867_pt1 | contig 13780 bp, 9 predicted proteins | sample TergutCo191P1_FD_187301 | JGI IMG/M metagenome (GOLD analysis project Ga0209755, IMG submission 187301) | Cornitermes sp. P1 segment gut microbial communities from Petit-Saut dam, French Guiana - Co191P1 (SPAdes) (version 2) | ecosystem: Host-associated > Arthropoda: Insects > Digestive system >... | reverse complement strand
TATTCCCACTCTACGGTAGAGGGCGGCTTGTCACTGATGTCAAACACTACTCTTGATACGCTGGCAATCTCATTGCTGATACGCCTTGATGCCCTTGATAGCAGCTTGTGGTCTAGTCTAGTGTACTCACAAGTCATAAAATCCGATGTAGTCACAGCCCTTAGTGCAACAACAAAATCATAGGTGCGTTCGTCTCCCTTTACTCCCACGCTTTTGGTATCTGTCATCACCGCAAAATATTGACTAGGGCGTTTTGACAGCCCCAAAGTATCCACCTCTTCTCTAAAAATAGCGTCTACCTCTCGCAAAATATCCAATTTGTACTCATCAATTTCTCCCATTATCCTAATAGACAAACCAGGACCCGGAAAAGGCTGGCGGTTAACTAGATTGTTTGGCAGACCCAGTTTTTTGCCCAGTGCCCGCACTTCATCTTTAAACAGTCCCCTAAGCGGCTCTATCAATCTAGTCAAATCAAAATCACTAGGCAATCCCCCCACATTGTGGTGCGCCTTTATCACAGCGCTTTTTCCGTCCTCGCCGCCGCTCTCTACTACATCAGGATATATTGTGCCTTGTGCCAAAAACTCCGCATTAATCTTTTTAGCTTCCTCATCAAACACCTTGATAAATTCCGCTCCCACCAGCTTTCTTTTTGCTTGAGGATCTACCACCCCTTTTAGCACACTCAAAAATCGTTCTTTAGCATTTATTCTGATAAATTTTGCATCCCTAGCCCCAAAAATGCCCTCTATCCAATCCCCCTCATCCTTTCTCATAAACCCGTGGTCTACAAATACGCAAGTTAGTTGCCCCCCAATCGCCTTGTCTAGCATTGCCGCACACACAGATGAATCCACTCCGCCGCTTAATGCAAGCAGCACTCTTTTATCGCCCACCTTTGCCCTAATCTTTTCAATCTCAAGTGCCAAATAATCACCCAGTTTATAATCCCCCATAGCACCGCATACATCAAAAACAAACCTTTTAAAAATGTCTTTGCCAAGGGCAGTGTCTTTTGTTTCAGGGTGAAACTGCACTCCATACAAATGCTTGTCCGTGCATTCAAACGCTGCTATGCAGTTGTCTGTTGATGCAGTTTGACTAAAGCCGTGGGGCAATTCTTTTATGCTGTCACGGTGACTCATGAGTGCAACAAAATCTTTAGGCGGCAAAATTTTGCTGGTGCTGTTTGATTTTATTGTGATTTTTCCATACTCGCCTATGCTAGATGTCCCCACCGTGCCGCCTAGAGTGTGGCACATAAGCTGCATTCCATAGCAGATGCCCAAAACAGGAATGCCTAGATCAAACAATGCTTTGTCGCACTGTGGTGATGAGGCTAGATACACACTGTTTGGACCGCCTGTTAAGACTATGCCGATGGGGGCGATTTCTTTTATTGCGGCGATAGAAATGCTGCCTGGTTTTATTATTGAATAGACACCAAGGTTTCTTATAAGGCTTGCGATTAGCTCTTTATATTGTCCTCCAAAATCAAGGACTAGTATTGTTTGGTTTTTCATAGTGTATTTAGTTTCTCCTTAAATCTTTTGCGCTTATTGCAAAGCCGCTAGATAGTTTTTTGTCAAAGAGGCGGCTATAAATTCTGTCATCATAGCGGTGCTTTAATTCTTCGCTGTCTAAGTTGGTAGTAACAATGGTGTGTATGTTTTTTTGGATGCGTTCGTTTATGATGTGATAAAGATATTCTATTGTGACATTTTTAAGCATGTTTTCTGTGCCTAGGTCGTCTATTATCAATAGATCGCAATCTAAAAACGGAGCTATGTGGCTGTATTTATGCTCATCAAAGGTGGTGTGATATAAAAGGGTTTTGTTTAAAAAATTGAATGCACTGGTAAAAAGTGCCGAGTAGCCGTTTTTTTGGACAGCATCTTGTATACATTTTGCCAAAAAGGTTTTTCCAGTGCCTGTTTTTCCTAAAAGGATTAGATTTAAGTTTTTAGTATTAGGAAAGCTTTTGCAAAAGTCTAGGCTTTTTGTCAATGCTTTGTTGGCAAATGCTTGGTCATCTTTATCAAATATGCTTAAGTCAAAGTCATCAAATGTAATGGTGTTTGTAGGCATAGCGATAGAGGATATTATGCAAAAGCAGATTTTGTTTTTAAAATAACCATTGTCACTGCATTTTTTGCAAGAGGGAATGGGGATAAAATCTTTTGTGCTATAGCCTAGTTTTTTTAAAATGACATCCTTTTGTTTTTGCAAAGCAGCCAGCTTTTTTTCGTCAATTTTTTGTCCGCATTCAAAGTCTATTAATATTTGTTTTATGTTGTATTCTATGTCGTTTAAATCAGGATGCTGTGCCAACAGATTGTTAAAATTACGCTCAAGCAAAAGCTGTGCATTTTTATAAGCTATTTTTTTTGTTTGTATTATTGCTTTATAATCCATAATGTTTTGTTTTAATCATCACCAAATAGTGAATTTAATTCTTCTATGCTTTTTTGCGTAACCTTTCCTATGCTTTTTTGTGTTGTGCCTATGGGCTTAAAAGCAGCCTCTTTGGGCGGCTTTTTCTTTAGTCCATCAGATAAATTTCTTATGCCGTCTTTTTTCCAATCGTTTAATATCAAGTTCATATAATCTAAGCTTCGTCTGTTTTTCTTAAAGCAATCCTTTGCTAAATCTACAATCACCTCATCATCAAACCCTAGCCCCAGCCACTTTTTGATATATTCTTCATGTGCATGCCTAATGTCTTCTATCCTCATGCCCAGCACTTTTATCACCTCTTTAGTCAAGCCAAACTCTTTATCCATCTCCCCACCATGTTTTTTAATAGCCTCTATGTCAAACAGCTTAAGCTCATTATAGCTTTCAAGCACCTTGTCTAAATATTCCATACCGCCTTTTTTTTGCCCCTTAGCCAAAAAAATAATTGCCTCTGTCTTAAATCCCCACTCCTTTATCCACTTGACCCACATTTTTTTGTCATGAATGTCTATCTTTCTTCGCCCAAACTCTTTTAGAACAGCCTTGATATCATTGTCATATAAATCAAATTCAGACAAACGCTCTTCTACCTTGTCAAAGGTTTTGATGTTTTCTGCTGCTAGATTTCTTGCAATCGTCATGATATAAGCACAGTTTACATTCTTGCCCTTTAGACGCACGCAATATGCAATGATGGCAAGCATAGCAGCCTCATCAATGTGCAAATGCTCTATCGCATAATAATATGCTTCATATTCTGCCTTGTTAATAAGGCGAGACTCACCGTCTTTGTTTTTTAACAGTGCATGCAGCTGCTCATTGAAGGCAGCAAATTTTTTTGTATCATAATGCTTTATTTGCTGAGAGGCTGGGACAATCTCTTTGTATTCAACTAGCGGCGGAGATATAGAGATGATGTTGACAAGCCCTTGGTTTTCCCAATATTTAAATGCAGACAATACCTCATCAGAGTCTATCCTAAGTGCATCTGCTATCATATCTATAGCGTTGTCCGCATCAAAAACAAGCGACAAGCCATATAAATAGACCTTGACAGCAATATCGGGCGCATAAGGCATATACTCATGAACAAACACGGTATCAAGACTAATGCGTTGATATTTTATAGAGTTTTCAGACAATTTTATAAACATGAATAGGTAGTATAGCATATAATTTTAAGGCAGTCAATGATTTTAAATGCAATTTGCAAGGCAAATCTTTTTTAAATTTGCTGTCTAATATCACTTGACAAGTATACTCATGGTGTGCTATGCTAATAATATCAAATAATATTAACAAGGAGGAAATTATTTCTATGTGGTTTTTTTGGAAAATCAAAAGACTAGTGGGCTTTATTATGTTTGTGGCATCTGTCATTGCATTTGTTGCATTTGGAATGAATGTGGGGGGAGTCATTGAAATGTTTAGAGACGCTTCGGGCTTTAATGGCTTTGCAGAGGCACTTGCATTTTGTATGCAATTGTTGTTTGTTCCGCTTACCTTATTTGCTTTAGGGCTTATTTGTATGCTTATCCCAAGGCCTAGAAGAGACAGAGAAAACAGAAGAGACTAAGGGTTTTAAAATAAAATCGGAGTGACCTAATTTATGTTTAGGCACTCCGATTTTTTTGTTTTGGGGGGAGGGGGGTGATGGTTAATGAAGAATGACTGAAAGACGAAGTATTAATTAAAGCAAAGATTTCTCACCTTCGGTTCGAAATGACATTAATTAATTATAAAGCAAAGATTTCTCACCTTCGGTTCGAAATGACACTTTAGTTTAATTGTTCTCACTAGTAGAATGAAACCCATTCTAATTAGTGTCATTTCGACCAACGGGAGAAATCTTTGCCTTATAAATAATTTATAATCAGTCATCCTTCATTAAACATTAATAATTAACAATTACCTCTCATTCTTCATCCATAAACGGATACTCTACTTCACAGGGGGCATTAAAGGTTTCTTTTATGGTTCTTGGAGACAGCCAGCGATATAAATTTAGGGCACTGCCTGCCTTATCATTTGTACCCGACGCCTTGCCGCCGCCAAAGGGCTGTTGTCCTACCACTGCTCCTGTGCATTTGTCGTTTATATAAAAGTTGCCCGCACTTGCTGATAGCGCCGCCTCCATCTTAATCAATGCCTCTCTATCCCGCCCCCAAATTGCCCCGGTGAGTGCATATTCATTGTCACTACAAAGCAAAAGTGCCTTGTCAAAATCCTTGTCATCATATATGTAGATTGTCAAAACAGGTCCAAAAATCTCTTCTTTCATGCTCACATAATTAGGATCAGTCGCCACAATAATATGCGGACTAACAAAATATCCCCTGCTGTCATCATACTCTCCGCACAACACTTGACAGCCCTTATCTGCCCTTGCCGCATCTATATATCCTTTGATGTTTAAAAAAGATTTTTTGTCAATCACGGCTCCTAAAAAGTTTGAAAAGTCAGACACATCACCAGTTTTTAAAGCAGCCGTCTTTTTTAATAATATCTCTTTTAGCTCCGCCCAAATGCTTTTAGGCAAATATGCCCTTGACAATGCAGAACACTTTTGCCCCTGATATTCAAACGCCCCTCTAATAATGCCAACTGCCAATTGCTCTAACAAATTATTTTGCTTGTCCATTATTCCACTTCCCACAGCAACACTGTTGTGTGCAAACAAAAAGTCCTTGCCGCCTGTTTCTCCTACAAGTCGTGGATATGATGCATACTTGCCGATATTTTTGCCCACCAGCCCCCAAATATCTTTAAAAACCTTGGTAGAGCCCGTAAAATGCACTCCGCCCAAATCCTTGTCCTCTAATACTATCTTAGAAAAATCTAGCCCTATTGACGGAACAAAATTGATGACTCCGTCTGGCATGCCAGCTTCTATAAAAATTTTCATTATATAATAATTTGACAGCATAGAAGTTGACGCTGGTTTCCAAACGACAGTGTTTCCTAGCATTGCAGGGCAAGCGGATAGATTGCCAGCAATTGCAGTAAAATTGAAAGGGGAAATAGCGGCAACAAAGCCGTCTAGTGGGCGATACTCTAAGCGGTTCCATGTGCCCTTGTCGCTGATGGGTTGATTGCTAAAAATTTGCTCTGCATAGTGTGCATTAAATCTTAAAAAGTCAATTAGCTCGCACGGGGTGTCTATTTCTGCTTGATAGGCGGTTTTGCTTTGACCTAGCATGGTGGCAGCGTTTAATAAATAGCGGTATTTAGTGGAAATAAGGTCGGCTGCTTTTAAGAATATAGCGGCACGGTGATTAAAAGGCATGGCAGCCCAGGCGGCTTTTGCTTTTTGAGCGGCTTGGATGGCTTGCTGCAATTCTTTTTGACCAGCAACATGATAGTTTGCCAAAATGTGCCCGTGGTTGTGCGGCATGGTGACTTGCTTTAGGTTGTTTGTGCGGATTTCTTTGCCGCCGATGATGATGGGGATGTCAAGAGTGATGCTTGTTTGGCGGACGATTTCTTTTTTTAATAGGGCACGCTCTTTTGTGTTTTTAGCATATGAGTTTATGGGCTCATTTATGGGGGTAGGGATGGTGTAATTTGCATTCATAGTTTTTTTTAATCTCCTTGGATAAAATTTATGGTTTTTGACAAACTAAATATATTATGAAAAATAAAATTGACAATAAAAATGAGTTTAAAAGTGAGTTTGACCCGTTAGGGAGTTATACCGGCACGCCGTTTATTCCGTCGTTTGAAGAAAGTGCTTTGGCGGAAATGGAAGTACCAAGACAAGATAGTGATGATTTGTAGTAACAATTCACAATGCACAGTGCACAATGCACATTAACAATGCATAATTCACAATGCACAATGCACAATTAATGTAGGCTTGCAATAGAGTAGTAATGACAATTACAAAATATAAAAACTACACTAGACTAGTATCATATCAATGTAGTTATACTCCCTATCCTATCGCACCCATCCTAAATTGTGCATTGTGCATTATGAACTGTGCATTGATTAATTTTGTAACCCTATTAAAAACGCACTGCATAACGGCAGCTTAAGCGGCTTAAAATCCTCTATTAGCTCATCTATATCATTGATTTGCTTAAACTCTAGTTTTCGTACAATCTTTGATAAAATAATGCAGTCTAATGCCTCATGAATATACTCATCTCTTTCATTAGAATTTTTTGCTCCGCTTGCCGCTAGATACACCTTTACAAATTCTTCTATCTGCCTAAGTATCCTGTTTCCAAACGAAATCCTATATGACCACAATATACTCTCTACTTTTTTTATCAATGCGTTGCCCTCTGCATCAAACTCTAGTGCCTTGCACTCATCAAACAAAGTGCCCAGCTGCGTCATAGTCACAAATTTAATAGGATTATCTATTGCATTGTTTTTAATCACTTTAGGCGCACGCTTGTCAAAATTCATTGTTTGTGCCCTGTCGTATACCTTGTCAGAAATCTCAAAAGTAGACTCATCTCTGTTTGCTGTCCCTACAAACCAAATGTTTTTAGGGATTTTTAATGTGTGACCGCCATTTAAGCTTAAATACTCTGTCCTATCGTCTGTCTCTGGATACAACTGAACATCAAATAACTTAATGCTTCTGTCCTCTTCTCTTGCTTCCATAAGTGACAAAAAGTCCGAAAAATAATATTCAATCCTTGATAGATTCATTTCATCTAGCACAATAAAAACAGGGGTATCTATGTTTAGTGACGCTTTATAAAGACTTTGAGTAAACGCCTTTGGAGTAAACTTTTTGTTAAACTCATTATAATAGCCCAAAAGCTCGTTTTTATCTCTCCAGCTAGACTCAACGGCTATCATCTCACAATATCCACCAATGGCTTCCATAAAAATTTTAGGAAGGCTTGTTTTTCCTGTTCCGCTCATTCCTTGCAAAATAGACAGCTTTGATGCACCTAGCCCAGCAATAAATGTTTTGATTTCTCTTTTTCCATAGCTTAGGTTTTGTTCAGAGTTTTTTGCATAATCAATAATATGATCAACTAGCAGCGGCAAAGTGACTCCCTCAAATTTAAACTGCAGATTCTTTTGATATTGCTCATCAAATTTATCCACCAGTCCGTCAATTTCAGAAAAAGCAGGGATAGGATCATAGCCTGTTATCTCAAGGTCCTCTGGATTTGTTTTTTGTATTTGTCCGCCCTCATTTGTGCCGCCCGTGCCGCCTCTTCTTGCCCCAGCTTTTGCGTATACTTTATATTCAATATTTTGACGATTTTGCGTTAGCTTAACTGCTAAAAGTCCTAAAATATACATGCCAAACAAGGCGAGCGGAATATATGAGAAGGTGTTCCAAGAATAGAAAAACACCCATTCACCCACAAAGTATCTAGTGTCCACCAATAAAACTATATAGTTTAGTCCGATTAGTGCATAGATTGCAAGTGAGATTATGCCTATCATGGTGTTGAATTTATTGTATTGAACAAACACCCTTTTGCTTGCAATATACAAAAATAAATTTATGCAAAATGAAATAAAATAGATGATTAAAAACAGCACAATAAAAGTTCTGAAAGTGCCTACTGTGGGCAAAAAGCTTAGTCTATCTACATCGCCACGCAAAATGCCAAGTCCGCTGATTCTATAAAACGGGTCAAGAATATATAATGGAGCAAACAAGGTTGATATAACCAAGACCAACAATATAAAAGATGTTGCAACAGACAATTTTGAAGACACGAACTCATCATTGGTGGGAGTTTTAAAGCAAAAGTTGACAAAATATTTGGCTATCAATAAAATCAAGCTGATTATAAATGCACCTATTCCGCCCACTGTGATGGTTCGGTATGGGGCAGCAACAGTATAAATGTTTGCAAAATTTAGATTAAATAGCATTGCAAAAAACAAAAGAATAGTCAAAAGAGGCATTGCTATGTCACAAAAGGCGCTTGTTTTGTCGTGCTTTTTGTTTATGAACACAAAGATTCCAGCGGCTATGACAATCAAAAGAGTGACAGATAATGCAGCATAAAATGCAAAAGATACCCAGTATGTCAAGTTTAGATAAGGGAGTCCTGCATCTAAAAAAAGCATTTCACGGGCGGTAGTAAACTGGTTTAAGCTGCCTTGAGCAAACAATAGGTTGAAAGGGGTGATAGTGCCAAAGGTGGTGCGAAGAAGCGGAGTTGCAAGTGAGATTAAAGTCGTTAGGCACATTATCATCAAAAGTGCAAAGGATATGATTTTTGCGCCCTGATTTTTAAAGTTTAGGCGGGTTTGGAAAAAGTGTCTTAGTGAGGTAACGGCGGTGGGGGCAGCAGGGATAGAAGGATTTTGTGTGTGTTTAGAATAAGGCGGAGTGTTTAGAGGAGCATAAGTGTGAGCGAGGTGAGGCTGAGGAGGGGGCGGCGGCGAGTGGGGCTTCTGGGTGCTTGTTGCTGCATCGCCAAAATAATACCCTTGCTCTTTGGCAGTTGCTTCATCTAAATAGCTTTGAGTATTGCTGTTTGCATTGCTTGTGTTGTTTGCATTGTTTGCGTTGTTGTCTGTGTTGCTTGTGTAATTTGTGTCGTTTGTATTGTTTATATCGTTTGTCATGATAATTTAAGCACCTCCTATTATTGCGTCTACCATGGTGTCAATGATTGAATATATTTGCGCTCTTGTCATTATATTATTATCATATGCTATTCTAAGCGGCATACCATATGCCATTTGTGCATCAAATGTAGCCTGCCACAAGGCATCTCTATCTATTGGAGTGGCAATGATATCACGCACCATTTCTTCTAAAAGCTCTTTAAAATCTTCACTTGTTATTATGCTATAAACAAAGTCCTCATCACTGACAATTTCATGCACCAGGTTTCTGATTTCCTCATCAGATAAAAACTCTAACAAATCAATATCTTGCAAAATCTCTCTGATGGCATCGTTGGTGATTAGATTGGTTATGCCGTGATAGTCTAATAACTCTATCAATTCATCAATATCAACAAGCTCTAACAAGTCAATGCTTAGCAAGAGAGCAATTACATCATCCAGCGTTAAAAAGTCTGATGGATCAATGGTGCTTAATATAAAGTCTCTTAACTCTTGCCTAACAAAAATATTGCTGCGTACACTATAGCTAATTAGATTCATTACACTAGAATAAAACGCATAGCTATACAAGATATCGTTTGCCAATAGAGAGGCAAGCTCTTGTCTAAAATGATGATCTAATAGTAAATCCGTCACAAACGCATGACGCACCATCGCCCTAAACTCTGCCTCACTTAAAATATCCTCAAAATCCATCTCCCTAATAATGCGTCTGACTTCATCCTCGTCTATTAAATCCGCACCAATAAAATCTCTTAATTCCTCAGGAGTAAAAAAGTGGCTTAGTTCAAATTCAGAAAGAATTTGGTCAATAATATCAGGAGTCAGCACCTCTGCCCAGTTTATGTTAGACAGCACCTGGTTCCAATCAATGTTATCCCAAATAGAGCCCTCGCCAGGAGGATCCATGATAGATATGCCGCAAGCACCAAGCACAAAGCTAAACAGTGCAAAAAATATGCTTAAAATAGCGACTTTTAATTTTTTTCTCATAATTATTTATTCTCCTTGCAACAGGTCTTGTTGGGGCACGCCGTGTCTATGGTTTTAAAGCCTAGTTCATCCTTTGCCCCGTCAATTTTTGTTTGGGTATAAATTGTATTGCATCTATCGCACTCTGTATCAAAGACAAGCAGCCTGCATCGCTTGCAGCAGCTATTAGGTGTCAATGCTTCGCCGCAAAACGCACAAATTTTGCGATCCTTATCGCTTAGTATCATGCCCTCTAGCAGCAGTCTTTGAAAATGCCTAAAGCTGTCTAGCATGGTGATAGATATAGGCAGTATAAAATCACTTTTGGGGGTTTCAAATGGCTCACAAAATATTATTTGTTTATATCCATCACCAAACGCATCATAAATGCCTTTTTTAATATCCTCATACACCTTGTGTCTAGTCTTGCCTAAATAATAAGAAATTGGAACAATCAAATATTTAACATCACTCTTTTTATGCTTAATGACAAGCTCTATTGCTGTTAAATCTACAAACCCCAGCTTTTTTTCTTTTATCCCCACACTCCATTTATCAAATTTATATTGCGAATCAAAATTAAAATGCCGCACACTAAACATCAATAAATACTCGCAAAACTTTTCATATGCCCGCTGTGCCTTTGTCTGCACTGCAACATCCGCCTCTTCTTCAGCTTCTTCACAGCCTAATTCCTTCCACAGCCAGTTTATATATTTATAGTCTTTGTGCATAAGCAAGATGTTTGTTTGCTTGATGTCTTTTGAGATGGGCTTTGCGTTTATGTTTTTTCTGTATACCGGGTGTGATAAATATTTTGTAATAAGTGCCAGCTCTTGCTTGATTTTTCGTTGCAGACTTGTTGTTTTAATCTCTTTAAAGTTGTTAAAAAAGCCTGAATAAAGCGTGCCTATTGCACTATAATACTGTGAGTGGTTGATTCTAGAAAAAGCATCAATCAAGACGGATTCATTATAGATTTTTAAAGCGGTGTTTAAATAATGCAATTGTTTTTTTAATAGCTTTAAAATACGGTCAACAAGGTTTTTAAAGACAATGTTTTCATAGATAGAATAATCATCATCATAGGTTTTTGTCAAAATATTTTTAGGAGTAATCTTTGCGTTTTTTATGCATTCCCAGTCTTCTGAGTGTGACATAAGGTGTCTAACTGTTTTGGATGTAATATGCTTTGCTGTGTCTACGGGGACTTTTGTTTCTATTTCTATTAGGTGTGTGACGGGGCGTCTAAAGACCTCTATTAGGTGTGGCATGGCGGTGGCGATTTGTTTTATTAGGCGCTCTATATAGTTTATATCAATGTGGTCAAAAAATGTGCAAAGGGCAAGACCACCCAAAAGGGCTTTGTCAAACTCTAGGTTTGGGTGTTTTGAATAAAAGTCTAATATATTTTTGTATTGGTCAAATATGCTGCTGCCATAATGTGAGGGAGGCAGCAACATAGTTTGAGTAGTTTTTTTTGCAAGTTTAGACTTCATCTTATATATAGTATCACACGCAAAGTGCAAAAGTCAAGGGTTTTAAAAGAAGAAATTTGTGGGAATAGGATTTAATTATATTTAATATTCATAAAATGGGGGTGGTTTTGTTGGTTAATTAAAAATGAAAAATGAAAAGTGAAAAATTAATGAATGTCTTTAATTTAATGGCTGGATTGGGTGTTGCTGGGTTGTGTGTGAATCCCGTAGTGGCGTTCACTGAACGCCCATGTTGCTATGTTTGTATAATTTTGCAGTACAGATGATGTTTGTCTGTATGTGGACTTGTAGGGGCGAACGCCCTCGTTCGCCCGTGTCACTGCTATAACCGATACACGGGCGACAGGGTGTCGCCCCTACAAATTTCCCAAAAATAGGCTACTCCCAAATAGATGTGTGTCCATATCGGGCGTTCAGTGAACGCCCCTACGGGGTTCGCATACAATCCCATACTACAGGCGAACGAGGGCGTGCTCCCCTACAAGCTCCCCAAAAATAGATTGTCTAGATAGGACATCAGTGTTGCCCATTAAGAAATAGCGTAACACTTAAATTTAAATACACAACAAAATGCTTGACTTAAAAGGTGCAAAAATATTATAATATAGTCAAACAATTGTTTTAGGAGAAACCTAAATTGAGTGCAACATATGAATATAGAAAAATGATAGTGGACTCTGACTGCGATCCGTCTTTGAATTTAAGCATTGCGGGGGCAATGGAATTATTGTCCGATTGCGAGCATTTGCAGATTACAAACGACAAATTTGCAGACAATTTTTTAAAGAGCAATGATTATGCGTGGTTTTTGAGTGCAAGAAGCGTAGAGGTTGTCAAAATGCCACGATTTATGGATGAGGTGCTGGTTAAGACGGCGCTATATGAAATCAATACCATGACGGGCAACAGAAACACCTTTATTTATGACAAGGACAAAAAACCGCTTGTCAAAAGCAATGCATTTGGGGTATTGGTTAATCTAAAAACGGGGCGTGCGATAAGAAGCGACGGTTTTAAAGAATATAAATTGGTAGAGGGGCTGGGGTTTGGTGCATTGCCAAGAAAGATTGAATATGATGTGACGGCTGCAAAAAAGGTGGACAGCGTGGTTATGCCCAAATATTTTTTGGATCATTATAGCCATGTAAACAATGCTAATTATGTGCGTCTTGCCGCCGAGTATATAGGGTGGGAGTTTAACAAGGGGATTATGAGAGTAGAGTATAAGGCGGCTGCAGCAAGAGGGGATAAGGTGGATGTGTTTTTGCATGAGGAGGGGGGCAGAGCCACGGTGGATTTGAGGGGAGTGGATAAAAGGAGTTATTGTATAGTAGAGTTTAATAAGGGGTAATGATTAAGAATTCAATAATGATTAAATATTACTATCCACAAAATGGGGTTTTAATCCCTCGCATTGTATGTATAGCGAGAACTTCAGTGTAAATTTTGGGTAGAAGGGAGTAAGAAGTTCGTCATTGCGAGCAAAGCGAAGCAATCCAGCATTAATTTAAAGACTTCTTAATTTTATGTCTGGATTGCTTCGTCGGACTTTGTCCTCCTCGCAATGACGATACGGCGAGCTTTAGGCAACATTACATGCCGCCAATACGGAACCTACCGACTATGAGGTCGGTAGTGGTTCAGTTAACTAACAAAATCCCACCTTCATTAACACTTCGTCTTTTAGTCTTTCAGTCATTAAACATTAACCATTACATCAAAACACTCTTAGCAACGCAACACCCACTATTACTCCTGTGAGTGTTGCCACTATGGACACGGGGATGGCATATCGCAAATTTTTGCATTTGCTTTGTGATAGATAGATAGTGGATACATAAAAAATTGTTTCTGACGAGCCATACACCACAGAGGCACTTCTGCCCACAAAGCTGTCAGGACCATAGGTGGCAAAAATATCGTTTAAGATAGCAAGGCTGCCTGCCCCTGATAGTGGGCGAATTATTAATAATTCTGTCAATTCAACAGGCAGTCCAAACAATGTGAAAATAGGCGAGGTGAGGCTGGCTAAAAATGCAGACACTCCGCTTGCTCTAAAAACCTCTACGGCTAGCAATATTGCCAGCAGATAAGGAAACACATCAATCACCAGGTTTACAGCCTTTTTTGACCCATCAATGAAATAGTTGTAGGGGTCTTTTTTTCTGAATATGGCGATTAATAAGACCAATAAGAAGATGAAAGGGATTATAAATTGTGATATCATTTTAATTAAGTATTCTTCTTTTTATCAAAAAGAAGCAAAAAGTCTTTTATATTAG
>Ga0209755_10005866_pt1 | contig 13781 bp, 10 predicted proteins | sample TergutCo191P1_FD_187301 | JGI IMG/M metagenome (GOLD analysis project Ga0209755, IMG submission 187301) | Cornitermes sp. P1 segment gut microbial communities from Petit-Saut dam, French Guiana - Co191P1 (SPAdes) (version 2) | ecosystem: Host-associated > Arthropoda: Insects > Digestive system... | reverse complement strand
CTATGCCCTTTGCGATTGCATATGCCATAGCTTCCATAACAAGTGCGGCTCTTTCATCTCCAGCTTCAATCCTTTGTGAAATTTCTTTACCGTCGGAGGTTCCGAGCAAATTGCGCATTCCGCCTTTACCTCTTACTTTTTTTTGCATTTCTTTTTTTGTAAACTCGCCGCTAAAGCAAATTTCTACCATATCCATTGCTGGAATATTTCCGCATCTTTCAGGTGAGAAAGGTCCGTTGTCGTCTGAAAGAGAGTCGATAATCAAGCCATTTTTATGAGCACTAAGACTGATCCCACCGCCTACGTGTGCTACAATGAGGTTAATGTCTTCGTAGTTTTTTCCTATGGACTGTGCATACCATCTGGAAACCGCACGCATATTAAGCACATGACAAAAGCTCCTTCTGACAATTTCTTTAAAGCCTGTCACTTTTGCTATTTCCATTAGATCACTTGATGACTCAGCATCGTAGATATATGCCGTTACTCCCGCTTCCTTTGCAATTTCGTCTGCTAAGACCGCACCGAGGTTTGATGCATGTGCCGGAAGTTTACCGCTATATACCAAATCAAGCATTGCTTTGTTTACTTTGTATCCTCCTGATTTAATCGGGGGAAACAGGCCGCCTCTACCCATTACTATCGACAAGGCCGAAGGCTTTAAAGCATGTCTTTCCATTGCCTGTAGAACATGCTCTCTACGCATTGGGATTTCATCAATCAGGCTGTCAAGTTTGTCAATTTCTTCTTGCGGATGTACTACGTTTTCGTTAAACACCTCTTTTTCATCTGAATATAACGCAATTTTTGTCGATGTTGAGCCGGGATTTATTACCAGAATCTTATACTCCATAACCATTCTCATTCCTTCTCAAGATTTGGGGTGTCTCTAAAATAAGTGTCTATCCCTTTGGGCGGACGCATAAGCGTCCGCCCAAAATAATCAGACTAGTTCAAGTCCCCGCGCAAGGGCTTTTTGATTTAGCTCTACAAGGTTTGCTTTTACTTCACTTTTGATAATTTCATTCCAGTTAATTTCTGTAAGCCCCATCATTTTAACGATTGTGCCAAGAAGGACAATGTTTAAAACCTTTGGATTACCAAGTGATACAGCCTCATCAAAAGCTTTTACTATTGTAATATCTTTGGCTCCTTCACAAAGCTCAGATAGAATATCTTCACTGTAATCTGCCACGCCTGAAACAACCGGCATTGGATTTATTCTATAGTCGTTAACAACAACTTTACCGTCCGGTTTTAGGTATTCAAGCCAGCGCAATGCTTCCATTTTTTCAAAAGAAACAAGCATATCCGCTCCACCTAATTCAATTACAGGCGACTGTACATTCTGTCCATAGCGAACCTGACTTGATACAGAGCCTCCACGCTGGCTCATACCGTGAATCTCACTCATTTTAACATCATAGCCTGATTGCATAAGCCCTATTGTAAGAAGTTTGCTCGCCAGAATTGTACCCTGTCCGCCAACACCTACTAGTAGAATACTCTTTGTCATGGTTACTTTTCCTCCTTTACGATAGCTTTCTTAGGACAGATTTGTGCACAGACTTCACAGCCAACACATTGAGGGCTGTCGATTTCAGCAACATTTTTCTCTCTGTTCATCGAAAGTGCGGGGCATCCACATCGAATGCACAGCTTGCAACCTATGCACTTTTCTTCGTCAACAACGCACTTTGTTGTAAAGGGATTTCCATACAGGTCGCGCTCTGCTTGGTCCATTCTCTTTAGTGGACAAGGCCAAACCGTAACGATAACCGATGGCTCGTCAATAGCAAGAGCATCTGCAAAGACTTTTTTGACTACTTGCAAATCATTTGGATTTACTTCAAATACATGCTTAAATCCTATCGCTTTAACAATATCAGTTATATTCATTATCGGAGCAGGATCACCGCTTAAAAGTTTTCCGGAGCCGGGATTTTCTTGATGCCCCGTCATTCCTGTAATACGGTTATCGAGGATAACACTTATTGCTTTGCTTCCATTATACAAAACTTCCATAATGGAGTTTATTCCTGTGTGGAAAAATGTACTGTCACCAAGAATTCCTATTGCACGAATGTCTTGCTTGCTATGCTCAAAGGCTTGTTGCATACCATGAGCAACACTGAATGCTCCACCCATGCAAAGGCAGGTATCCATTGCATTGTAAGGCGGTGCAAATCCAAGTGTGTAGCACCCAATATCACCTGATATTGCGACATTTTTGAGCTTGCCTAGTTCATAGAAAAACCCACGGTGCGGACAGCCTGCGCAAAGTGTCGGCGGTCTTGGCACGAGAAGCTCTTTGTTGTAATCAATAAGCGGTAATTTATCGCCGTTTATAGCAAGACGGATAACGTCCGGTGTCATTTCGCCAAATGGCGGCAACGTGTCCTTGCCCTTACATGAATAGCCCTCTGCCTTTACCCAGTTTTCCAGATATGGGTCGTTTTCTTCTATGACATATACAACATCAACTTGTTCATAAAACTTTTTAAGCAAATTGGACGGAAGAGGATTTGTGTAGCCAAGTTTGAGATATGTTGCGCTGTCTCCAAACACTTCTTTTGCAAAGTGATAACACATCCCTGATGCAATAATTCCAACTTTGCCGCCTTTTTCTATGTAGTTAAAAGGATTGTTCTCGCTGTAATCTTTGAGATCATTCATTCTCTTTTCTACAACTTCACGGCGCATTCTCGCAAATGCAGGTACCATAAGGTTTTTTTGCGGGGCTTTTTTATATGGCTTTGCGGGAATATCTTTTCGCTCCCCACAATCAACAATGCTTTTGGAGTGGCAAATACGAGTAGTAACACGCATTAAAACAGGTGCATCAAATTCCTCGCTAAGTTTGTATGCCGCAGCAAGCATGTCTCTGCACTCCTGGCTGTTTGACGGTTCAAACATTGGAAGTTTTGCCGAAACAGCATACCAGCGGTTGTCTTGCTCATTTTGGCTTGAGTGCTGCCCAGGCTCGTCAGCGGAAATTAGAACCATTCCTCCGCTCACGCCCATATAGGAAAAGGTAAACAGAGGGTCTGCAGCTACGTTTACTCCAACATGCTTCATAGCCGCAAGGCTTCTGACACCGCCGATTGATGCTCCTATGGCTGCCTCAAGAGCGACTTTTTCATTCGGAGCCCATTCTGATGTAATCTCTTTGTATCTCGCTATGTTTGCAAGTATTTCTGAACTCGGTGTGCCGGGGTAGGCTGAGGCAAATGACACTCCAGCTTCCCATGCACCATACGCAATTGCTTCATTGCCTGTAAGTAATCGCTTCATATGTGTTCCTTTCTATGTTGGCTATATTAAGTGTAGGAAAAACGTTCCTATGCACCTGCTTTTAGGCATAGCATGATTGAAAAAAGCTTTTCTTCAGCTGAGGCTCCTCTTGATACTAACACTATTGGCACTTTAGCTCCAAGAACGCATCCCGCCATTTTTGCTCCACCCCAATAAAGCAGCCCCTTACAAAAGATATTTCCGGTTGCAACCGATGGCATCAAAAGTATATCAACATCTTCTGATATACCGCTTGGATGTTTTTTGATTTTTGCTGATTCCTTGCTTACTGCTATATCAAATGACAGTGGGCCCTCCAAATTGCACTCGCCAAGCTCACCATCTATACACATTTGGGTAAGCACTATCGCGTCTTTTGTTTCCGGCATTTTGTCACTTTGCGTTTCTGAGGCGGCAAGTACAGCAACGTTTGGTTTTAAGCTTCCCAGCCTATGGAAAAATTCTATTGCATTTCGAGCAATGTCCGCCTTTTGCGCAAGAGTCGGGTGTGGAATCATCCCCCCATCTGTTACACCAATGAGTTTATGATAAGCGGGCACTTCCAGTATTGCCAGATGCGACATTGTACCTGTTCCTCTGATACCCTGCTCCTTATCAAGAGCGGCCTTTAACAGTGTGCCTGTTTCAATGAGTCCTTTCATCAAGGCATTTCCCTTGCCTTGCCTGATGCACTCAATTGATAGACGAGCACATTCCTCATCACCACTGGCTTCAATAATCTCTGATGGCGCAAGAGTAACACCCAGCTCTTTTGATATAGTTTCTATCTTTATTTTATCTCCGACAAGTATGTATTTCATCGGCATTGCTTTTACTGCATCAAACACAGCTTCAAGGGTGTGTTTGTCATGGGCTGCCGCGACTACAAGAGTCTTTGGCAATTCTGATGAGAGGCTATCTTGAAGTTGCGAAAAATCACTAAACATTCTGCGTCTCCCTTAAAACAAAATTAAATTTCCCAATATGCAGAAGTCACTTCGCCGTAGATAAGTTCGTTGCAACTTCTGTATGCACTTTCTGTCGGGGTTATTCCGAGTTCTTTTGCACGATTTAGGTTTTTCCATGTCTGTACCGGCACAACCTCTTTTACTCGCTTTACTAGATCGTCATTATTTTTCTTAAAGCCATGCACATATTCCATAGCTGCTGCAATAACTCCTGCGCAATTATGCCACCAGTCGGCCTGGAATAAAATACCGCGGTCTGCAAGGATGCCTGCAAGACGGATTTCTTCTTCCTGACTTGTTGCCCTGAGCTGGTTATTTGCTCCGCCTATTATATATTTAAACTTGACTTTATTAATTTCTTCTTCGCCAAAAATCCCGCCCATTGCACTCGGACAGAAAATATCGGCATCCACATAGAGTATCTCGTCTGTCGGCACAATCGTAATATCACGACCGGGAAATTCCGCTACAAAACGATCAAGTGCCGATTTGTTAATGTCAGCAATATATAGCTTGACATTCTCGCCCATTACACACTGACCCATTGCATATCCAACAGCGCCAAGCCCTTGAATTGCAATTGCCTTACCATCAAGACTCTCAGATCCCGACTCAAACTTTACGGCTTGTTTGAGAGCAAGATATACTCCGAGTGCTGTTGGTATTGCAGTGTCTCCTAGCGCAGAACCTGGGCCTCCAACGTATTGCATCGTAAAGTTTTGGTTCATTACCTTAACCATCTCTTTTGGAAACGCCATATCCGGTCCTGTAAGGCAGCGTGTGGTGTCACATGCATATGCCAAAAAGCCCATAACTTCCATATTCGTAATGTCAGGGCTGTCCATTTGTATTGTTGTTTTACATCCACCAAAGGGAATATCTGCCGCTACATTTTTAAATGCCATTGCGCGAGATAGATTCAGCGCATCAATTATTGCATCAATTTCGGGTAACGTTAAATCCTTGCGTCTTGTTGCTCCAGCCATTGTGGCGTGGCTCTTGTTGTTGACGCCGCGCTTGGGACTGTGGATTCCGCAAATAAATCTTATGTTGTGCTTGTCGTTAAATAGCATGTCAATGCCAAAATGTTTGCCCTGGCGTATCAGTCCCTTGACCTTTTCAAGATACTCCCCTTGCCCGTGCTTTTGAAACATTTCGGCAACTTGGGCAGTTCCGAGATACACCGCATCGTCGGTTAGAATACTCCCCACATTAAATGCCTTGTTGTACATTGAGAAGTCTTGGTCTTGATTCCACTCCTTTGCCGCCATAAAGCGGAACACATCTTTGCGAAAATCATATCTGATTTTTAGCGTTGTCAGTCCTTCTGCTTTCAGTACGTTAAATAAGCTTGACATAATTTCCCTCCTTTTGAAATTTAGGTGGCTGTGAATAACTTCTACCTTATCTTCGCGCAGCAAACATCATGCATTGTGCAGTGTGCATACTTTCGCTACGACTACTCTACACCCAAATCACATTTTAGTCAATATCCAAAAAACGCACAGAATTAAGCTGTTTATTTTATGCATTTTTCACAATAATCAAATAAGTATTGACAAGTGCATAATTATTGTTGTACACTGCAAAAATCAATTGAATATTGAGCACGGTGAAGGGAATATGTAGATTTTATCACCACTTCAGAGAGCAGTCGGTTGGTGCAAGACTGTGTGGAGAAGACCTGCGTCTCACCCCGGAGTGCAAACCTTTGAGTGGGCGTTGATGGACGCCAATAAGAGTGGTACCGCGGAAGCCAAAGGCCTTCGTCTCTTGTATATACAAAAGACGAGGGATTTTTGTTTTTAGTACCGGATTGTTTTTAGTACTGGAAAGGAATAACTTTGAAATGAAAAACACAGAAAAATATCGCCCCCTATACTATATGCCGCCGTCGGATGAGCGGAACCTTAATTGGGTGATGAAAGACAAGCTTGACAAGGCCCCTATCTGGTGTAGTGTTGACCTGCGTGACGGTAATCAAGCCCTTGTAATCCCCATGAGCCTTGAGGAAAAAATTTCCTATTTTAACATGCTTGTTGAAATTGGATTTAAGGAAATTGAAGTGGGCTTCCCCGCTGCTTCTGAAACAGAGTTTGAGTTTTTACGTGCGCTGATTGATGGAGATATGATTCCCGATGATGTTACAATTCAAGTTTTAACACAGTCGCGAGATCAAATAATTGAGCGTACTTTTCAGGCAATCGCAGGTGCAAAAAAAGTTATTGTTCACCTGTATAACTCAACCTCATTTGCCCAAAGACAGCAAGTATTCCGCATGGATGAGGATGAAATTATAAAAGTCGCCCAAGATGGAGCCGAGCTGTTTTGCAGCTATGCTGCAAAGATGCCTGAGACAGAATTTATATTCCAGTACTCACCAGAAAGCTTTACGGGAACTGAACCGGAGTTTGCGCTGCGCATTTGCAACAGTGTTATTGATATCTGGAAGCCTTGCTCCGAGCGCCCGGTAATAATAAATCTGCCTGCAACAGTTGAGACTTCTATGCCGCATGTCTATGCACAGCAAATTGCTTTTATGAGCAATAATCTAAAATCCAGAGAGCATGTCATAATATCACTTCACACCCACAATGACCGCGGCACAGGTGTTGCCGCAACCGAGCTCGGACTTCTTGCCGGAGCGCAGCGAGTTGAGGGTACTTTGTTTGGAAATGGTGAGCGTACAGGAAATGTTGACATTATAACCTTGGCACTCAATCTCTATACCCATGGGGTAAGCCCCAATCTAAATTTCTCGGATATGCCGTCGATTGTCGCAACATTTGAGCAAGTAAACGGTATTCCTGTTGGGCCTCGTCAGCCGTACTCAGGTGAGCTTGTTTTTGCGGCATTTTCAGGTTCTCATCAAGATGCCATCGCAAAGGGAATGCAGTTTCGGGAAGAATTTGACGAAAGCAAATGGACAGTGCCCTATTTGCCCCTTGACCCTTCCGATGTAAGCCGTGAGTATGAAACTGCTGTTATTCGCATAAATAGTCAATCAGGAAAAGGAGGTATCTCTTATATTATGGAAAAGGCATTTGGGTACAAACTCCCAATAGATTTAAAAAAAGAAGTCGGAGCATTTGTCACAAATGTTTCTGACCAGACTCAAAAAGAAATGTCTCCACAAGATATCTTTGATCTTTTTAAATCTCAGTATATAAATATTGAAACCAAGCTAAGACTGGAGCGCGTTGATTGGCGCAGAATAGACAGCGAGACGATAGCTGATGTTGACTTGATGGTGGAAGGGGACCTTATGAGATTTTCGGGAAGGGGCAATGGCCCTCTTGATGCAGTCAGCAATGCCCTAAGAAAGGCTGATTCAAACATTACCTTTAATTTCGATGATTATTCACAACATGCTATAGGCACTCAATCTGATGCAAAAGCCGCAGCATATGTAAAAATCTCTGACATGGATGGGGTAAACTATTGGGGAGTTGGTGTTCACCATGACACCAGTATCGCCTCGGTACAGGCACTCATAAGTGCTGTTAATAGGAAAAATCATATATAATGATTATATCAATAAAGACAGGGCATCTATAAAAACTCGGTGCCCACCGAAGGGAGGCATATATCATGCCAATGACAATGACACAAAAAATTCTTGCTCATCATGGGGGGCTTTCTGAGGTTAGATCCGGACAGCTTATTATGGCAAAGCTTGATCTTGTGTTGGGTAATGACATTACTTCTCCTGTTGCAATCAGGGAATTTAATAATGCAGGTTTTACAAAAGTGTTTGACAATGAAAAAATCGCCATGGTAATGGATCACTTTGTACCAAATAAGGACATAAAAGCCGCAGAGCAATGTGTGCAATGCCGGGATTTCGTAAAAGCACATAACATCAAACATTTCTACGACGTTGGCTGCATGGGCATAGAGCATTCACTCCTGCCGGAAAAGGGATTGGTCGCCTCAGGTGAATGCATAATAGGTGCTGACTCTCACACTTGCACTTATGGTGCTCTGGGAGCCTTTTCAACAGGCGTTGGTTCAACAGATATGGCCGCAGGCATGGCAACAGGCGAAGCCTGGTTTAGAGTTCCTGCGGCAATAAGGATAAATCTTACCGGAAGTTTGCGCTCCATGGTCAGCGGAAAAGATCTTATACTCCATATTATCGGCATGATTGGTGTCGATGGTGCCCTGTATCAGAGCCTTGAATATGCAGGTGACGGTATAAAGTCACTGTCGATGGATGACCGTTTTTGTATCGCAAATATGAGCATTGAGGCCGGTGCAAAAAATGGCATCTTCCCCGTTGATGATACTACAACTGCATATATGAAGGGACGTGTTAACCGAGAGTATAAAATCTTTACAGCTGATGAAGATGCTCATTATGAGCGTGTTATCGACATAAATTTGTCTGAGCTTGAGCCGACGGTTGCCTTCCCCCATCTGCCTGAAAACACAAAGGTTATCTCCGATGTGGGAGATGTCCCGATTCATCAAGTTGTGATTGGTTCATGTACCAATGGCTGGCTTTCTGATATGCAGGCGGCGGCTGAGGTTTTTAGTGGTAAAAAGGTTCACAAAAATGTCAGATGCATTGTTTTTCCTGCCACACAGGAAATTTACATGCAATGCATCGACAAGGGGTATTTGAAAACTTTTATCGATGCAGGATGTGCAGTGTCAACGCCCACCTGCGGACCTTGCCTGGGCGGCCACATGGGGGTTTTAGCTGCCGGTGAGCGCTGTGTGGCTACTACTAACCGCAACTTTGTCGGTCGCATGGGCCATGTTACGTCTGAGGTTTATCTGGCAAGTGCCCAGGTGGCTGCGGCTTCGGCGGTTGCAGGGCGTATTGTTGACCCGCGTGCGTAAATGTAGAATGTTGAATGTACAGTGTATCGTGTAGAATTATTTAAGGAGAGTTACGTTATGAGAGTAGAGGGTTATACGCATAAGTATGGTGATAATATTGATACTGATGTTATTATCCCTGCAAGGTATTTGCATATACATGATAAAAAAGAGCTTAGTAAGTACTGTATGAGGGATATTGATCCTAATTTTAGCAATAAGGTAAAGCATGGGGACATCATTGTCGGTGGAAATAATTTTGGTTGTGGTTCGTCTCGAGAACATGCTCCTTTAGTCATTTTGGAGTCAGGCATCTCTTGTGTAATCGCAAAGTCATTTGCCGGGATTTTTTATCGAAATGCCATTAACATCGGGCTGCCGATACTGGAATGTTTTGATGCCTGTGATAGCATTTCAGAGGGCGATGATGTGGATGTTGACTTTGACAAAGGTATAATTACAAACATAACAAAAAATGAAACCTACACCGCTGAGCCTTTTCCTGAATTTATCATGGGCATTATCAGTGCAGGAGGTCTGCTTTCATACATTCGAAATAAACAGGAAGGAAATTAGCTGTTATGAATTACAAAATAGCCACAATCCACGGTGACGGCATCGGTCCGGAAGTGACGGATGGGGCTGTTAGTGTGCTGCATAAAATAGGTGAAAAATTCGGCCACACCTTTGATTGTAAGCCGGCTCTTGCCGGTGGCTGTGCCATTGATGACTGCGGGCAGGCTCTGCCTTTAGATACTCTGGAGCTTTGCAAAAGTTCTGATGCGGTTTTTCTCGGTGCAATCGGCGGCCCTAAATGGGATACTTTGCCGGGCGATCAGAGGCCCGAAACTGCACTTTTAAAGCTACGCAAGGAGCTGGGGCTTTTTGCGGCATTACGTCCTGCAATTTTGTTTGAAGAACTTTCTGATGCTTGTCCGTTAAAACCTGAACTTATACAAGGTGGGCTTGATTTGCTTGTTGTCAGAGAGCTCACAGGCGGTATTTATTATGGTGAGCGTGGCTATAAGGATACTGATATGGGAAGAGCCGCATATGATGTGGAGCAATATGCCGAAGGCGAGGTCTTACGTATCGCTCATGTGGCATTTTCCATGGCAGAAAAACGCAACCGACATGTAACAAGCGTTGACAAGGCAAATGTATTGGAGAGCTCTCGTCTGTGGCGCAAAGTTGTTGAGGAGGTTTCTAAGGAATATCCGGATGTTGAGCTCAGTCATTTATATGTAGACAATGCTGCAATGCAACTTGTTCGCTCTCCGTGGCAATTTGATGTGCTTCTCACGGGGAATATTTTTGGTGATATTCTCTCAGATGAGGCAAGTTGTATAACAGGCTCAATCGGTATGCTCCCGTCAGCAAACCTCAACGAAAGCGGCTTTGGCATGTATGAACCTGTACACGGTTCTGCTCCCGATATCGCAGGCATGGACAAAGCAAACCCCATGGCAGCCATTTTATCTTCCGCCATGATGCTCAAATATACATTTGGTCTTATGGATGAAGCCACAGCAATAGAAAATGCGGTAACCCATGTTCTAAAACAAGGCTACCGCACCAGCGATATTTTCAGCGAAGGCTCCGGCAAAAGACTCATAGGCACAAAGGAAACAATAAGGCTAGTTGCCCAGGCTGTGTGAATCTGAGCCATATTACGGTGTTGGCTATATAATCCATAGATCGTGCGCTATCTATCCATCCACCCAACGTCCGCTAGAAACCATGGCGTCTATTGCCTCCGGGACATCATTCCAAAGTACAAAATGACCCCAGTCGATCTCTCTTGCGACAATTCTGCCATCCAAGATTTCCCACTGCAGGCTACCCCTATATATCTCCCCATAGGAAGTTATATACACCTGCGCGCGCAGAGTCGCATGTTTGCCTGTTTGGTGGAGCACTTCAAATTGAGCCAGTTCCCAAATAACCCCCAAAAACGAATCCCCTACGCCACTTGCCATAGCAGGAAAAAAGTAAAGTGAACCATCAATTTCCGCATAGTCGAATGATTCGGTATTATCCGGATTTGTGCTAACCCCAAAGTTTTCGCTCCAATACTCGTGTACAGCCACATTTAAATCGGAGATTGATGTAAATCCGGAGGACGGCAACACACGCCAACCATGGACAGGCCAAAGGTTCGGCGCTTCCTCGAGATATTCACTTAAAATCCATTCATCCAATGCCTCATCCCAATGTCCGCTGAACAAGTCCGCTAGGACGATGTCGCGATACACTTGTTCTGCATTTAAAATGAACGCTGCAAACTCTTCCACTGTACGCTCTGGCGGCTCGATTGCGGTGGCTAGATTTCCTGCGCCGCTCGAATGGCTAGTCCCACTGTTTACGCGAAAAGCGAAAAGCGAACTCCACCGTATCTGTCCCTCTCGCCATTCAGGCTGCACAATGTAAATATAATCAAATCCATCATCTAGTATAGAAATCATATCGACAGGCACACCGGGTGTCCATGTTTCATGAGCCATCGGTTCGACGGTTTCACCATTATAAAAGTCTCCGATTACAACCTCAGCTCCATCTATTTGTTCTACTCTCCAACGTGTAACAAAAATGATATGCGGATCGCTACTCGGTGGGTTTCCATAATTGAAGTCCATGCTAATAACCCGCAAATCAAGAGGCATGTCTTGCTCATAAGGTAATTGAAGTGTGACTGAAGAAAAATCTTGTACCAGTAGTTCTGATGGTGGGAGTTGGTCAAAATTCGTGGCTCCAGCGATATTCCCATCTTCATAAAAAACGGTATACGATCCATGCCAAGCTATCGCGCTAACATCTTGTTCGGATTCAAGAGACACGTATAATTGTGGAGCCTCATATTCCAAACTCCGCGCTCGCCATGCTTCCACAACACAAAAGGCTTCCTGCCTCTGATTTTCAACCAAAGCATAGTCTGCTTCCTGTGCCTCATTACCAGCTTCATTGCAGCCAGTTAAGGCTAGTAATCCAAATAACCCAATAAACAGTATGATTTTCCAGTCTTTTTTCATTGTACAGCTCCTCTCATGATGTTTAGGAATTTCCCTATTGCATTAAGACGAGCTTCTATGTCAAATTGTTCCCTGTCCTATTATTCTGTACCCCTTACTAAGCATCGTTTCCTTGATTGTTTGAAAGTGCTCTCTATTTTTAGTTTCCATGGACAGGTGCAGGTAGCACCCGTTGATGGCTGTATTTTCACCGCTTGGGTTGTGGATAACTTTTATGACATTTGCTCCGAGATTTGCAATAATCGCTGAGACTTCTTGAAGCTGACCGGGTTTGTCAATCATTTCAACTGTTAGTTCAGAAAGTCTGCCTGTAGTGCGAAGACCTCGGTCGATTATGCGTGATAGTATGTTTACATCAACATTTCCACCGGAAACTATGGCGCACACTTTTTTACCACACAGTGGGAGTTTGTCAAATAAAATAGCTGCGACTGCAACTGCTCCCGCTCCTTCCGCCACAAGTTTTTCCTGTTCCATTAGTTTGAGTATAGCCGTTGCAATCTCATCGTCTGTAACTGTGACAATTTCATCCACATACTGCTTGCACAGGTCAAAGGTTATCTCACCCGGTGATTTTACAGCGATTCCATCTGCAAATGTCTGCACACTTTCCAGAGAGCAAACTCCTTCGTTTTCAAGGGAGTTTTGCATGCTCGCAGCTCCCATTGCTTGCACTCCATAAACTTTGCATGCAGGGTTTAGCATCTTGGTTGCGTATGCAATTCCGGATATGAGACCTCCACCTCCAACAGGTACCACTATCGCCTCTACATCCGGCATACTTTCTAAAATTTCCAGAGCAAGTGTTCCCTGCCCTGCTATGACATCTTTGTCATTAAAGGGATGTATAAATACCTGACCACTTTCTTTCTGGTATTCGATAGCGGCCGTATAGGCATCATCATAGAAGCCATCAACAATTATAACCTCAGCACCAAGTCTTCTGGTTGCTTCAATTTTTGAAAGAGGTGAAACACTGGGTACAAAAATCGTTGCCGATATTCCCATATCCTTTGCCGCCAGGGCTACACCTTGGGCGTGATTGCCTGCTGAGCAAGCAATTACGCCTTTTTTCTTTTCCTCATCAGATAGTGTAGAGATTTTAAAATAGGCACCGCGCAATTTAAATGACCCTGTGAGCTGAAGGTTCTCAGCTTTTAAATATAGATCGCAATCTGACTTTATTCCCGGGTATGGAATTATTTCAGTTCTTCTTACAGATGGTTTTAGAACGTGGGCCGCTTGATATATTCTATCTAATGTCATTATTATGACCTATCCTTTCGGAGTTGTTTTTATGCGAACTTATGTCACTATAGCCCCTGTATCTGCGGAAGATACTGCTTTGGCATATCTTTTTAGATAGCCAGTAAGAGGCAGAGGGGGCCTGATTTGCATTGTTTTTTTGCGCCTGTCAAGCTCCTCTGGTGAAACCAAAAGCTCAAGGGAGTAGTTTTCGATATCGATACGGATCTCATCGCCCTCCATGACATAGGCTATGCTTCCCCCCGCCGCTGCTTCCGGCGAAATATGACCTATAGCCGCACCCCTTGTAGCTCCTGAAAAGCGTCCGTCTGTTATAAGCGCCACATCTCCATCAAGTCCCATTCCTGCAATCGCTGATGTGCCCTGAAGCATTTCACGCATCCCCGGACCACCGGAA
>Ga0209755_10005865_pt1 | contig 13781 bp, 13 predicted proteins | sample TergutCo191P1_FD_187301 | JGI IMG/M metagenome (GOLD analysis project Ga0209755, IMG submission 187301) | Cornitermes sp. P1 segment gut microbial communities from Petit-Saut dam, French Guiana - Co191P1 (SPAdes) (version 2) | ecosystem: Host-associated > Arthropoda: Insects > Digestive system... | reverse complement strand
TTAAAGAAATTATCCGTATGTTAAAAAAACAAAAAAAAATACAAGGCGTAACTTTTTCAGGCGGAGAGCCTTTTCTGCAAGCTGCCGAACTTTCGCAAATCGCGCTTGCGGCTCATCAATTAGGTCTTGATGTAGTAACTTATTCGGGCTTTACATATGAGGAATTAATTGAGCAGGGAAAAAACGACATCAATATTACCGCGCTTTTAACAGCCAGCGATTTATTAATCGATGGAAAATATATCGATGCTAAACGCAATACAAGCCTGCCCTTTAGAGGCTCGTCGAACCAGAGAATTATAAAAATACAAGAAACACAAAAAACCGGCAAAATTGTAGTTTATTAACATTGTCAGTTTTAATTATAACACTCTTTACAAAAACATGACAAAATTGCAAAATGTGTCATAGGCGGAGAATGAGCATGGAAAAGACATTACCTTTAATGTTAAGAGCAAGGACCCAGGAAAACCCTAACATCGTAATTCAATATTACAAAGAAAAAAACGGGAAGTACCGGTCTGTAACGTATCAGCAATTTTACGAAGATGTGTGTTTTATCGCTTCCGGTCTTATGGAATTAGGCGTGAAACGCGGCGACAAAGTCGGGTTAATCTCGGACAATCGCCAGGAATGGATGGTTGCCGATTTTGGAATAATGTCCGCGGGAGCGATTGATGTTCCGCGCGGCTGTGATATTACAACTAAGGAACTGACATATATTTTGAGTTTTACAGAATGCACTGTTGCATTTGCGGAAAACCAAAAACAAGTTGAAAAAATTCTTTCCTGCAAAGATAATATTCCAACTTTAAAAACTTTAATATATTTTGATCCTGTAGACAACGAAGTTGAGCGTAACGCCGCAAGTATGGGTATCAATTTATTATATTTTGACAGCGTGCTTGCAATAGGTAAGAAGCGCGAAAATCTTCACCTTGGCAGCACAGAAGCGGAAATGGACAAGGGTGACAGCGAAGACGTTGCCACTATTATTTTTACATCGGGCACTACGGGCGAGCCAAAGGGCGTAATGCTTGTGCATAGAAATTTTTTATGTCAGCTTCCGCACTTTATTTTATTTTTTGATTTAAAGCCCGGCGACATTTGGCTTTCCATGCTTCCTGTCTGGCACGTTTACGAAAGATTGATGGAATACGCGATTTTTAATTATTCAACAAGCATCGCTTACTCAAAACCGATAGGCCCCATATTGATGGAAGACATGCAGGCAATTCGTCCGCATTGGATGGTCAGCGTTCCGCGTGTTTGGGAAGCAATAATGGATGGCATTAACAGGAAGGTAAAAGCAAAAGGCGGCTTTGCAAAAAGATTGTTTGATCTTTCTGTTACTGTGTCGATGATGTTTACGTATTTTAAAGATTTAACTTTCTGCCTTTTGCCTAATTTTCATGGACGCATCCGCCCGATTGACTGCGTTATCGGGTTTTTTCCCTGGCTCCTGCTCCTTCCATTGCGCGGATTATTGCAGCTAACAATTTTTAACAGAATTAAACGGTATTTTGGCGGTCGTTTTAAAGCCGGTATTTCAGGCGGCGGTTCCCTTCCTTTTAAAGCGGATTTCTTTTTTAATTCGATAGGAATTAGACTGCAGGAAGGTTACGGATTGACAGAAACCGCTCCATTAATTTCTGTGCGCCAGTATAAGAGATCACGGCGCGGAACTATCGGACAGGTTCTTCCCAACACAGAAGTAAAGATTATTAAAAACGATAAAAAAATGCCTCCAGGACGCAACGGTATTATTTATGTAAAGGGCGACCAGGTAATGAAGGGTTATTATCAGAAGCCCGAACTTACAGAAACTGTCCTTGACGCGGAAGGATGGTTTAACACCGGCGACATAGGCATGCTTACGCATAACAACGAGTTGCGCATAACGGGCAGAGCGAAAGACACCATTGTTCTTCGCGGCGGCGAAAATGTCGAGCCTGTTCCAATTGAATGTAAATTGAGGGAAAGCCCATATATTCAACAGTGCATGGTCGCCGGTCAGGATAAAAAGCATCTTGCGGCTCTTGTAATTCCTCATCAGCAGGCAATCATGGATTTCGCAGAAGAAAACTCAATCCCAATCGTCGATTACGACCTTTTACTTCAGCAGCCGGAAATTAAAGAACTTATTTCCAGCGAAATCTCAGATCTTGTAAGCGCTAAAAACGGCTTTAAATCTTTTGAAAGGGTAAACAAGTTTACCTTATCTGCAATTCCTTTTGAACCGGGAAAAGAACTTTCCGGCAAGGGCGAACTGCTCAGGCAAAAGATAATGGAAACCTACGGCAAGGAAGTTAATAAACTGTTTAAGGAATGATTGGTTAAGAGGAAAATCTTATTGCCAAATACTTAATTCAGGTATATACTTAGGGTATGACATTAACCGTTGAAGTTTTGAATATAAACGCTTTAAACCTCCTTTCTGATATGGAACACCTCGATCTGATAAGATTAAATACCTCAACTAAAACTACGACCATATCCAGTAAAAAGCTGTCAAGCGAATTTGCAGGAGCATTAAAACTTACTGACGCGCAATATGAAGTATATCAAAACACCTTACAGGAAAGCCGAAGCGAATGGGAAAGAAATATTTACTAGATTCCAATGTGATAATTGGTTATCTTGCAGGAAAAATCCCTCAAGACGGTATGAAAATAATCTCTGAAATAGTTGATCAAATCCCTAATATTTCTGTTATTTCACAAATAGAAGTATTAAGGTTTAATGATACTCCAGAAAATGAAGCAGTTCTTGAAAATTTTATTAATACATCGGTAATATACCCATTAAGTAATAATGTAGTAAAATGCACAATTGAATTATGCAAACAGCATAAAATAAAACTACCGGACGCAATTGTTGCCGCTATCGCTTTGCTCGAAGATTTTATATTAGTAACTCGTAATATTGATGATTTTAAGAAGATTTCCAATCTTGAACTTTTAAATCCTTTTGATTAATAACATCATGAGGAAATTATTTCTATTAATTATATTACCGCTGTCATTTAATTTGTACGCCGAAGATACATTTGGATATAATTTTAATATAGCGGCTATTGGCTTTGGTATGGACTTTTCGGAAACTGATTATAACATTCAACTTTTTGCTGAATTATTATCTTTAGAAATAATACATAAATATACTAATATTGGGATTGGAATTAGTCCGTTTAAATATTGGAGCTTTTCTTCCGACGACGGAGACTTTGAAAATAATTATGAAAGATTGAGCTTCTTAAATTTTAATATTAATTGGGATATAATATACAATAAAAATATTTTTTTTGGACCTTTTTGTTCGATTAATTATTTTTTTCTGAACAATGAAAAAATGTGGTGGAATGAATATATATTTACCGCCGGATTACGTTTTTCCTGGTTATTTAATTTATTTAAAGATAATTTACTATATAATTTTATAGGTTGTGAAATTGGTTATCGTAACGCAAACGGAGTAAATAACCTTCATTTTAACGTAAGTATTGATTTAGTATCTCTATTATATATGTTTTTTCTTAATGGAGAATACGGGTATTCAAATAGTAGAAGAAATAGTATGTATTAATTTTTTTTTAAACCTAAAATTGCTGATGTGCAAAACTCTTCGGTTATAAGATGTTCAGGTACATATTTAAATGCTCTGCCATCATTCCATATTGCGCAAAGACATAACTCCTTTGTTTTTAATTCTTCCGGCACATATTCAAGCGATGTTCCTTCCTGCGATACAGCAAGTTCGCAAATCTCCTTTGATATAATATCCTTCGGCACGTATTGAAGGATGCATTCACTCGTATGACTAAATCTTACCTCATGATCAAAATGTCCTTCCTGCTTTATAGCAGTAAAACAAATTTCCGGTGTTTTTATCGCTTCAGGTACATTCTTAAGAGCTAAACCGCATTGCCAAACTGCTGTGCTGCATATTTCTTTTGTTTTTAGGCTTTCAGGTACATAGCAAAGCGCCCAGCCATCCTGCCACACAGCTTTTAAACAAAGTTCTGCATCTATTAAAGCATCTGGAACATATTGAAGAGCGCAGCCTTCTTCTTGAATTGCTTCAAAACATAATTCTCTTGTTATAAAATTCTCCGGAACATGTTCAAGTAACAATCCGTTTTGCTTAACTGCTATCATACACATTTCTGCTGTCCTATCAGAAATCGGCACATTCCAAATTTCCAACCCAAATTTGCTAACCGCTGCATGATATAATTCTGCTGTTTTTAATTTTTCTGGAACATGTTGATGCGCCCAACCGTCCTTTTGAACTGCTGCAAGGCACAGTTCCGCTGTTTTTAAACTTTCAGGAATATATTCAAGCGCTCCGCCGCTTTGTCGAATTGCGATAAGACACATTTTCAATGATTTAAATTTTTCAGGCACATATTCAAGCGCCATACCTTCCTGTTGAATCGCCGTTAAACAAATTTTTCTTGTTTTTAAATTTTCAGGTACATATTTAAGAGCCATGCCATCTTGTTTTACTGCTTCAAGGCATATTCTGGTTGTTTTTAAATTTTCAGGTACATATTCAAGCATTTCTCCTCTGTGTTTTGCTTTAACTGCTGTTAGACACATTTTTTTTGTTTTTAATCTGTCAGGAGTAAAATAAAGCATCCAACTTTCTTTAATAATCTCTTTAAGACACAGTTCCTTAGTTAATAAATTGTCCGGCATATACCGCATTGCCCATTTGTTATTTTGTACCGCAAGGCGGCACAGTTCCACTTTCTTCATATTTCCAGGCACATATTCAAGAGCACACCCATTTTGCTCAATCGCAGTATAACAAATTTCTGGCGTCACCATATTTTCTGGTACATATTTTAATGCCTTTCCATTATGCTTAACCGCTAAGAGACATAATTCTGCTGTTTTTAAATTTTCCGGTATATATGTGAAAGGATCTTTATGTAAACTCTCTTCTTCATACGGTTCTGATTCTTCTACAGGTACATCAAATCCGGCAGCAGCGGCTGCGGACAAAAACTCCTGGACGTGTTCTCGAATTGAAGGACCAACACGTTCTCTCCAAAATTTCATTTCTTCTTCATCAGCTTGGGCTTCATTATCGTAGGAGATTGTATTCATATTACATAATATATCCATATCATAAATATAATATATACAGTCTATCGTATAGTGATAGAGTGAAAAGATTTTTATAAAAAGAGTTCACGCTGAGCCATAATGAGGTTAAAATATTTTCCATGATTTACAATTTTATTTCTCCATGGAAGCACGTTTCATTTCCACTGACTTAATTGCTTCCATGCATAGTTCATAAGTCTTTAAATTTTCCGGTACATACTCAAGCGCCAAGCTATTTTGCTGAACTGCCGCAAGACACATTTCCGCAGTTTTTAATTCTTCCGGCACAAGTTCAAGGGTGCATCCATATTTTTGAACCGCAGCGAAGTATAATTCATTTGTTTTTAAATTTTCCGGTACAAGCTCAAGTGCATAGCCATTTTGTTTGACCGCAGTAAGACACATCTCCTTTGTCTTAAAATCTTCAGGTACAAACTCCAGATCATAACCTGTTTTTTGAACAATTGTTAAACACAATTCAACGGTTTTTAATTTTTCCGGTATATACTCTAATATTCTATCACTATTAAAAAAATTGCCATTTATAGCAGCGAGGCATATTTCCAATGTTTTTAAATTATCAGGAACATATTCAATCGCATAACAGAATTTTTTAACAGCAATTAAACATAACTCCATTGTTTTAAGACTTTCCGGTACATACTCAAGCGCTCTGCCGCATTTATTAACTGCTTCAAGGCAAATCTCTTCTGTTTTTAAACTATCAGGTACATATTTAAGAGCGCTTCCATATTCTCTAACAGCTGCAAGACATATTTTTTTTGTTTTTAATTTTTCCGGAATAAAATCTAAAGAATTAGAATTACTGATTTCACTCCTCTGATGAATAGCTGAAAAACATATATCTTCTGTTATTATATTTTCAGGTATATATTGAAGCGCCCCGCCATTCTTCCAAACAGCAGTAGAACATATATCATAAGTTTTTAAATTTTCAGGTACATTTTGAAGCGCAAAACCATTATAATGTACAGCAGTAAGACAAAGTTTAGCTGTCTTGAAGTTATCAGGTACATATAAAAGCGGAGAGTCGAATGTATCACCGCTTTGTTTAACAGCTGCAAGACAGTAATTTGCATTTATATGTTTTTCCGGTACATATTGAATAGCGTAGCCATTATTCAAAATTGCCGCAAGACATATTTCTGCTGTCTTAAATTTTTCCGGTACATATTCAAGCGCAAGACCAACATTGTGAACTGCTTCAAGGCACATTTCTTCTGTTATTAATTCTTCTGGAACAAATTTAAGCGTTTTGCTGTTAATCCAACGGCTTGTCTTCTGCGCTATAAGACACATTTTCGCTGTTTTTAAATTATCAGGAACATATTCAAGTGCATTGCCTTTCTGTTGAACTGCAGCAAGACAGATTTCCGCAGTTTTCAAATTATTAGGAACATACATGAGCGCATTTCCGCTCTGTTGAACTGCTATAAGGCACATTTCTAATGTTTTAAAATTTTCAGGTACTAAGCAAAAAACTTCCTCTACAAATGGTAGTATTTGCAAACCATTTTTTTTACTTATTATTGAAAAACACTTATCAAAATCTTCTAAATCTATATCATTATTTAAAGTATCATTATCTTTATTTTCTTCTAATTCCATATTTTACTCCTGTTAAATCAAAGATAGCATACACAGTCTATCATATAGTGATAGATTGATTATTAATTATATTTTAAATATTCCTCAACAGGATTAATAAAAATTCTCTTCCATTCATCCTTTTCATCTTCATTTGCAATTTTATAACCTCTTTTAGCAATTTCTAGTATTCTTAAATAATCATCCCTAGTAATATTTATTTGTTTATAACTGAAAATTAAACACCAAAGTTCGTTAATATTTAGTTTGTTAATAATATAATTTAAAGGCAGATCGTTATGTATCATTGCATGCTGCCAATTTGTAACATAGATTAAATTCTCCACTCTATTGTCATATCCATTATTAGTTATATGATGTACAATATTATAATCATAAGTTTTATCAGATGGCCGCCAATCATTTTCTGGTTTTTTTAACCATGTTTCCGCAACAAGTTTATAAACTAATATACTAATCTCCGGTTTTCTAATACCTTTAATTTTTACATATAAATATCCGCATTTCCATTTATCATTTTTATCAGGATCAAATTGCTCTAATATTTTATAATTATATTTGATCCTTCCAAAATTGCTTACTTGAATATCATGAGTAGGGTGATCTTTAAATATTTCTCCTTCTAATTCTATTATATCCATATTTTCATGTAAACTCTTTCCATTAATTACAATTCCTTTTGGCGGATTGGGTCTATAATATTCTTTTGCCTTTATTCTTAATTCTTCTATCGATAATAAAGTTAGCCATTGAGAACAGCCATCGGATATCCTTATATGATCATAATTAATTTTATCTTTAATTTTTCTAGTAAATTTCATTACACCATTTTCATAATATTGTTCCATCTCATCTAAAAACTTCATTTTTTCTTCAATAAATATTGATTCAGGTGATTTACATTTATTAACTGATTTGCATTTATTAACGATCGTAATAATATTATTGAAAAGTTCAGAATCATTTAATTTAATTTTTTCTAATACATCATTATTTTCTGCGCAAGCTTTACATATAAATAACTCATTATCTTTTATATCATAACATCCACTTTTATTAAAAAAAGCAGGTGTTCTACACACAAAACAGATAATTTTTCCTCTTTTAATACTTGGATCATACTCTATATTAAAACCTTCTGATGTAGTTTTATTTTCATATTCAATTTTAATAATCTGTTGATCTGCTGCTTGTTCCATATTGTTCTCCTTGTTCTGTTTTTATTATAAATCATACAGTCTATCATATAGTGATAGAGTAAAAAGAATTTGTAGAAGAGTTCACACAGAGGCACAAAGGCATGTTTTTAAACTAACTCTTTTCGTAGTTAATCCATTGCTTCATCTAAATATTTGGCTCCGGGATCTTCACTCAAGGAATAATTCGTAAAAGCATTTAATTTATAAAATATTATTCTGGGATTATCTCCTGCTTGAATACTTAAAACAGCCTCTGCTTGAAGCCGCATTAATAATTTTATGTATTTATCATTCTCCATTTCAATCATAATACCCATAATATCATTTATTACTCTATAATCAGTACCATCAATTACAAAACGTAAACCATATTCAAGAACATCACGATTATTTACTTTTTCTTCATCAAGAACATCTTCTAAAGCTAAAAGACCTTCTGTTCTTGCTTTCTTTGAATATTTTAATGTTTTTATTATAGTTTCATTGTATTTAGTTAAAAATTCATCTTGATTCATTCTTTTTCTCCTTCTAGATTTATTTCTTTGAATTTGGTTAATGTTTTTATTAAATTAACAATTTTTTCCTGACTTTCTTTAACATTACGTAACCTAACCGGTCCCAAACATTTCATGTCTTCTTTAATTATTTGAACCGCTCTTTTTGACATATTAGAAAATATTTTTTCTTTTATTATTTCATCCTCACCATCTAAAGAGTTGGCAATATCATAATTATCTGTTTCTCTTAATATTTTCTGAATATCTCTATCATTCAAATTCATAATTAAATTAGAAAAATTAAACGGTATAAACATATCAAGCCTGTATTGTTGATGCTCATTAATTACTCTTGCATTAATCCATTTATTTTCTTTTAGCTCAAGCTCGTTTATTGTTCTGCAATATGTTTCGGCGTCTATAGATACTGAATTAAACATAGAATAATTAAATAAACTAACAGCGATTTTATCGATAATTTTATCATGCCCGTAAGTAGTAACAACAATCGTTTTTTCACTATTCATAATATTCTCCTAAGATAATATTGTTAATTATATCTTAGGTACTCTATCAAATAGTGATAGAGAGAGAAATATTTTAGAGAAGAGCTCACACGGAGGCACAAAGGATTTTGTAACAATCCTATGTGTTTGAAGATCTAAGGTTTAATATTTTAGATTTTTAAATTTACAATAATAGGAAGATGATCACTGTATTCATGATATATTTCTTTTTTCCCAATAGTAAAAGATTCGATTTTAATATTTTTTGAGACAAAACAGTAATCATCTGTAAATGGTATTTCGTTTTTATATTTATCTATATGAAAATAAGTTGGAGCTTTCTCCAGTTTATCTTTCAAAGAACAATTTACAATATTATTTTTTTCTAAATATTTAACTAATTCATCATGTTTTATACGTTCATTATCTAACGTAATACCACTATTAAAATCTCCAATAATTATTATTTTATCATTTAATAAATTATTATAATGTTGCATAGCTTCAAGTACATTTTGAACATACTCTAAATTACAATGTTTATCTGGTATTCTTTTATTCGTATTTGTAATACAATATAAAGATGTCTTAGCCCATACTAAAAATAAATATATTTTATTATTATCTTTATAAAAATAATATGGAATAACATACCTGAATTTACAATCAGGATTATATTCAGGTGCTAAAGACAACTCATATTTTTTTGAAAATGCACCTATTCCTAAAATACTATCTTTTCCATCACCATACCATGTTACATATTGATAATTTTCTTTTAACCTAATACAATCAGAATATGTACACTCTTGTATAATGAATATTTCTGCATCATCATTTTCTTTAGTTATTAATTTTTCTTTATTTTCGTCAAAGCATATTTTCTTGTAATATTCATTTTTACAATTCCAGCTTACAATCTTCATAAAATTCTCCTTTATTCTCAATCAATATTTCTACCATTTTACAAAAGAAAACACAAAATATCAATCAGCTGTTTTCAATCCTCTGTGACTTTGTGTGAGGTCTTCTTTAAAATTTTATTTATCCTTGGATGCACGTTTTATTTCCACTGACTTAATCGCTTCCATGCATAGTTCCAATGTCCTCAAATTCTCAGGGACAAATTTGAGAGCCATACCTTCTTTCCTAATCGCTTTCAAGCATAGTTCGGCTGTCCGTAAATCCTGTGGGACATATTTTAATGAATAGCCATTCTGAGCAACAGCAATAGAACAAATGGAATTCGTCTTTAATTTTTCCGGAACATTTTTAAGTGAATAACCATTATATTGCACTTCTTTAATACATAATTTTCCTGTCTTTAAATTATCATGGACAAATTTCAGAACTGCTGCAAGATATATTTCTATTGTTTTAAATTTCTTTGGTACATGTTTAAGCGCTGCGCCGTCATGTTTAACCGCGATAAGACATAATTCTGCTGTTTTAAAACATTCCGGTATATATTTTAACGCAGAATCTCCATATTCATCTTTTTGTTTTATCACTGTAATACACAAATCCATTGTTTTAAATTGTTCAGGTACATATTTAAACGCTCCGCGACCATACTCATCACTGTGTTGAACTGCCTCTATACATAATTCTTTTGATTTTAAATATTCAGGTACATATTTTAGCGCATGGCAGTAATTTTTAACCGCAGCCAGACACATTTCTGCTGTTTTCAAATTCTCCGGAACATATTCCAGTGCGCGTCCGTTCTGTTTAACTGCAGCGAGGCATAATTTTTCTGTTTTTTGATTATCAGGGACGATCTCAAGCGTACAACCATTCTCTACCGCCTCAAGACACAGTTCATTTGTTTTAATGCAATCAGGAACATATCGCAGAGCATTACCATCCTTATGAATAATTGCTAAACATAATTCCGCTGTTTTATAGTTATCCGGTACATATTCAAATAATCTTCCTACCGAGGATAATATTCCAAATATTGTTTCATCTTCATAAAAATCGATAGCTTTTATTAATTCTGAATCACTTAATATTTTAACTTTCTTTTTATCTTTTTTATTATTCATTTTATTTGCCTTCGTACATTTAAATAAAATTTAATAAAACAGAAGTTTCCTCTGGTGTTAAATCAGTTAGTGAATTAACAAGCAAATAAACAATTCTTGTGTTGTTTTCTTTAATGATTGCAAGAACTGCTTCTTTTTTTACATTATTTAACATACGAGTGTATTCATCGCTCTCCTGTTCTGCCATAACTGAAAGTTGTGTATCAATATAAATTAATTCTGAATCGTGAATATCCTTATTTACAGAAATTTCAGAAAGCTTTTCAATCGCAAGCTTCATTCCATATTCAAAAATATCTCCTTCATTTACTTTTTCCTGATCAATAGCCTCTTTTAGCGATAATAAACCTTCATTTCTGGACTTTTCAGAAAATTTTAAAATGCGATTCATTATTTCCACATATTGTTTAATAAACTCATCACGGGACATTCTATTAATTCTGTTTTTAATACCGGCATACGAGTTTAAAAGCGCGTAAACCAAGCCAGGGTTTATACCTTTTTGTATCAGTAAAAGAGCGTCTTTTTGCATATTTATTAAAATTCGCGCGTATTCATCTTTTTCTTGCTGTATTTTATTGGATATAATTCTGTCAACATTATCTGCATCTGTTCCGTCAACAATCAGGCGAAGTCCTCGCTTGAATAATTCCATATCTTTAATTGCATCATTACCTATAAAATCTTCCAATGCTAATAAGCCTTCTCTATTTTGTTTTATGGAAAGCCCTACAGCTATTTTTAAATTTTTATTAAATTGTTTAAAAAAATCTTCGTGTGTCATAATTATTTTATCCTTTATCTAAATTCAACCATTCATCCAAAATTGCCATACCTTCCGGAGTATCAATATTGATATACATATTTTCTTCTACAAGTTTTTGCATTTCTTCTGATAAAATATTAAATTTCTTTTTATTATTATGGCAAAACAATTTAACAAACATTTTAATAATTATTTCTTTTTCCGGTAAATCATCAAGCCAGCCTTCATGGCGGGTTGCCACCATGTAAAAACTTTCTGATAAAAATTGATCCGGTATATATGCAAAAGCATAACTGTCCTCCCACACTGCCGCCATGCATAGTTCAACTGTTTTTAGATCTTCAGGTACTGTGCGTAAAGCTCTGCCGTCCTGCCAAACCGCGTCAAGACACAGCGAGGGTGTTTTTAATTTTTCAGGCACATAATCGAATGTTTTATCTCTTCTATTCCAATTACTTATATAAATATCATTTTCTTTTTCATAAATAGCAGCAAGACACATTTCTTCTGTTCTTAAATTCTCAGGCACAGCACCAAGAGCAAGACCGTTTTTATTAACTGCAGTAAGACACAAATCTTTTGTTTTAAGATTATTGGGTACATATTCAAGAACCAATCCATTTTGCTCAATTGCCGCTTGACACATATCAGATGTCCTAAAATTTTCAGGTACATATTTTAAATTCAAACCTTTAGTCCTGACTGCTGCAAGGCATATATCATATAATCTTAAATTTTCCGGTACATATTTAAGCACATTATAAGGAGATTTTTTTTCTTGAACCGCTATCAAACATAATTCCTTTGTTTTTAATTTATCCGGAACAAATTTAATAGCTTCATTTTCATTTTGAATTGCTGTAATGCACATTTCAATTGTTTTTAAATTATCCGGTATATATGTAAGCGTACATGCATCAAAATCCAATATAGCAGGAATTTCTCTTTTCTTCGGTTTTACTGCCTCAAGATATAATTCTGTTGTTTTCATCTCTTCCGGAACATATTGAAGCATTTGACCGTCTTCACGAACCGCTGCCATATACATTTCCCTAGTCCTTAGATTTTCGGGAATATCGCAAAGCGCAAGACAATTTTTTTTAACTGCTGCAAGATACAATTTATCTGTTTTCATTTCAACCGGTACATACTTAAGAGCATAACTATTACTTTTAACCGCCGCAAAACACAGTTCTTCTGTAATCATCTCGACAGGTACATATTTAAGCGCATACCCATCTTTTTTTACTGCATTCAAACACATTTCTTTTGTTAACATTTCTTTAGGTACATAATTAATAGCGCAAGCATTATTCTTTAATGCTGCTAAGCATATTTCTTTTGTTTTCATTTCTTTCGGTACATACGCAAGCGCATTTCTACCCCAGTATCCTTGCTGAACCGCCATAAGGCACATCTGTGCAGTAATTAATTTTACAGGTACATATTTGAGATTATCTCCTACGTTTTGAATTGCTGTTAAATAGATTTCATCTGTTCTCATTTTTTCCGGTATAAGATCAAGTGCGATTCCTCCTCCCCATTTTTTTTCCTGAACTGCCGCAAGACATATTTCCGGTGTTATCATTTCAGAAGGTATATATTCAAGAGCATAACCATTTTCTTTTACCACAGCAAGAAATAGCTTCGCCAGTTTGTTTTTATCAGAAAGAGATGCGACTAGAGAATTATTTAACATATAATATCCTTTATATTGTTATTGTAAAGTATTTACTCTATCAAATAACGATAGAGTAAGAATATATCAACAAAAAATTAATTTAAGTTCTTAATATAAGCAACCTCTAAAAACCCCTAGTTGAAATAGAATAATTAATATAAAATTACAAATATGAAACAGAAAGGATTTTTTGATGAAAACGATCGGTTGAAAGAGTTAAGCGAGCTCGGCGACCCGCTAGAAAAACTGAATAAGTACATACAGTGGGAAAATTTCCGTGGAATCTTAAAGAGAACTTTAGAAAAAGAAGCCAAAGGACCGGGCGGAAGACCGCCGTATGA
>Ga0209755_10005864_pt1 | contig 13783 bp, 5 predicted proteins | sample TergutCo191P1_FD_187301 | JGI IMG/M metagenome (GOLD analysis project Ga0209755, IMG submission 187301) | Cornitermes sp. P1 segment gut microbial communities from Petit-Saut dam, French Guiana - Co191P1 (SPAdes) (version 2) | ecosystem: Host-associated > Arthropoda: Insects > Digestive system >... | reverse complement strand
TGATTATGTATTGAGAAACAATACAATGTTTCTCAATACATAATCACTAAAATTACACCTCAGTGATAGTTGTGTTCGACTACCCACACTTCCCATTGTGTCTCAAATTTTGCTTCCATGTGCCAAGCAGCAACAGAAAAGTGAGTCTTACACACAACTTCATGCTACCCAACATGAGTCTTTGTGTGGGCAATGACATGATTTCACATATATAAAATACCTGTTTTGTCCTGTACTATGTTGCCCACATTACCTTTGTCCCTTTGCACCTAGCCTTATTCTGTAACTTAATGTAACTGTTGAATGAATTGTTCCATAATTTCTTTTTCGGTCTTAGGATCACATTCCCAAGCTACCTGAAGGAAAGATACCACTCAGAAGACCTAGCATATGTGGAAATGTAATATTAATATGGATCTCAAATAGGATGGTGGGGCACTGAGTGCATTGGTCTGGCTTCTTCCTCTTTTGACATGGGGCTAAACATTACCTTAGGAAGCTGTTTGAATTGTATTGCCATCCTGATTGAGGTGTGTTGTGTTTTTCCTTAGTCCTTGTGGGGAGTACAGTATGGCATCAGTAATTTTAAAACTGCCATGACCACACCTTGTTTTGAATTTAGTCTACATTTTGTTGAATTAACTCCATGGGGAAAATAGAATAACAAATGGCTTTCTTTCCTCACATCAGTCAGAACCAAACATTGAGGGGTTAGTGTAGGTCAGTGTATCAAAAATGCAGTGATTTCATCTGCATTACCTATTTGTCCTAAGAGGTAATGATATTTTCATCACAAATTGTGTATTGCTGGTATGCTATTCATTTTTCAAGGTACTTTGTAAGAAGCTTTCATGTTGATGTAATTCTGCAATATGTCTTACTGCTCAGTCATTTCTAGTTTTGAAATCTTGCAACAGAATATTCAAAGATATAGTGACCTTTATTTTCTTCGCTCATTTTTTCTCTTTGGTAACAGGAAGGCAATTTTATGTTTTTGCAGCGCAAATGCCAGAATATGTTTAGTCATTGGCGTTAAAGTTCCATGCATGAGCCTATAAAATTCTTTTCACATTGAATTTTCTGCATTTGATATAGTCTGATTTGTTTTCTGCAGAGTCATATATTCTGTTCCATGATATGTTATTTCCATGCCACAGCAATGTTGATTTATTCTACAATTTTAATTACCATAAATTTAAAATCATCATCATAATGGGTACTTATTGATTTCACTACATTTGGTGCTGTTGTCCCTTCCCTTGCAACAAGGTGATTCATGATTTTTGCAGAATACTTTAGCAATCTATCACTTTTTAATCTGATATGAAATGAGCTTTGGGCATATCGGTAATGGATTCAGAACTATAAAATTAGGTATGGAATTACTACAGCAGCTATGTGATGTTCTGTAGTTACCTATCTGTGGCAGATGCAGCAACATTTTGACTTGCTGAGGAACATTTTGAACTTGTTGAACAATTATAAGGCAACCCCTATTTGCAGATGAGGGATTAAGGAAAAATTCTCACCTTATATTCATTCATCCTACCTTTGCATTGGACGTTACATAATCTCTGCAGCTGGATTCAGTCTATGAATAATCTGTAATTTGTCCAGTTAGTACATTATCTCTTTGAAGGACACCACTTCCAACAACATTTCTGGGAGTTTGGGTGCAGTGTAGAAGTTGAATCAACTTGTCAGATAACCCAAAGTACCTTATGATAATTCTTGCCTTCCTTTTCTTTTGCTTTCTTACATTCTATCTTTTTGATGAAAATAAGATAGTGTGTTGATGAACACTGTTCTGGGAGGTAGTACTCTGAAGGTTTAAAGAAACATCTTCTCGTTTTGGAGCAAAATGCTGCTTCTGTCTTGAGAGAGAAGACTCTCGCAAGATGATATATTCACAAATTTAATTATATGTGCTGTTATATTAGGTTAAGGCTTATAAAGTTTGGTATCTCAGGTACACTCCAGCCCCCAACCTCTGTTATAGTACCTGTTTTCCCTGAAGGACACTTGAATATCACATGTGCCTGTAAGAGAGGCATATAAATGTAGCCATATGAGATATGTATTTTGATGAAAAATGACTGCTTAAAGAAGCAAAAACAACTAGTTTTTTTTAATAGATTTTATTTCTTAAATACTAGAGCTGCCATATGTGTATAAAATAAAATGTATATTAGCACTGTTTTCAATTACCCTTTTTCATAGTGTGGAAATAGATGGGGAAGAAGAAGGTGAGCATTTATCACGGGCTTCCCATAATCAATCTAGAGGCTTAAACAATCATAATGCGTATGTAAGAAGAAATGGATTAAAACATGTTACTTTTGACATTTTTTGATTACATTGGTGTTTGTGTTTGATTAGTAAAAGTCACCTTCTTCAATACCAAGAACTTCCTTTGAATTATCAACCCTTCTTGAATATTTTTAATCTTAATATGCAGTGTTTATTAATATGAAGGGAGCAACATAAAATAGAAAAGAAATTATGCCATTGTGTAGGAAGTATGCTTAACTGTGTAAATAAATTAATCTAGACACTAATGCTTTAGTCCTCATACTTGTGCAGATAAATAATGTGCTCTCTTTGATAGTGCCATCATGTTTTAGCTGTGATGACTTATGTTCTGTTAGATAAATCTGCTGTTTGGTTGCTTCTATTGTGTGACTCAATCAGAGTTATCGATTATTATAACACAGAAAACAAGTTAATAAAGTTGACAATAATAAAATCTTGCAACAAAATTTCTTTCTTTAAAATAACACTACATTATAAAATACTTCTATTCACACAACCCGTACTTTTCTTCAAGACTCATAAAAAAGTTTCAAATAAATTAAACATACCTATCATATACTGTACATAAAAAAAATTATTAGTAACAATGCAGACAATTAGTATAGTCAATCATACACACAAACAAATGAAACAATTACAGTTATTTCAGACACAACATTAAATAAAAGATAATACAGTAGAACAGGGAACTAAATCAGATCACATAACTGGACTGTGCAACACATTCCTGCACAATTAACACATCATACCAAGTTATGCATGAATAAATTGTGTCATTTGAACATGTATAATAGTTCAGCCATGGAAGGGTTCTTATATTTTCATTCTGGTATTTTAGAATACTGACACTGGAATGGTAGCTTGAAATTTGAAATATGTACTATGTGTGCAATCTGAATTCCACATTTAGGGTTTTGACTTATTTTTTACATTTACACAATATTACTTTGTAACTTAAAAGATGATTTTTGAAACATAAGTTACATCAATAATGCATAATGCTTTCCTCACTTTTATGGTAAATTTAATATACAGCTTTTTGTCTTATTTACCATGTAGAATTATAACATATACTTAGAAGTAGGACTCTGAAACCAAGGTAGTCTGGATTTAATTTACAATTACATACAATGAACATCTTTTTCATAAGTGAAGAAATAATTTAATTATTATATTTTAAGTTGCGTGACATTTGCATTTGTTAAGTCATTTATTTTAAGTGCAAACATGCACATTTGTTCCATGAAAACATGAAAACTGATGTCCTATGAAATTAATAAATTAATACTTTTAAATAATAAAAACAAGCACTCTCATGTTCTGATGAAAGTATTCATGAATAAAGTCTCTCTCAAATTTTTGTATCAGATGCAGTGATGTAATGATAATATCGTACTTATACAGATTATTCTTATTCTTTGTCAACTTCTTCTCCCCCTTCCTCCCTTTGCAAGACTAGAATAAAGTGGTGTAAGTTCCTGGAGGCAGGTCCTACTTGTCCATTGTCATTTTGTGATTCATATTCACAACTTTCATTGGCTGGATTGTCTTCTGTCTTACTTCTTGCCAACATACTCAACCATTTGGTTGAATTTTTGTTCTTCCTCTTTTAAGAGTAGTGCCTCAAGACAGCCCTTGAAGTATTCACTGCTGAAGCATTTAGATCTGAAATGAACATTACAGTGTTAGATAGTCATGAAAATATTACTGTAAAAGGCGAAGGGGCTATGTAAACACTCGATGTGCAGGACTGTAATGGCAATCAAAAATCCATTTTGCCATGAAAAATTGAAGGACAGGAGTACAAATATAAAAATTAATCTCCCTCAAAAAAGCTAGTGTAAGGTAAAAAGTAAAAATAAAAAAATTCATATCCAAAAAGCTTCAGCATGCAAGTGTACAAGAAAAATAAAACTTAAATAGCTTGCATTTAAACTTGTATATTTAATTGAGTTTGAAGAGTCTAAATTATTTTTAAAAGATAGTAAGAATATGTAAAACTTGTATGTTTTATCACTTTAAAATGTTAGTAACAAATTTTTATAGTCACATTAATAATACATACTCAACAATTTTTTTTATTAAACAGTTGAAACAGGAAGGAATACTAGTAAAATTATAGATTAATTAAAATTAATTGGTTAAATAAATGGATTATAAATTTCATTCAGTGTTAAAGGTTATTTACTGTGGCATAGTTACAATAACATTGTAAAAGTCAATAAATAAATAAAATAAATCCAAAGATTGTTAAAAAGAAAAATAAATAAGAAACAAAAACCAAACAAAGGTACCTAAACCCCCGGTTCTGCCCCATGTAATTGTTTTATCCACGTCTGATATTTTTCCATCTCATCTTGAAGAAGAAGCACATCCAGGCAGCCCTTGAAGTAATCTGTTGTGAAACAGTTTTTCCTGGAAACAAGCGAAACACCTATGAGCGTTATGTGACTTACATGTGCAAACTTGTACTGCAGTTTGGAGTGGTACAAAAAATATCCGAATGCATTCATTGCAATGTTTCATTTCTTAGTCATCTTTATGTTTGTTTGTTGAAGGTATGAACCAGTTGTTGACAGGGGTAGCAGCAGTGTTGAGTAGCATAAAATCAGTTTTTTCTTTGTATTTCATTCAATGCACATGCCATCTAAAACTGGTTACAATAAAAGTGGAAGGCTCAAGTTACATCCACATTTTGTATCAGGGATCCACTTTCCCACTTTTAGAAATTAAACAAAATTTGACTTGAGCTTCACTTCAGTTGAAATTATAATGGTTTGTTGCAAACTTAAGAAAAATTCACACAACTTCTTTCATGTAGAGCTTCCGTACAAAATTTAATCAGTTTCCATTGTAGTTTCTGCACTGAATGCGAAACATATGGACAGACAGGCAACTGACTTCTGTGTAGTCACTTACTTTATGCACTGGGTGTAAAGAACAGACCAATATAATGCATTGATTGTCATCCAGAGAAAAAATATAATTCCTACATATATCAAAGAATCAGGTTGGAAACATATTTATGGCAAACACAGGAAGGCTATTGACTTATTGTCGTTCTCTGTTTCCTGCGTTTGGAGCTGATTCCTTTGGTGATACTTGCTCCTTTTTGTAGAGTTTTTAACATTTATTTTAGGGAAATGCTTTGTGGATAAATGTGTAACATCAGATGACCTTTGCTGTTGTCACAGTATAAATCACTAATGGATTTTTAGAGCCTTGCTGCCTATAGGTTTTCTGTACCCCATTGTTAGTGTCCTTAGTTTTTATGTGGTCTATATCATTGGCTACTTCCTCTCAGCGTCCTTACCGCATCGAACTTCGCTTACTCTAAGGCGGCTGCGCCTGTGCGTGCAGTCGCAGAGATGTGGATGTTTTATTTTCTGTACTTTCAGCCCTCAGACCTAGTGGGAATACCACTGGAACATCGCTTTTTTCTCCTGTACAGTGCATATGCTAACTACCGACCCTACAATAAGTGTAGATTCAGACGGAAGTTTCCTGATGTGTGGGTTCACCATACGTCGGTAACTACCGAATACGTGAAAAGGTCGAGCAAAATTCCATTCCAGAAAGGAAAGGAGGACGCAGAAGACACGCACTACGGTACGAGATTATTACTAGTTTGGAAACATCTAAAAAAAAATCACTGATTGGACTTGCACAGCAAACAAGACCGTTTGCTTCGTCAGTACGAAATGCAATACAACTGCTGCGTGAGAAACCATATAATATGACCGTGGCTCAGAAACTGAACAGCACAGATAAGTGAATTTTGTGAAGTGGTACCATAATACAGTGCATAATGTCTACAGAGTGTCTTTGCTGGCAGAATATTAAGCAAGGGATTTGGCCTCTTCTTTCGCCAGGCATGAAACTTAGCGAAATGTGGGGCATGTCAGAGATGCAGTTTGTGGTAATAATGCTCACACTGAAGACGAGTTGAAAGAAAGCGTTCGGAATGAAGTGCTTTCAGTGTCACTAGCAGAATTTCGACGTGCAGTGAACAGTGAACATATTTGTTACGTCTGACACGTGTTGGCAAGCCGAATTAAACCATATCCACCGCCTTCTTTAAATGTACTAAGTGAAACCTAATATTAACTGCAGTGGAATGAACTAAAACTTCCCAAGCGCCTAATTTCGTTATGGCCAGAAAAGCCTACTATTTAAGTGCAATATAGAGATATAAATACACAAAAGTTATGGGCTCCAACCCCCGGCATTCGATAGAGGCGAGCGCTGAGATGTCTGCCGTCACGCGAAACGGTCCGTGTGTTGACCAACCACATGGGCCAGATTAAACTAAGGACCCCGTAATTAAGAGAGATGATTTATTCCAGTTGTATGTTCAATTCACATTAAAGTGTTTTTAGCGGACCAATCCTTAATTTTGTCACTAAGTGAGTGCGATGGATATAGCCTTCGAACTGAAGGTTAGGAAAGTTTCTTTTAGGAAGTTAAAACCGTTCTGTGATCAATTCCCGCTAGAAGTATAGCGTGTTGATACTCCATACTATTTACTGTTGTACAGGGATGCGTCTTATAGTTTACAAAACGAAAATGTAACATTTATTCTGAAGTAGGCTATCAACTTCTTCACTGGGCTATTTAAACTTTCAGCCTAGGAAAGCTGAAACTGTATAACAGAAAGAATACGCGTGTTTCTTGATAGGCCTGTGTGAAGAAATCTGACAACTGATTGAAACATACTAGTTACCCAGAGAAAGACCATTTCTTAGATATCTTACACTGTGATGCAGTTTGTTTTCTTCGAGGATAAATTATGCAATACCTAAGAATGTCAGCCTTGTAGTACTTACCCCAGTTTGGTTCTAGAGCCAGTAGTAAACGAGTAATGCATTTTTTCCGATTTTTGAACGCTTGAGAAGTAAAATATTATTTACTGGTGTCACTTATAATTTGTCGTAAGTATGGGTAAGGTAGATACTGAACTACAATTTTGTACCTTCCCGAACTGAAGATGATTGCTTTTCCGTCTTTTAATGTGCCCAAATATATCCATGTGATTACACTTTAATGATGTGTAGGCCTACATTAAATACATATTTAACGACAAGACCTTTTGATAGTACATTTAAGAGTTTATAATGTAAACAAATTTTAAACTGTAGCTCATGTTCTGTGCCGTTTTAAACAAAAACTGGGCGGATGCACCATTCACCAATTTCACAGTTTAAAGGCCATAACACTTGTGGCACAGTAATTGTTATTTGAATAAACGAGTTTACTTTGTTTTATTGAATTGAGTTGTGAGTAGAGAGAACAAGAGCACACACACACTGTCGTAACGGGTACTGAAACACTGAAAATGCCTGAAATACGAACTGAAGAATGGACCTGCATACCTGCAGAGGGAATGGAGCTGAGGTTCTCGGAAGAGGTTGTAACAATCTTCACAGATTCTGTCCAGCCTCGCGAAGATGCTCTTGTCGTAGACACCTTTGCACTGGATTTCAAAGAAGGAACGCTTGTTAAGTGAATGTCCAAGAACCAATCCCGACGTAGAACCTGCTAATAAACTCGTGATGATCATGCTGACGAACAGAGAGCACGCCAACACCCTGGTTAATCGTAGCTGTTGCATCTGGAACAAGAAATCGAATGTTCGTTTGATTCTTCGTTTGCGAGGCTGATAGGTAAGAAAAGTGCGTGAGTTTAAAATCAGTATTACAAAGCGATCCTGTGGTGCATTTGAATTGGGGTCTAAAAGGCTCCTATGTACACAGTCGCGACTGTGTTAACTCGATATTCTGAATAACTTCCTGCTTCATAAATAAGCGGTTATTTTAATTTAAATTTACAGAGGACATCCCGTTGTGTTATTGAACTTTAAAAAGACGTCGGATTTCAGTCAAACACAACTACGTCATTTAGAAAAATGACATGTTTCAGTCGTAGAGACCATCATCAGGCCATTTTAGAATTTTTGTAATGATGGTGTGAAGATGGTCTCTTAAACGGAAACATAAAGTCATTTTTAAAATAAAATAACGTAGCAGTGTTTGAAATATAACGGTTTGTTTTAATAAACAGTTATATTACTCCGGGAGGCTATATGATCGTGCACATTTCCCGTGCATTTTGTGATGAGAATTCTTTATCCTATGCCGATAAAATTTGAAGCCATACTATTTCATGTTACACTATATCTGTTATTTGGTTGCCACATTCTTTTTGGTTAAAATTTTAATGATTTGATTAGTGCTACTTATTTCTAAGGTTTTTTTAAGATAAGGAATTGACGACAGCATGTAACGTAATTGGTTCTAATAGTTCGTTATGACATGTGCCACTGGACCCAATCTTGAGCCAGTTGAATCTAATGTACACAATCTACACAATCGCTTCCTACATTCGTGGCATGTTGGCCTTGTTAATTGCCGGTAACTATTTCCATGTGGCACGTCCTATTCGAATTTTATCTACAGATGTCATAGAAATATTTAATAATCATTGTCATTATTGCCATCGTCAACATCACCGCTACTGCCACCGTCATTAGCGAAATGAATAAGACTTTAACAAAATGTTAAATAATGAAGAATTGGTTATCTTACTCTAAGGCTCCCCCATCTTTAATTAATACTTACTGGTTCAAATTGACTGGCGTAATAACGCAATGACTAATATGATAGTGATTCTTAATGCTAACACGCTTGCCCTGCCCATGCCTGTAAGAGACTAAGAGGGTGGGATACTAATGCCTCTACTCGATGACAGCCATGTACATCACTTGGTAGCCAAGCAAGTATTTGCTGACTTGAAAAGATGACCCCACGTACAGGGAGACCTCACTTCAAATGCGAAAGCATTTCCTTTAGTCCACGAGGAGAAGGAGCGAGTGAACTTCTTTGCCCCGCATGCCACACTCTGTAAACTGTATGCTTCTGACGTTTCTAATTTGTATCGTAAGGGGGTTCCGCTCGATCGCAACACAGTCGTACATTCATTCAATTGAAGCATACTTATGAGCCCAAGGTTATAGTCCCTGTTAGGAGAGTCTGTGTTGCGAACGAATATACGGTGAGGCCATTTATATGTGTGTGTCTGCCAAAAATTTATGCAACGAGAAACAAAGCATTTTTAAAATCGGGACTCTCAGAATATGTTCTTAAAAACGCTTGATCTGTTGTTAGTTGTAGTGGGCACGAAACAGTGTTGCATATTTTATAAACGTCGTATGCAAATAGGTTACGTCCATTACAAACACCACACGGATCAAAAGGGACTTAAAGTCCATGTCAGGAGAAAGATATAATCTCTTGTACACAGTGTCAAAACCGGCTCTGGGGCCCACCCAGCCTCCCATTCAATGGGTACGAGCACTACTTTCCCGGGGTTGTGACCCTGTCCATTTCCTAGTGCCAAGGATAAGAATCTGTGGAGCCATGCTTGCACTGTCCTTGTTTCTTCATGGCGTGATGCTTAACTTTAAAAACTTTAGTTTTATTGGGTCCGAGTCAAAGGAGACAAGTGCTCTGATAAGCTGCTGCAGAACATCTGTGTATTTGTTGTATCTGTCATTTAGACATTATACCAACACTGTGTTGCTTGAAGTTAGTTATTCGCTAAGTATCACTTTCAGGTTAGCTGACAATTAAGGCTTTGAAACAGCTCGGAAACCATTGCAGACTATCGAGGTTCGCTAGTATCGTTTCATGATAGCACTAATAATGGTTCCGGAATGAGTGATAAACCAACGGAAATTCCTAATAACACGAGGCCGGCAGTTCACCTTGAGACTACTGAATAAGCCTAACTTAATAATGGACTTTATTAATGAAGTTCTGAGAAACGCGTTTTTTCGTCAGTTAACAGTGGCACTCTTTTCTCAGCCTTCCTAAGAGTATGGTTAGAGTTTCGGTCCGCACTCGACGTACTGCTGGTGTTTAGGAGAGGGGGGGGGGTTCTTGCGGTAAGGTTTTTATGGTACTTTTGAGTGAGTCCTTTGTTGTTACCGCAACAAGTCAAGGGCGAATAATAAGACACCTATGTTCTACTCCAATACTGGGGAAAGGGGGTGGGGAATTTTGTGTTCAGATATTTGCGGTACAAGGGAACAAAACAGGATTTATTTCTAGTAACAATTGAAGCGTAATGGTGGTAGATGGAAGACCTTATTATCTCTGATTTGTTTCAACAATTGTCATATCAGCCAGCCACCAATTTAGAGGGAACAAGATGGCTGATTGGTCGTTTGCTCGTTACGAAACCGACGACAGCCTCCGCGGGCTAAGAATCCTGTGCTGTCACCACAGTGGCCCGGATTCGATCCTAGGACAGTGTGGGATTTGTGGTAGATAAGAGTGGCACTGGGACAGGGTTTTTTGTCCGAGTACTTCGATTTACTTTGCCAGTATCATTCCACATTCCACCAATGCTCATTCATTTACCTCTGACGACGTATGATCTCAGCAACTGACGGCTTCGTTATTTGCACTTAAGGCCTTACCGATTTCATTTCGTTTACTTTTCCAGCTTAGTGTTGTCCGCCACGTTGAGGCAAACCCCCCCAGTAAAACAAGTGATTTTCATGCAAGACGGAGGTTTTCATTTCACAACCACCTACTCAGCCTGACCTCTTATGCACCTGTACCGAACAGACTGGTGTAGCTATAATACCGTTGGGCTTGAATTCGGTATTACTGCTTCGAAGCTTGGCAGGGCTATCAGCCATACTGATTTTTTTTGTGGTTTTTCTCGTCTCGCTAGATGAATTCCGAAGCAGTGGTCTTACCTTCAAATAGGCCGCAACTACTTCCTTCCAAATTCTTACGTACTGGCTATCGTGACTTATGTCCCCATCGTATTTATTTATTTATTTATTTATGATTTATTTGACAGCGTCTGTGGTTAAGGCTATTTAACATTTAACGATGATAATATTAGTGAATAAGAAATCAAACAGTATGTGAAGTAAACGTGTCCTAGCCTAATTTGCAAAGACACTTGTTTGGGGGAAATGAGGAAAATCATGAAGAGCCTTAGGCCAATTAATGAAGACAGTGCAGTAAAAACAATGTCTTATGATTGTGAAAACAATAGTTTCCTTTATAAAACACTACATGTTTCGACCCTTAAGGGTAATCATCGGGTTTTCATATATGAAAAGGGTGTTAGCGTTTTATAAAGGCAGTTACGCCGTTATCTTTATAATAAAAGGTAATTATGCTGACTACATTGTCTTCATTATTTAGAGTATGACACACAACGGAGGTCTTCTCCAAAGTCGTCGGATCTTCTGCAGAGTTAGGAGGAGGGCATACACATTTGACCACGTCGTTCTGTACCTTCTCTTCCCATTTAGCACTTCGTAGCATCTGCAGTCTAGCAGAATTCAGTAAATGACCGCCTAATTAGTTACTATTTACATTTAAGAGGCGTATGAAATTTCTACACCCTCTAAGCGGACTTTGTAATAAAGTCACTTTCACCTGCTATCAGCGTTAAAACGAATGAACGGATATGATTATTAGTAGGACAAAAGAAACCGAAAGCTGATATACTCTTGCCTTGAACACAAAGATTTGTTCCATGGCTGTTTATCACAGCGAGTTTGTCTTTGTACATTTTTTAATGCACATAGTTCCTACAAGACACGAAATTGTACGACTCTACGCTTTCTATACATTTAAGGACTTTTCGTACTGAAATAGAATCAGTGGTAGGTCTACCAAGGCATGCATCGTCTGTCCTCCACTTTCTATTCTAAGAGTGGAAATTCAGGTGTAATTTTTACTTACTTATCGTAGGACTAACAATACTGAAAATTATGAGCGGGATAAATTTACATAATTGTCAGATAACTTCCCGTCGATTATGGGAAGCGTAATGTGGATAATAAACACAATGCACGTTTTCGATTTACATTCCATTCTCTTATGTGCTGTGTTAGGTGAGTTAAATGACAAGTAAAAAGCTGTCAGAGAAGAAAGACCCACGTCTCTTAATGCAGCCGTGTTTTTCCTGCCCAGAAAAGTCTGCGGTATTAAGTACCCAGAAATGGTACTCACTGAGAATGGATGGTGTACCCGCTGAAGAAAGACGACATGTATGTTGCATAACGTCACTTTTATCAGAATTAACCCTCCAAATGTCACTGTATACGGTATGTACAACCTGCTGTAACAATCATAAACTCTGCATTTTGTCCACACATTGTATTTGTGTGTGTCCCCTATAATTCTCAACATAAACAACCATTATTCTCTTATACAGCATTCAGCGATTTGTCCTTCTAATGACCACTGTGTGCTCTGTGAGGTATGAACTGAATATTGATATAATGTACCTTAATTTTTGTCTTCAGAATGTTAACCAAATGTTAGGAAGAAAACATGGAACTGTACAGTTTATGTTCTACAGTCCATACATTTTATAAAACTGATGGCTACTCTATTTAGAAATGATGCAATGCTAGAGAGAACGAAGTAATTTCCACGGTAATTTGGAAGAGACGAGGAAAGTATAAAAGAAAAGCAAGACAACACCTCGTTAGGTTGTTTAAATCTATCTGTTGTAAAGTGTATTGGGGTTCCCTGTAATCATCTTTCAGCCGCTAAGGAACGAGAAAGGGGCTGTGTAGCTGGAGGTTATGCTATTATGTTAAAACATTCGTATGAATGAGCAGTGCTGCTGGGGTAAACGTCTGCTTAGTCTTATTTTATGCGGTTTACGTCATCAGCAGCTCTTCGGCGGTATGTCTTTGTAACATTTGAAGAGATCGCATCCCGTATTATATAAATTAGCCAGTCCCCAAGCGGGTGTACACTGTTAATGTTTCTTTATATCAGTCTCGTTTATCAGATTGTGGAGACATTGGATTGCGTTTTTCTATCCGGAATAGTGAGTTGAATGAAGAGAGCAAATTCCAGTACCATCTGAATGTATAAAGACATTCCGTTGTAGACAAGAATGTTTTAAAAGTTGCGTTCTAACATCTCTTTTTCTGTCTGAATTCCTTGGCAAGTCGAAATCCTTTAAATCTCGAGCTCATTCCCAACATGATTATCCGGACTGCTGAATAAGGGCTCGAGAAATATGGTCGCTGGCTGGACACGGGAGAGTTAACGAAGACCAGAACGCTGCTAGTTTATGTCCAAGTGCATTTTTCTGAAGTGGCTAGCACATAGTTATCATTTTGTTTATCTCAGTTTTTCAGAATTCGGTAGGAAATATTTACAGCTATGACAGTCATTACTCTCTGACTACGTAAATGCTTCAGAATAGAAGTTACTATCATTCCTAAGTGGCTGCGAAAGTATTAGTCAGCGTCTTGAATAGACCACGGGACATGTACTGTACCTAATTACTGCTGTAATAAATAAGTATTAAAAAGAGGGGAATGCGCTCTTTTTGCTCCAGACTAACTAAGACCTCAAATATAATTACATACCATCTATCCAAGAGAGCTCTACAGCCTTCTCCCCCCCCCCCCCCCCCC
>Ga0209755_10005863_pt1 | contig 13785 bp, 12 predicted proteins | sample TergutCo191P1_FD_187301 | JGI IMG/M metagenome (GOLD analysis project Ga0209755, IMG submission 187301) | Cornitermes sp. P1 segment gut microbial communities from Petit-Saut dam, French Guiana - Co191P1 (SPAdes) (version 2) | ecosystem: Host-associated > Arthropoda: Insects > Digestive system... | reverse complement strand
ATCAGAATTATGTTTGCATTCATTTTTTCACCCATCCTGTCAGCATATCCAGTTCATCATACCCTCCTAGCTTCTAGAGGTCACTATCTGGGTGACTGATACAAATCCCAAAGGTCCTTACTATAAAATATTCTAAATTCTTTCTGCAAAATACAGTATCATGTTGTACCTCCACTGTATGTTCATTGAGTGGAAATTGTTGCAGCACTGCTGGTGAATGCACAGAATGGTTTCAAGGGGACCATTTGTGCATTTCATAGTTTGGAGATGATGTCTTTGATGTACTCTATCGATATTATGCCTGTAAGGCAGTAGATACCATGTCAATGAGTCAAAAGAGGCAACATGTCAATACTGAGTAACCTAAGACGTGTTGAAAAAGGCTGAACAAGTTGGATGCGAACACAGGTGGCACATGGTTGTTGTGTGAAAGAATGTTGGTACAGCCTGCAGAAAGTATGTGGCAGCAATGCATTACCATACCACACTCTCACATGATGGATGATAGGTTATGATGCTGATTTGCAGGATAATCTATCATTCTTGATAAGCAGGTCAAGCTTGTAAAGTCATTACTGGAAGTAGAGAGGCATTGTTTGACACACAGATTGGTTGTGGAAGTTGGGATAAGTGATTTTAGTGTGTTCATCATGTCAAGGAATACATTATCAGGATGTGAAAATTTGTTCAACCTTGGGTATAGTACCACCATACTGAAGTAGAAAAGTGACATAATTATGCTATTACGGTCTGGACATGAGTTCTTCTGGCTTTGATCTGGTTCTGAAAGTGAATGAATGCCTCCAAGGAAAGCAGTTTTGCAGTGTGGTGGATGTGATGCAAACACTAGGGTGGTCCAGTGCAATATGAATAAGTGTCAGTCTGCTGATGGTATCAGTGAACTCGGAGAGATTTTAGCCAAGGTTCCTCATGTGGCAGGAGATTATGGTGGTTGCATGTAATGATGGTTTCTAATGAAATAAAACTTTCCTACATGTACCACACATATTGTTACTACTTTTCACTCAACCCAAATATATTTGTCTCTGACTTGGCATCTTTGAAACCATCTTGCACTGACTTTTTGATAGTGTAGGTGCTTGAGAATGACTGCCTCTACATTACCACCAGTGACACTTACTTGGTGCAAGACCTCATTCACAGTAACACAACATGTTCCCTACGTAAGATCTTTGAGTCGTGTTTGTTGCAGTGAGAGAGGTAGTTCACTTACCCCCTGCCCCCTCCCCCATTCTACATAAGCTCATGCATGCAGGTGCAGTTACTATGTGTAGAAGGGACACATGCAATGACTGTGCCACAATGACTCCTACCTGCATCATTATGTAAAAAAAAAATGAAAACTTCAGGTCAAACATATACATTATGTTGTATTTGAAGTAGAAATACAAACTTTATAAAAAGGTATTTCCCTACTAAATACAGCTAAGCCTGTCAAACTTACTTTCCTGTAGGCACATCATCCAGTTGCTTTGCTCATGTTTTGAGTATAGTTCCAGTGCTGTGGGATCAGTGGAGCGGTAGACTATGATGTGTCATGGTGGCGTTTGAGGGAACTGGGGCAGCCAGACTTATTTGTGCCTCGATCATGCTGCATACTGAGTGATGCTGCTGATGACTCGAAAGCCTTTTTGGATCCTCATCCTCTGAATATATCACTGTGCCAGTCTGTTGATCAGGGCCTGTATCGTACGGCCCGTCACATAGAGGTAAGTATTTATATACAATAGTAATTCAGGCCCTGAAAATGTAAATCTTACTAGAGCAATGTCTTGAAAATTTGACAGTTTTCTTATCTCTTCATAAGGTTTCCACAGATAACACTGCTATTTATTATTGTTATAGGGATGTTTCTTGCAACTGGAGGGTTGGTTTAGGTACCACACAACCCTGTTTCTTGCCATTGGATCTGGTCTTGTGTTGGTGGAGCTGTCTGTGCTGTTGAGCACTATTTTGGTTTGCTTGCAACTTCCAAAGTACCAAACTTGTACTTCAGAGTCACATGACCCTGGATACAAGTCAGCATGAAGGTGGCTTTTGCCAGAGTGTGGATCAGTGTGTCATACTGGAGGCCAGCAGAAAGCGTACAACAGTGCTGGAACATACCGTGATGTAGGTAGTTGCAGTAGTAGTGCAGGTAGAGGTAGGTTTAGAAATGACATTCCATTAAGGATAGATACATACAGTTCAGGGTTTAGAATGGAACCAGGAAACATGACTCAAAATGTTGCAGGAACTGTGAGTCGAAGCACATTTGGTCATAGTGGTACCTATACACTGAGGTGTAATTTGAATCCTTTGGCACTGGATGTTGACATGATGAATAAGCGTAAATGTATATATGAGAAGAATGTGTCCACACGTCTTGGCACAGCCCCATCTGCTAGTCTGCAGATGTGGCGTAATCCACCAAGTACATTTAATGTTGTTGAGGAGCACCCAGAAACAGGCGAGGGAACAAACCGTATGAACAGCATGATGTGGTGAATGATAGCTTAGTTCAGTTGTTAGGTGATCCCTTTGCCCTGACAGCAAGCTTGTCTGTGTCTTAAGATGCTATATTGTATGTGTCATAGGAGTGTAATAATTTTATAATTTTGTAGTAAAATATGTCACTGATGTTTTAGAGTAATAAATGAACCTTATCAAGTATGAGCCAGAGACTTTTGAGATTATAATTTTCATACATGGGTTAACTTTAGGTCATGTTCTGCCACCAAATTATAAATTTGCTTCTGCATTGTAATGACATACATAGTGTTTTAATTTAGCTTTTCATGTTCTTCAGTTTCCTTTCTCATAATCTGTATAGAACAACAGGTGGCAGAATTCTTGTTTTCTCGTAACAAAATGTCCTCCTTTTCTCATCATACATCAAAATTATAAAACCATTGGAATACAGTATTTTGTGAACTTTCAGTGTATATGTATTTAAAATTAATTTCACCCTGAAATGTCACCCTAACTTGCCTCTTTGAATATTTATTTGTATTAATTCATATTTGTTCATAATAATCTTAGAAATGAAATGGATTAAGCCATCATATTTTCAGTCTACACATGTTTATTGTAAGGTTACTGAATAGTGATCTTTTGTAGCGCTTTTTTCTACTTTTTGTTATACTGGATACTACAATGTGTATGTTAATGTGACATGGTATCTCACACCCAGGAGAATAAGCTTGCCATTGTACAGTGTTGTTGAAATACACATCAGTCTAATAAGCTGCCTTATTATACATCATACATCAGAAACAACTGAAACAATAGTTTGCAGGTAAATAGCTGTGAATGTTGTGGAGTCTGAAAACACTGTTCAACAAATTCTCCGTCGGCCTTATGGATTTTGACCTCTTTAATCTCCATCTGGTGTTGCAAAAAGGTGTATCTTGTAAGGTTTCCGAGAAACAGACTGCTGATATTTTTGTGGTTTGAAACAAATTTTTTTGTTTTAATGTCCTTGTATTCAGGAGAAAAATGTAAAAATTTACAGAAATTTAGGTTAAATTAGGCTTAATGTTTGTTTGTTACAATCATATATTATGTTTTACTTTACCGTTACTGTAGTAAATGAGAATAAACAACAATTGCCTGCCAAAAACACAATTTAGCTGAATTTTTTACACTTGCTTTCCTCTTGTATGGAGCTGGAATTTTTCTTTTCAGTTGCCAGCATTAGTCGCCAAGCATTGCTTGGACTCCATTTACCTTGGTAGCATTTTTCCATGATGGTGAAATGTCTTATCATACTCATCACTGACATTTGCAAAGTTGCTAGGTTAAAACCCAGATGACTGTGAAGGAAGTGCAGTTTGAGTGACATGTTGCATCCCATATTTCTGAAGGTTTCATTCATTCATTCATTCATTTACTTCCATATATCCACTTACAGGAGCATCCCAAGGATGTGGAGACAGTCACAAAGGTCTTTTTGAACACTTTTTTCTCATTCACTGTACTTTTTATGGAAGTCGGCAATGATTAAAAACTGTAATTCCGGCATAATGGACTCTTTTTTGGTATTTTGTTAGGCGTGATAAAGGGGGATGTGGGTTATTGCTATTCCTAGTTTTTGTTGTGTACAATTCTGCATTGTCCAAAAATAAATTTCAATTGTTAACTGCAAACGTTAACAGAGAATATATGTATTGGGCAGATAAGGGTAATTTTTTTACTAGTTTAAAAGAACTCTCTACATGAGTCATTATTCCTAGCCCCCATTGTTATTCGAATAGCTCTTTTCTGTAATTTGAATACACACTATTAGTTGAATTACCCCCAAAAAATCGAACCATAGGACATTACTGAACGAAAAAAGCAAAGTATACTGTATTTAATGCAGCCTGTGATAAATACAGACTAGACCTTCTAATTATATAACAAGCTTTATTTTATTTGGGAGTAATTGTAGAATATGTTGTTTCGAAGAGAGAGTATTATTTACTGTTATACCCAGAAATTTTACAAAATTAGTCTATTATCATTTTATTTTCATGTTCAATATTTATTTTATTTAAAGATTTATTTTTAGTTATAAATTGCATATAAGTTTTATCAAATTTCAATGAAAGAAGGTTTGAATTAAACCACTTCTTCATTGTCTTAAACACTATATTCAAATTTCTTTCAAAATTCATGAAACATGGGTCACTAATAATTACACTTATATTGTCTGCAAACAAAATAATTGAGGAGTTATCGTTCAACAATGTACATGGTATTACAGATGGTAAGTCATTAATATAAACCAAAAAGAGCAGTGCGGACACCTTTATTGATTGTGTTCCATTTTTAAAGTTTGTTATTAAATTTCACCCTCTGGTACCTGTTCTCTAAATCAGATTTAATTGAAGTATGCATCACTCCTCTTATACCATAATATTCCATCTTTGCTAACAGAATATTGTGGTTTACACAGTCAAAAGCCTTCCCAAATCAAAAAATATAACTCCAACTATTCTCTTATTATTTAAGGCTGTCAAAATATAATTAATTAATTTATCTGTTGACAACTTCTTTCTGAAACCAAATTGACAGCAAAAATATTATTGGATGTGATATGTGATATTACTCTATTATGTATAATTTTTTCAAAGATTTTAGAAAATGACGTTAACAATGAAACTGGTCTGTAATAAGCCACATTATTTTTGTCACCTTTTTTATGTAGTGACATTATAATAGAATATTTTAATCTAGTTGGGAAAACACTGGAGTTTAGTGATGTGTAAATAATGCAATATAGTGGTGAACTAATAAAAGGTACACTAATTATCAGTATCCTCATTGAAATTTCATCATACCCACGTGAATTTTTCCAAGGTAAGGAGTGAATGATTTGTGCAATTTTCCCTATAGATGTATTATGGAAAACAATATTGGTAAATGGAAGATTAAATGCCTAAGATAAATAAGACAGTATTTTGCACAGTTAATAATTTGTTTATGACTACCTGTAATTTTGCAAGAGATATTTTCTGCTATTGTTTAAATGTAATTATTGAATTTCTGCGTTAACATACTTATTATGTTCCTTATCTGTGTTTAAAGTGCTTAATTTATCATATTCGATATTATTTCCTCCAGTTTCACTTCTTATAATGTTCCATTTTGTCTTGATTTTATTATTTGAATGAATGATTTGATTGAGGTGTAATGCCTTAGTAGTTTTTATTACCTTTTATAAGATTTTGCTATATCTCATGTAGTATTCCTTTAGTTGAAAACCATTATTATTCGTAGTTAGCAAGTATAGTTCTTTTTTTTTTTTTTTGCAGGAGTTAATAATGCATTTAGTTTTCCCCATTGGGTGTTTTTTTTTAACAAGAATGAAAAATCTGTAGGTATGTATGTAAGAAAGAATTGGAAATGCTATCTACATCCTTATTATCATTTTCAAAAACATTTTGCCAAAGTTCACTGCTCAGTTTATTTCTGAATTCATTAACTAAGTTAAAGTTAGTGTTTCTTGTAGTTATGGTTTTATAATTATTTCTTTCACTGTTTAGATTTACAACATGTAATTCTAACATCTGGGTGTCATGATCCCATAAACCATTTACTATTGAACCCGTTGTATACATTTCAAATTGAGTTGTATCAATGAAAATATTATCTTTTGCAGATCTTGAGTTGTTTTTAACTCTTGTAGGAAAGTTTATTACACTTACAAGATTGTATGAGTTTAGTATGTTATTTAGTTCTTGTTTTTATTTGGATTCAATGAGATAATTTAGATTTATGTCACCACAAATTATTAGATGAACACCAGGTTTATAAATTTTTATAATTATGTCTAATCCTTTCATAAAATACTGAAAATTACCAGTAGGTGTTCTATAAAGAGTAATAATGCAAATTTTGAAATGTAAGAGGTCTAGTTTTAAAGCGCAAGCTTCCAACTCCTTATCTTCACAAAATTTTTCTATATTAATTACCGAAAATGGAAAATGTTTTTGTATAAACATAAAAACCCCCCTTTATGGAAGGATTGTCCACTAAATTCTGCTCAAAGAATATAATTGTCCATTGTTAAATGTTTTATTTGAAATTGTCTTAAATGGTGTTCAGTTAAGCGTAATGTGTGTGGAAAATTTGGATAAAGTGAGATCAGAAATAAGTCATTTGTTTTAGAACCTAAACCACAAATATTTTGATGATAAATTCTAAACATTTGATTATTAACATTGCCTATGAATTTAAATTGTTATTTTTTGTACTGTTCTTGTAGAAATTTGTCTGATTGTGCTTAGGATTTGTAGTGAACTGTGTAAGGTTCTCTTTAGAGTTATTAATATCATTCTGATCTAAATTGACCATAAAAATTCATCCAGTTTAGTGGATGGTGGACTTTCTGTCCTATTTGATTTGCGAATTTTACCAGAACTATGCATTACCTTTCCTTTAGTTACTTCCACTTGTACATTTTACACTCATGTATTTGTATGTTTATGCTTTGATATGTTTCTACCTTGTTAATCCCCAATTACAGTTAATGTTTTTTTTTTTTTTTTATAATTTAAGATTTGGTTGACATATTTTTATATACTTCACCCCAAATCTTTGTTTAAGAATGGGAGGGTGTAATGTATATTTAATTAAGATTTGGTTTGAAACTTGTAATTTGTAAATGTTAATTTGGAATGAAAATTTTACTTGCTTTATGCAGACAGGAAACAACAGCCACGCACTTTCATTTGCTCAGCGAATGCCGATGCCATTCATTGGACTTGGAGGCGTAGTGTGGCTGAAAGTGACGTGACAGTTTGTTAAACCTTTTGGAATAACTGACGTTATGCTTCGCCTTTATATAAACCCTATCAGCACAGTAAACAACCTCTCATTACGTTTTTAATATACAACATTTAAGTGCATTAATATTGAAGTTACGTATCCAGAACTGGTGAAGAAGATCAAAAGTGAAAGCCGTATATAGTTGATGGTGAAACTGGCAATGATCTTCAGTTTGCTGATTTCATCAGGTAAGCCATGCTGATTGTTTGTTCGAGAAAATTTTGACTAAAATGAGTTGCATACATTTGGCTTGAATTCAGACTTAATTATTTCAAATTCTAAATTCGCGAAATTTGGTTTATATTCAGGCAAGCTAACAAGCTACCTAGGAAATTATTTGAGAGCTCATTCTTTTATTCCCAGTGTAAATATTGTGAACATAGTAAATTAGAATATATAGTTAGACAATTTTATTATTTTGTCTAGAGTCCTTTTTATCAAATAGTAGTCTGATTGGTGGCAGCATACTACCCAGGGTAACGCTGTACAATCCTTAAAAACGTAATATTTGTCAATATAAGATTTGGTGGAGGTCCAGCCCCATTCCGACATACACTACACATCACTTCTTCTTTACCCTCTTCGTCACTTAGACTATAAATTTAATCCATCTTTGGCACAATGTGCTTCACTTCTTTACCATCACCTCATTTACACTGTTCACTTGTTTCTGAAATAGGCAATCCAGGAATTTCTTTTTGGGCTCCTTCTCTATATTCACTACCTACTCCCAATTCTGGAGCATTGACGAAAATTTCTTCCTGTGATAGACTATATTTCTTTTTTTGTATATTCTTTCCTTCTGTAACAAACTCATTCCTATGTTCCTGATCATCATCATTATTATTATCACTTTTTTCCACCCAAGGGAGAGGGATAACATATATTATTCTAGATTTTGATATAATGGAAGTGATGATAGATACCCATTTATTTATGGTCAAATTTTTCCTTTGTGAATTCAAATGAAGACCATGTGAAGTAAAATGGTCTCTATTGGTACTCATTACAAGCATGCATGTGACTGAAGGTTTTCATCATCTTTTGTGATTTCCTGTTAAATGACTTCACTTCTTTATTAACGCATGATGAAGGCTGCAGATTGAAATGATGAACACACATTACAATCACATTTGTGTTTAAACTGAGTTTGGCAAATTCAGAAACAATTCTTAAACCATCATTGGCTTCATTCATGACTACATCTCTTGTACCACCACAAATAATCACTGCATCTTTTTTTGTGAGGTTTTCATCCTTTAAATTTATAGAGTTAGTAATTTCCTTTATGTTCATGTTAGGTTTCATGTTTCTAAAAATGTTATATGAAATTCCTAGTATGTCTAATAATTTACCAGAGCAACTACGCACTTTCCTGTCATCCAAAAGAACAATCTTATGATTGTTTTGAGCACTGTTTCTTGATCATTGCATCTTCTTAAGCATAGAGTTGGCGCAAAATTGTGGAGGAACCTGAAACTGGTAATTACTTGTGGGTTCAAATCTATTCTTAGCTAAAGGAATATATGATTTTTGTTGCCCGGCAAAATTTAACGTCATTGAATGCCTTGTAGAATGTTTATTGTGTCGAATTTCCTTCCACACATTGTTCTTTCCATTAGTAGTGTGATGTTCAACGCAGGATTTATACTATGCACAATTTGTTAGGTTATCTTGAATCCCAGGCCCAGTAGATGCTGTTTTAATTTCCTCTTGTAAAATCTTGATTATTAACCGGGTAGATTTCAATTCATTGATAAGTGCTTCTAAATGATCTTCCATTTTAAAACACTTTTCACACATATTTTCATCACTTTCACTAAAATTTTGATCCAAAAATTGAGTTCAAATACTAAGCAATACTTTGACGCCATATTTTCAATGTTGTGTAGTTTGGTGGCTTATGTTTACCAAGAAATTTGTCATCAACTACTTGAACTGCCTGCCAAATGGCGTTCTCAATAACGTAAACTGATCAATGTTCTTGTCCCTTACAGAATGCTTAATTTGAGGACCAAGGAAGATCCTATTTTTGACTTTGGAATTAGTGATGTGGCAATTTCTGCTGCAGAAATTTAAATGCTTTTTCATCATGGTCCATTCTTTGACAAAATTCATCATCGTACTAAGCTTCATTAATATTAAAGGTAAAAATATTTCATTGGATGTAGTAGTGTCTCATGACTGATGTTCTTTTGTGACTCTGCCCCATTTACATAAAAGCAATAGAGTTTGGTAAAACCATGCAGCATGCCAACAAGGAGACCTGTGGCAGTCCAAACTTGACAAATATTCCAACAGTCTATAACATATGCTGTGGAGGAGAAGTTTCCTGTTGTCATGATTCTTTCATTTGAGTAGCATGAAAAGTGGGGACTGATGGAAATTCATTTCCTATATGAAGGAGAACGCTTTTCAGGCTTACCTTAGATGCAGCAATGAACAATTGCCGTTGCTCATGCGTATGATTGTATCCCAATCATTTCATTAAGCCATCAGCACCACTACAGGGGGACATATTTCCAGTTGTATGCTACTTAGGGTTACCAATAAAAAATACATTTTTTTGTCTACATTAAAAAATAACCAATGTGAAGCACGTGAATGTATACATGTATAAAGTGAGGAAAAATGAAATAAGAAAACTGGGCATTTCTTAAAAACTATGGTGATAGAAGTAATCTTTAGGCATTATCTGGTAATCTGGAGTTGAACTCGTATCACTTTCAGTTATGTTCATCCAGCGAAGCAGAACCTTTGTTGAACAGTATAACCTAGCAGAACAGGTTCTGGGTGAGCAATTGGAAGGCAGTGTCAGGTTCATCATAGATCACTGGAGTGTGCAGTAGTAGAGTAAATCTTTGAAAGTGCTGTGCAATTTTCAGACATATTTTAAAGGTCCATAATGTGCCATGTCACAACACCATTATGATGTCTTACAAACTTCCACACTGTTGATTCTATAAAGGACATGAAACAATCTGAAGCTCCATGTACCACTAATACAGAGTTCATATGTTCATTTTTTAGAGCCCTGAGTAGTGTGGAACTGTGCCATCTTACTAAGTTTGTTGTTGCCAACTGTATGATAAATTCACCAGATTAGTTCTCATCTGTACAAAATTGCTATGTGCAGGTGATTAAAAAATCATCTATAGTTCTGCATGGCTTTTATGGAACTGCAGCAGATAATGCCATGTACTGCCAGTATTCTGAGTGACAAACTCACCTTCATGCTAACAGAGACATAATGAGCAAAATTACTGTTATCATGCATTTCACAGTCCTTATAAATTATAGTTATAACTACTTAATTCTCTCAAAGGTTATTGTCTGGCATGCTATATTATGGTTTTATGTTCTCTTCTTTGAAAATGGAGATGATACAGTGATGACATTCATGGCTGATCACTAAAGAAGATCAAATGAACATCTGCATCCACATGTGAAACAAATGGATACTGTTTCCAAAAGAGTAGTGCAGTTTTCTGTCCAGTGGGAACAAGTATGGATGTTGCATGCATTATCTTTTCAGGATGGATTTTCTCCCAGTTTGGAGATGTGAAACAGCGAGTTTTTCCCTCAGTATCACTATTTTTTTGATCCCCTGTACCACAGACAGTGTGAAAAGGCAAATTCAAGAAGAATTTTCATTAATTATTATGGGTAATATTGACAGGTATTGCAGAAAGCTTACTTGTACACATTGAAATGAAAGGCTTCTGTCAGTTACAAAACTGAAGTGAATTTCCCACACATGTAGAACATAATTTTCATGCAGTACTTTTTAATACAATTACTTGCACATAAAGTTATTCACTGATTTTGACATATCCTGTGTACTTACACTTTCCACAGCACATTTCTGTGGCAGGCAGGCTACTTATAACAATGCACAATGACATCAGCAGTAGATAATACAATACAAAGATTGTGTCTGTATGTTGGACCACTGATGCTCACATTGTGTTGTGTGTTGGCTTTTTTTTTAAGTTTTCAGACATTGGTGACACACGTAACTTATTCTGATATTAATTTATAATGGAGTAGGTAAGACATGGAGGAATGCAGATACAGGCTAGGACTGGAAACATGACACTTGCAAGTTGTGGTAGCAGGGCAGGAGGACATGTCAATACCTGTTTGTATACCAAACCAATAAGAAACACTACTCCCAGGTACAATGGCCGCTAGAACAGTTGAAAAGAAACTTCCATAGTGCCTAGACAATAAATGTTTTTGCCTAGATAGTATTTGCTGACCCATTCTGTTTTGCCAGGCACAAATCCCAACCCACACTTTCCACATTCCTTAAGTACCTTATGTAATGTACATTGGATGGGAGTGGTCAGCTCGGGCTGTGTTACTCCCAGGGTGGTATCTTTTGATACTTGGTAACTGGTAGGCTGGATGGGCCCCAGGGCCAGTTTGGACTTTGGCAGGAGGGAAATAAAATCTGCCCCTGCCCAGAATGAACCCTAATTCCTTTATCATCCAGCTGTAGCTTGGCCACTGAATTGTCTCAATTCTAATTTGTATTGACTCCTCCACATGTGTATTTTAAAACTTAAGAGAAACTAGGACATGGGATATGAGATATAAATACTGTTTAGCATGAAATGACCGGTGTTCTTGTCTGTATTATGTGACTCTGACATTCCTGTCTTGTCCATACAACTGGTGTGTCTGTGCCAAGTATTTGGTTAAACTGTCTGTGACATGGTGGCTAAATTTAGAGTGAATCTGAGACACTTGGCCTCCAAGACTCTAATGAATAGAAAGACAGCTGAACATAATTTCTGCATCATTACCTCTTTAATCTTTTCTCTGCAGGCTGCATTAAGCAAGTTCAAGAATCAGATACATACCAGTTACATATTACTATTTAATAATATGATGAAGTGCAAAGAGAAGTTTAAATGCATTTCCATAACCAGGAACAAAGAAAAAGAGAGGTCTTACAAGAGCACGGCCAACTAAATATGTAAACTGTTAACAAAGAATGAAACAGGTCCATGTACATTTTTTGTTACATAACATAAAGAAATGTATAAATTTCTTATTGTGGAAATATGCAGCAGTTTGAATTTTTCCAGTGGTCATGGCTGTGCTGTTAAAGTCTACCGAGGATAAATGACATTATAGTACAATGTTTGCATTTGACCTTGAAAACTCCATGTAGCAGAGTCCTTGTGGGAAAGCTTATCATTCCTCCGATAGTCAAGAACTTCCCCACATTTTAGGAAACCTAAGGGTTCATCACCACCTTCACAAAAGCCTACCACTTCGCTCTATTCTGAGCCAGATCAATCCATTCATATACAGGATGTTTTAAAGTACTGAAACAATGCATCTTTTCTTGAACTCATGCTCATAGCACTCGTAGAGTTTACAAGTTTTGATAAATTTATAAATGAGAGTAGGAGTGAAGTTATACCTGTGCTTAATTTGGCACCATATTGTGAAGACGTATGGGGAGTGAGGTATAGCTCCATGCATTCTAAACCTCTGCATTAGTTAAAGCTTCATGCAATGGTAGCTTTAGATTTTCAAATATTCTGTAAAGTAAATGGAGCTAGGCAGATGCTGTCAGTAGAGTGACTAGTTTACATGCTGGACAATCTGGGGTTCGAATCCCGTCAGGGGCACTTCCATCAAGTGTCAAGGTTAAGAATGAGTGCAAATATGCCTTCTTGATATGTACAGGAGTCACTTTATCTTTACCTGTAGGTAACCATTCACTAAAAGTTGTGGGCTAATAACATGTGCAGTCAACATTTTGCACAAGAGAATCCATTTCAGGCTACAATTGAGCTTAAAAGTTGCACAGGAACTTGATGGGAAATGTTGTGTACTACAATATGAAATACACTCTTCAAGTTTTGTATCAATTATATGAGCAGCCAGATGTAGGTTAAAATAGTGAAAGCAGGACCGCAGGTGGCCAAGACCCCTTCAGGAAAAATGAAGTGCATCCTGTAGAAAATTAACATTCTTTAAGACCTGTGGTACTAGAAAAAAGGGAAAACCATACAGAAGAGGGTAGACGACCAACACAATGAAAAAGAAACTGAATTTAAGTGTGAAAGTTTTATTTTATATATGTATAATTCTAGCTTCTGTGAACTGGACTTCTCATCCATGATTACGAATCATTTCTAGATGATGAAAAAGGATTATTTGGCATATTACCCATTAATTATATATCTACTTCTTAACATAGGCACATAATAACCGGAATATTCCAAATAAATATCCATTAATAATGGGTGTCTCTATAGGAAGGCTGGCACATCTATGGCATATGTGCCCCAGCTGTCATGCAGATTTCCATGGCATGCGGCATTACTGTTGTTCCCCCCCCCCTTTTTTTTTTGCTTGATCGGCATCTCTATATTGTGAAGAGACAGAGAGTGAGAGAGAGAGAGAGTTTGCACGCGCGCATGTGTGTGTGTGTGTGTGTGTGTGTAT
>Ga0209755_10005862_pt1 | contig 13787 bp, 11 predicted proteins | sample TergutCo191P1_FD_187301 | JGI IMG/M metagenome (GOLD analysis project Ga0209755, IMG submission 187301) | Cornitermes sp. P1 segment gut microbial communities from Petit-Saut dam, French Guiana - Co191P1 (SPAdes) (version 2) | ecosystem: Host-associated > Arthropoda: Insects > Digestive system... | reverse complement strand
CTGCTTTCCCCGTCCCCCAACCTCAGCGTAGGTTTTTGAAGAAGGTCTTTAACAAATCCGAGCATTCTTTTTCCAATATCTCGCCTGTTACTTTTGTTTTTGCGCCGTATGGTTCCATGAATAGGTTTATTACACTGCCGCATGAGCCTGTTAATTCGTCTTTTGCTCCGTAGTATAGTCCATTCATTCTGGACATTATTATTGCACCGGTGCACATGGGGCAGGGTTCAAGTGTTACATATATTGTACAATCACTTAGTCGCCAGTCTTTTTGATGTTTGCCTGCTTGCTCTATGGCTTCTATCTCTGCGTGTGCTATCGCTGAGTTTTCTTTTTCGCGGCGGTTTCTGCCCATGCCGAGTACTTGACCGTTTTGGTCAATTATAACTGCGCCTACCGGAGTTTCCCCGTCTTTGGCGGCTTCCTTGGCTAGTTCAATGGCTTTTCTCATGTAATATTCGTGAGTTTGCATAACACTTCCTTGAAATAATTTGGCAAGTCAGCTGCCAGCTCCACTTTTTCTCCTGAGCTCGGGTGAAGAAAGCTCAAGTATTTTGCATGCAGACATTGTGTACTTTGCCCAAGTTCCGTTTTTTTTCGCCCGTACACCATATCGCCTAAAACAGGGTTGCCTATATGCGCAAGATGTACCCTTATTTGGTGCGTACGACCTGTTTCAAGATGGCACCTGATGTGAGTATGACGTGCATAACGCTCTATCACTTCATAATGTGTCAATGCTTTTCTTGAGTTTTTGTCTGTGACTGCCTGCTTTTTTCTATCTTTTGGATGCCTGCCAATTGGTGCATCTATGCTTCCTGTGTCATTTTTTAGTATGCCGCAAACAATTGCTTCATATTGCCTTATCAGGGTCCTTGCCTGAAGCTGTGCCGCCAACGACATGTGGGATTTATCATTTTTCGCCACTATTATCAGTCCTGATGTGTCTTTGTCTATGCGGTGTACTATACCGGGGCGTTTTGTACCGCCTATGCCTGAGAGGCTGTCGCCGCAATGATAAAGTAGGGCATTTACAAGTGTGCCGTCGGAGTGTCCCGGTGCCGGGTGGACAACCATTCCCTTTGGCTTGTCAATCACAATTAAATCGGCATCTTCGTAGATTATGCTTAGAGTTATTTCCTGTGGAGATGTGTCTGTGTTTTCCGGCTCAGGTATCTCCATTTCGTAGACTTCGCCTTCTGCTGTCTTGTGGTTTTTTTGTATGGGTTTTCCTTGTAGGCTTATGTAGCCCTCTGCAGTCAATTTTTGCACCATGTTTCTTGTAAGTGCAGACAGTTTAGAGGCGAGGTAGACATCTAATCTTTCCCCGCCTTTTTCGCATATAATGGTTTCTTTTCTATACATCATCGTCTATGCCGTATTCTCTGAGCAGTGCGTCTACGTCGTAATCTTCTGCGTTGCTAAAGTCAATGTCCAAATCTAAGCCCAATTCATCATATGTGTAGTTAATGTCCGGTGTTACATCTGTGGTTGAATCAAATTCGTCCGGCTGAGCAATATTGTTTTGTGTGTAAGCATGCTGTGTTGGTTGATATGGTGTTTGATAAGGCGTTTGGTAGTTATCTCCGCTTGCATATTGATCTTCAGATTGATAGTGCGGCTGTGTGGGGGGGTACTCAAGCTCCGTTACTTGACCTACATGCGGAGATTGTGGTGTGTATACTTCATTAGGTGGGTACTCTGTAATCGCCGCTGCAGGAATGTCAGAGTTGTCGTATTGTTGATATGACGCCTCCTGCTCTACGTCTGCTTCATGATATGTCTGTTGGGGTACTATTGAGTCCATTTCCGGAAACTCGTCATATTCTTGATTTTGGGCTTGCTGCCTAAAGTCGCTTTCATGATTTTCTTCGTAATACTCCTCGTCTCCATGCTCATCGCCTTCTACATGCGCTTTTTCTCCCCTTGCTTCACGAATCGAGAGAGATATAAAATGTACAATGAATGTTGCAAATCCGAGCGTTATGAATATATCAGCAATGTTAAATATCGGGAAATCTATAAATATTGTTCTGAACATATCTACTACTGCGCCATCGTTAAAAACTCTGTCTACCAGATTGCCGACTGCTCCGCCAAGGACGGAAGCAAGCCCCAGAGAACCCCAGAATCCATCGTTATACCTTAGCAATATCATAACGAGTGCAACAGATACAACAAATGCTATTGCTGCAAGCAGCCATTGTTGACCTGAAAGGATATTGAGCATTGCTCCGTCGTTTTCCCACCTGGTCAAGCCTAGTATGCCCGGAATTATTTCGGGACCTCTTTCGCCTATTTCAAGAGTTCTCACTACATAGTGTTTAATGAATTGATCCAGCACAACGATTAGCGCAGAAAATACAAATATTAGCATGATTGTGTTCCTTTCGGTGTAGGTGCGGCGGAGCGGACGACCGGGGACGGTCGCCCCTACATTGTTGGTTCGTTTACGGTATTGGAGGGCGATTGATAATCGCCCCTACATTTATTTAATTACGTCGTGGCAGCGGGGGCATAGGGTTGGGTGGTCTGCTATGGTTCCGACTTTTTCGTCACGTTTCCAGCAGCGGGCACATTCGGGTGCTTCGCTCAATTTGACTTTGATGGTTGCGCCGATGAACTCGGCTCCGTCGTAACCTTCGCCTTTGCCTTCGCTTATCTTCACTGCTGAGACGATGAACAAATCGTGTAGCTCAAGGTCTGCTATTTCTTCAAACTCTTTTTTTGCTTCGTCTGTGAAGAAAATCTCCACTTCTGCTACGAGTGATTTTCCTATTTTTTTATCTTGGTCGGTTTCTTCGTTTCTTGCGATTTCAAGTGCTTTGTTTACGTCATTTCTCAGCTTTATAAGTTTATTCCAACGTTCTTCATTTTCAGATGAAAATCTGAGATTAGGTGTGGGCTGAGGCATTGAGTTTAGAAGAACACTTTCGGTGTCTACTCCTTCACGGTGTGGCATGAACGTCCAGATTTCTTCCACGGTAAAGGCAAGAATCGGTGCCAGCATACGTACTAAGGCATCGAGGATTAGGTATATTGTTGTTTGTGCGCTGCGGCGTGAGAGTCCGTCTTTTTCATCACAATATAGTCTGTCTTTTATGATGTCAAGATAAAAATTAGACATGTCCACCGTGCAGAAATTGTGGATTGCGTGGTATATTGTGTGGTATTCGTAGCGGTCGTATGATGCCATAACCGATTCGGTTAGCTTACTTAGTGTGGAGAGCGCCCAGCGGTCTAATTCAGGCATTTGTTCTGCAGGAACTAGGTTGTTTGTGTCAAAATCGCCGAGATTCCCGAGTATAAACCTTGCTGTGTTGCGGATTTTTAGATATATGTCTGAGAGTTGCTTTATGATGTTTTTTGACACACGAGTGTCAACTTTGTAGTCTGATGAAGCAACCCAGAGCCTGAGTAAATCTGCGCCACTATCTTTGATTATCTCTTCCGGTGCAACTGTGTTGCCGAGTGATTTGTGCATCGCTTTGCCTTCGCCATCAACAGTCCAACCGTGTGTTATTACTCTTTTATATGGTGCAACTCCGGTTGCCGCTATGCTTGTCAGCATCGATGACTGGAACCAACCTCTGTATTGGTCGTTGCCCTCGATGTAGAGGTCTGCCGGGAACTTTAGTCTCGGGAATACGCCACTACTGAGAACTGCTGCATGTGTGGAGCCTGAGTCAAACCAAACGTCAAGAGTGTCTGCACCTTTTCTGAGCTTTGCCGCTGAGCAGTGCGGACAGGTAAAGCCGCTCGGCAAAATTTCTTCCGACTCCATTTCGTACCATGCGTTTGAGCCTTTTTCGCCAAATAATTTCGCTACTGCTTCGGTAGTTTCAGGTGTGCAAACAGGTTCGTTACATGTCTCACAGTAGAAAACAGGAATTGGCAGACCCCAATGACGCTGGCGGGATATGCACCAGTCATTGCGCTCTACAAGCATCGCAATCATGCGCTCTTTCCCCCATTTGGGAATCCATTCTATCTCCTCGCACGCTTTAATTGCGGCGTCTTTCATCGCATCAACCGATGCGAACAATTGTTCTGTTGCGCGGAATATAACGGCTTTTTTGCATCTCCAGCAGTGCGGATATGAGTGGGTTATCTCTTCCTCCGCAAAGAGTGCTCCACTTGCTCTCAGGTCGTCTATGATAACATCTATAACCTTTGAGTAGTGATGTCCTTCGTATTGCATCGCCTCTTCTGTCAAAACTCCGCGGGAGTTTACCGGAGTGAACATCGGCAATTCTTTATAATTACGGCAGACATTGAAGTCGTCCACGCCGTGACCGGGGGCTGTGTGAACCGCTCCGGTTCCTGCTTCAACTGTGACGTGGTCGCCAAGAATCACCAGAGAAACCCTGTCGTAAAACGGGTGTTTTGTCTCTACTCGTTCAAATGCACTTCCGGGTAGTTTTTTTAAAACCGTATAGTCTTTTACGCCTGTTTTTTCAAAGACGGATTCTACTAAGTCTGAGGCTATTACAAAAATCTCTTGCCCCACTTTGCATAGTGAGTACTCGATTTTTGGCCCCATGCTTATTGCCACGTTGCCGGGCAGAGTCCATGCTGTGGTCGTCCAGATTAGAACATATGCGTTATCAGCATTTTCTACGCCATCCAAAACTCCTTTAGAGTCGGTTATTTTGAACTTTACATATATCGGCTTACAGGGGGCGTCTGCGTATTCTATCTCGGCTTCTGCAAGTGCCGTCTCGTCGTTAGGGCACCAATAAACAGGCTTTAAGCCTTTGTAGATATAGCCTTTTTCGTACATCTTTCCAAATACACGAACTTCTTCGGCTTCAAACGACTTTGCCATTGTGAGATACGGGTTATCCCAATCTCCTATGACCCCAAGACGCTTAAATTGCTCACGTTGCTTGTCTACATAACCTGCGGCAAAATCGTGGCAGGCGTCTCTATATTCCGGTATTGACATTTTATTTCTGTCAAGCTTGTTTTTCTTGGTTATTGCGCTTTCTATCGGCAATCCGTGGGTATCCCAGCCGGGGGTATATGGTGCATGAAAACCTGCCATGTTTTTATAGCGCACTACTATGTCTTTGAGTGTTTTGTTCATCGCATGGCCGATGTGGATATCCCCGTTTGCGTACGGAGGTCCGTCATGCAGAACATACGAGGGCTTCCCCTCGTTTTTTTCCATTAGTTTTTCATAGATTTTATTCTCGTAAAATGTTTCGAGCAGTTTAGGTTCCTTGTTTGGGAGTCCGGCTCGCATTGAGAAATCTGTTTTTGGAAGTAGGATTGTTGAGTTGTAATCAGAGGACATTTATTCTGGACTATCCTTTCGTATATGTGAACTCGGTGGGACAGGCTTGCCTGTCCCATGCGAGTTTGCGGTAATATAAATTAATCGGTGCAGCTTTTGTGATTGTTAGTCTTCGGTATCGAAGTTCGCACCGAATTTTAGGTCGTCAAAGTCGAATTTTGGTCTGGGAGAAGTGTGTTCCATCTCATCTTCCGGAATATATATTTTTATCGGTTCTACTTCTTCATGAAACAAAGACTGCGGAATCTCTTCTGTTACAGATGTGCTGATTGTTGGAGATTGTTGCTCCTGTGGCGGTATCACCTCAGGGCCATCCTGTGCAATATGTGCAACAGCATTTCCTATTTCTGCTGCAATGCTGTCAAACTCAATATCCGGCGATGCCGGCTTATGCTGCTTTACTTTCTGTTCCGATGGAGGTTGCGATTGTGTGGGTAGAGGTTCCTGGACAGAATGAGACATCTGAGGTATCGGTGCTGTTGGCTGCGGTGCTTGCTTTGCCGGTCCTTTTTGCGTTGCTTTTGCAGATGCTTGAGCTGCCTGTGCTGCACCTTTTTTTGGTTTAGCTGTGCGGTTTGCTGTTTCGAGCTTCTTGAGAAATTCTGAGTGTTTGCGCAGTATTGCTTGCGAAAGCTCTATAAACTTAGCTGTTTCACTTGATGCCGCTACTAGGCGCAACTCCTCGTCGGCGATACGTTTTGCTGTCTCTGAAAGTTTTTCTTTGACCTCTTTTTCTGCGGCCTGAAGCATTTCATCCCTTGCTTTGCTCGCCTCAGTGGTTATTTCATCGCCCATGCGTTGCGCTGTGAGCAGAGCCATTCTCATGGCATCTTCTGTTGTACGGTACTCCTCAACTTTTTCTACCAAAACTTTGAGCTTGCCTTTTAAAATGGCATTTTCTTTGTACAGCGCACTATAGTCGTCGGTCACTGTTTCGAGGAAGTCATCGACCTCGCCCATGTCATAACCATTGACAAGAACCTTGTTAAAACCTTTTTCTGTAATGTCTTGTGGAGTCAGCATATACTTTCAGTCCTTTCGGCTTTTGTTTATGGGTTCTCTTAGCAACTTGCTAGAAATACAGTCCGTTGTTTTCGAGTTCGTCTATTAAATCACCTAACAAGTCAACATTGTATGGGGTAATGAGATATGTGTTTACTGCTACTTTTTTTATTTTGCCTTCTTGGGCATAGGCTACACCACTGAGAAAATCGACCAGCCTGCGAGCTATGTCCTTGTTTGTCTGTTCTAGATTGAGTACAACGGTGTGACGGTCACGCAGGTTGTCTGCTATCTCTGCAGCTGCTTCAAAGCGTTCAGGCTTAAACAGTGCGACTTTAAGTTGTGCCGTCGCATGTATGTTGACGACTTTGTTGTTGTTGAGTTTTTGCTCCTCAAAACCACCGTACGTGCTTCTAGCCTGTGCGGGTGTTTTTGGAGTGAGGGGCAACTCATCAGTCATCTTTGGCTGAAAGTCCTCGAAGTCCTCCTCGTCGTCATATGGCTTTGTCAGTCTTTTAAGTTCATTGAATAATCCCAAATCAAGAGACCTCCCTTAGTTTGAAGTGATCAGTGTTCTATCGGTTTCCAAAGATTGCCGAGCCTACTCTAACCATATTTGAGCCAAATCGGATTGCATCTACATAGGTGTCACTCATACCCATAGATAATAACCGTACAGAGACATTATCGTATTTTTTTGCGCTCATGTCAACAAAAAGCTGAAACATTATGTCAAAATAGTAACAATTTCTTTCATTTTCTTCAAAAAAGGGCGGTATCGCCATGAGTCCATTTACCTTGATTCCTCTCAGGTACGAGGCATACTCGAGGAATTCTTCCGTCTCTTCCGGAAAAATTCCTGTTTTTTGTGGTTCTTTGCCAATATTTACCTCTAAAAGCACGTTTTGGGTGATTCCAAGCGCCTCTGCCCGTTTGCTGATTTGCCCAAGCAAACTTTTTGACGAGACAGATTCTATCAAGTCGCAGGTTCCGACTACTTTGTTTACTTTGTTTGATTGAAGGTGTCCAATGAAGTGCAGAGGGGAACCTTGGTATGCTCCTTCTCCATGCTTTTCCATCATCTCCTGAACTCTGTTTTCGCCGACTGCATCGACCCCGGCTGCTATTGCTTCTTTTATGTAGGCTGTGGGTTTTGTCTTTGAAGCCGCAACAAGAGTTATATCTTCCAATCTTCGCCCTGAATCCTCAGCAGCTTTTGCAATTGTCTCACGTATGCGAAGTATGTTGTCTTTTATCATAATGCATGACCGTTCCTTTTCTATCCTACGACCTTGCCGTGATATAAGTTATTTCCCCTTGTTATTATTGTTGAACCGACTCTGAGGGGTGTTCCGGTTTCTATGCCGTCCCGAACTATAAAGCTATCGCCGGTTTCTCCTAATATTTCGATGTTCACTCGTTCTGCATATGCCGATGTCTGAAGGAACAAAAAGGTATCTCTGTTTTCGTCGAGGTGAACTGCAGTTTTGGGAACTCTGATACCTGTTGTGGCATTTGTGATTATTTGCGCACCAACTTCACGGAGCGACGCCACATAGTGAATGCTTCGGTCACTTGATAAAATCACTAAACTTTGGTCACCTTCTCGTCTGCTTATGTGTTCTACCAACATTTCAATCTCACCTTGAAATGCTCCCGAAAACGAAACGGGATACCTGCTGCCGGAGGTGAGCCGTGCTGCATCTTCGCTGTCGATGACTGCCGCAAAGTACCATTTGAATGCTGTGACAAGTTTTCCTGCGCCGTTTGCCTGTCCGGGTGATTCAAACAGTTCTCTAAGCTGCGAAGGTCCTATGCCGCCTAACATCGCCGGTGTGATGTGTTCAAATCCGTCTACGATTTGCGTAAACGTTCCGCTGACCGGGGCGGTTATTGTTCTTGTTCCAGCCCCACGCAATTCTAGTTCTTGCAGGCGGTTTTGCAGCTGAGCCAAGTCTGCTGTCACATCAAAGAGCGTTGTTTCTATATTCATCGAAAGTTCTTCCAACCGTCTCAAATTCATCGCATTGACCGCTGTGGACAGTTCAATCATCATCCCTAAATGCTCCGTATCTGTCACGTTTCGATTTAATTCAAGCTGTGCTATTTGCATGTTGAGCGAGCGAATTTCGCTTGCTACGTCAAGTGCTTCTGATGTCATAAACTCAATTGCAACAGTCTGCCCTACTCCCACTCGTTCACCTTCACCGACAACAGGCAAGGCTCCTGTTCCCGAATCATACAGCACGGTTTCCGTGCGGATTATGAAGCCTTCAACGGGAAGGGTTTCTTCAACTGTATAGCGTATTGCCGACTCGGTGACGAGGGTGTTTGTTATTGCGAGAAACAGATATACACCTATGTAGGTTGTTATTGCGAGAAACAGCACCCCTGTCGTTAGCCTTATGAAAAAGTCACTGCGTTTCATTGCATTTTTTCTCCTATGTCGGTTGTGCCGGGGGGTAGTTTTATTATGGTCTTGTCGCGACGTAGCCATGTTAGTTGGCGCTTGGCGTAGCGGCGCGATTCCATTTTGATTTTTTCTATTGCATCGGATAGGGGCATGTTTCCGTTGATTGTTTCGGTCAATTCTTTGTAGCCGATGGCTTTCATCGCTGTGGGTTTTCTATCCTTTTGTAGCTTGCTTTCAAATGGCTTACACATTTTGAGAAGGTTTGCCACCTCTTGTTCTAACCCTGATTCTATCATACTTTCTACGCGTTTGTCTATTTTATCGTAAAGTGCGGCTCTGTCGTCATATATAAGTGCATACTTTTGTGCCTTGTAGCGAGGTGGAATCTTTCTTGATTCCTCGTCGTGCTGCTGCTTTGTTTTTCCTGTTACCAGAAATGTTTCGAGTGCTCGAACTATTCTTTTTTTATCATTTGGAGATAATCTCTCTGCTGTTACGTAGTCCACTTTTTCCAGCTCTCTCAGCATTTCTTCGCCGCCGACTGTTTCGTAGTGCTCTTCCAATTCAATTCTGAGTTTTTCATCGCCTTTGGGGGCGAATTCCCTACCTGAGAGCAGTGATTCTATGTATAATCCTGTACCTCCGACTATTATTGGCTTTTTGCCTCTTATAAGGATGTCGTCGATTATAGTTGCCGCTTCTTTTACATATCGTGCCACTGAGTAGTTTTCCCATGGCGGCACTACATCTATCATGTGGTGAATGGCAAATTTTTGCTCTTCTATTGTGGGTTTTGCAGTACCTATGTCCATATATTTATAGACTTGCATTGAGTCAGCGGAGACTATTTCTCCATCGTGTTGTTTTGCAAGCTGTATGCCGAGAGCTGTTTTCCCAGTGGCGGTCGGGCCTGTGATGACTATCATTTGACTTCCCTGTTCCCTAAGCGCGCCCTAGATTTTTATCTAGTGTGTTCTTCGTAAGCTTATATACTATAGGTCTTCCGTGCGGACAGTGGGTGATTTCGCCGAACATTACTTTTTCTGCAAGTTTTTCAAGTTCTTGCTGCTCGGATGAACGACCGGCTTTTATTGCCGCTTTGCAGGCTATTGTCTTATATATATTGTCTCTTTTTTCGGTTTCTGCTATACCGCTCTGCTTTAATTTTTCGCAAATTTCTGAAAGAGTCTGCTCTGCGTCATCGATTTCAATTTCTGCGGGAATATATCTCACCGCTACTTGATCTTCGCCAAAACTTTCTATTGCGAATCCTAAGTCGTCTAAAAAATCTGCCGATTCGAGCATGGTTGCTGCAGCTTCGTGTCCTAGGCGACAAATTACCGGAGTTAATAAGGATTCTGACATTGGTTTATAGTTTTCTCCACGTAGTGCATCAAAGTGTATACGTTCGTGAGCTGCGTGTTTATCGATGAAAAGAACTGTTTCATCTTGCTCTACGATTATGTACATCGACATGGTTTCACCTATGATGCGGTAAGGGCTTTGAGGTAGGAGCGATGGGTTTGTCGGGGCTAATGTTGGTGCGAAGTTGGAGGGTTGATATGAGACAGAGGAACCGTCCCCCTGTCTTGCGTCTCCCTGCCTTGGTGGGGTTTTGTAGATTTTGCTATATTCTTCGACCCCCAGAGTTTGAAATGTCTTTGTCGAGTTGGGTTTGTGATTGTATTTTACGTCAGCGGGCGATTGATAGCCGTCCCTGCGGTAGTTTTGTGTGGGCGAGGTGGTTGAGTGTAGAGTCTCATGTAAGACAGAGGAACCCTCCCCCTGTCTTGTGCCCAGTCTTGCGTCTTTTTCCAGTGCGCCAATGGTTGCGTAGTATACTCCGTCGTAGAACTGTTTGTCTGAGACGAATTTTATTTCTGTTTTTGCGGGGTGGACATTTACGTCTACGGTGTTTAACCCTGATTCTATGTATAGGACACACGATGGAAAGCGTCCGCTCGGGAGTATGTTGCGGTATGCTTGCTCGAGTGCTGCCTGCAATAACTGAGATTTCACTATTCTACCATTCACAAAATAGAATTGGTAGCCTCTATTGCCTCTTGCCCCAGATGGTTTTGAGACATATCCTTTGACCGATATGGCTTCATCTGTGCTTTCTGCGCTTATAAGTCCTGACTTCATTTCTCTTCCAAGCAAACTGTAGATGACAGAGTCAATTTTGTTGTCGCCGGGAGTGTGATATTCTTGCTTATTGTCTTTGATAAAACGTATTGATATATCAGGTCTTGAGAGGGCTATGCGCATGACTAATGCCGATAATGCCGAACCTTCTGCACGGTCGGATTTCATAAACTTCAATCTTGCCGGGGTATTAAAAAATAAGTCTTTTACTGTGATTGTGGTACCTTCCGGGCATCCCACAGGTGTTTTATTTATAACTTTTCCCGCTTCTAGCCTTAGCAGAGTGCCTTCTTTGTTTTCCGGCCTGCGTGTTTGCATTTCAATTTTTGAAACTGCCGCTATTGCTGCAAGCGCCTCTCCTCTGAAACCTAAAGTACCTATTGCTTCAAGCCCTCTTGCATTGCGGAGCTTGCTTGTAGCGTGGCGCAAAAAAGCTATTTCAGCGTCTTCCGAAGCTATGCCGGAACCGTTGTCGGTGACTCGGATGTGCTTCATTCCTCCACCGGATATTTCAACAGTGATTATTCCTGCACCGGAGTCTATAGAGTTTTCCAAAAGTTCTTTGACCACGGATGCAGGTTTTTCAACCACTTCGCCTGCCGCTATAAGGTCTGCTACATGTTGGTCTAATTGAATTATTTTTGCCACATCAACGACCATTCCTTTCAGAAATCTTTGGGGTACCTCCGAAACGACCATGCAAAAATATGGTCAACGATATTCTATTGGTAGCCCTTTTACGTTTGCGGGATCTACGTCCATGGTGGCTATGTCGCCCACTGTGCAGTTTATGTTCGTGACATCAATCATTGTGTGCATGAGACCGACACTTCCGAGGATTCTGGCGTTTTGCCCATTCACTCTAACGAAAGTTTTGCGTCTGCGCCAACGCATTATATCGAACAGGCTTCTCTCTACTATATATCTGTCCACACCAAATCCGTGAAAATAGCCAACTGACAGTATTGCGATTTTCGTGGGGGCTTTTGTGACAAATCCCCGCTCTGAACCTACGGAGTGTCCTTTTGGAAACCAGCCTACCTCTTCAATCCCTGCTTCAATATAGCCGACTTTTGAAAGCCCTCTGACAGGTTTTCCGGGGATTCTGCCTGAAAGGGCTGTGTCTATCTGTACGGCATCCATTAGTTCAATGTCGTACTTGAAGAGTGCTGCAGAATCTACTGCATGTGCCGAGCCGGGTTCGTGACCCATTTCTATGATTCTGTCAAGTGCCATGTTGAATTTGTCAAGTTGAGAAAATGTTTGCTTTTTGTTTCGCCATGATGCGGAAAATGTTGTGAATGTGCCAACTACGTTGAGGCTCGACATGTAGTTGTAGATTGCCGCTACTTTGTCCGGTTCTGTGTGTTGAAATCCGTAAACGCCAACCCCTGTGTCGATTTTCACTTGAATATCTGCAATTAAATTGTTTGCTTCCGCTATGCCGTTTATTGCGACAGCGGCATCGTATGAGCCTGCAGTGCAAATAACCCCATAACGTAACAGCTCCGCAATTTCGTTAGGGTCTGCGGTGCTTCGGAGCATCATTAAACGTTCTTTTATGAAGTCGTTTTGGCGCAGGAGCTTTGCATCTCCCGTATCGGAAACTATAAAATGTTTTATACCTTCATCTTTTAAAAACCGTGCAACAGGAAGAAGTCCCATGCCCCCGGCGTTTGCACTGAGGTCAACATAGACATTTACGCCTTCTGCGCGATCTTTTATTTCTCTAAGGTTGTTTCTGACTACACGCAAGTCAATAACCAATTTTTTCATTTGGCTATACCCACCTCTCATTGGTACTAGATTATAGCATATTTTGCGGTCTTGTGCAAGTGGTGGAGTGTTTGTGTGTTTTTTTGCTTTTTTTTGGAAATATGGTGCTTGACAGGATGTATATTTTCGGGTTAAATGGTTAGTAAATGTGAGAAAATTTAAGGGGTGGAGTGTTTGTGAGCAAAAGGCAAGAGGCTGTTGTTCCCAATATGGAGCGGCAGATTGAGATAATGCAAGAGATACGGGAGGTTTCGCTGTCTCTTTCAGCACAACCGCTTGGATATGTTGATACATATGGTTGCCAGCAAAATGAGTCTGATAGTGAAAAACTTCGCGGTATGCTCGTCGAGATGGGGTATGGTATCACCAAAGACGAGAATCTTGCCGATGTTGCGATCTTGAATACATGCGCTGTGCGGAAAAAGGCTGAAACTCGTGTTTTGGGCAACGTTGGCGCGCTTATCCACACTAAGACGGCTAACCCTCGTCAGATTGTCGTTTTTTGCGGTTGTCTTGCGGCTGTGCCTGAGACTGTGGACACCATTCGTGAGTCGTATAAACATGTTGATCTTGTTTTCCCACCGAGTCAAATTTGGCGTTTTCCTGAGTTTTTAGAGCGTGTACGAAATGAAAAAAATCGCGTTTTTGTAGACGATGATGCCGATGGCGAAATTCATGAGGGACTCCCGCTTCACCGTGACAATGAGGTCAAGGCTTGGCTTCCTATTATGTATGGTTGCGATAATTATTGCTCGTATTGCATTGTCCCGTATGTGCGCGGACGTGAGCGCAGTCGCAGTTTTTCGGTGATTGTGGACGAGGCGCGAAATCTCGTCGAAAGTGGGGCAAAGGATATCACTTTGCTTGGGCAGAATGTCAACTCGTTTAAATCTGATATTGATGCAGGATCGCACGATTTTGCCGCTCTTATTAGGGCTATCAACGAGATAGACGGCGAATTTTTGATTCGTTTTATGACCAGCCATCCTAAGGATGCTTCGGATGAACTGTTTTTGGCTATGGCTGAGAGTGAGAAAGCGGCTCGACATATTCATCTGCCGTTTCAGGCGGGGAGTAACCGCATCTTGGAGCTTATGAATCGCGGTTATACCAAGGAGAGTTATCTTGAAAAAGTTTCTCGCGCCAAGAAGC
>Ga0209755_10005861_pt1 | contig 13788 bp, 8 predicted proteins | sample TergutCo191P1_FD_187301 | JGI IMG/M metagenome (GOLD analysis project Ga0209755, IMG submission 187301) | Cornitermes sp. P1 segment gut microbial communities from Petit-Saut dam, French Guiana - Co191P1 (SPAdes) (version 2) | ecosystem: Host-associated > Arthropoda: Insects > Digestive system >... | reverse complement strand
GTCTAATCCAACAGCAACAGTGAATATAAAATAAGACAAGCAATGTACATATTAACACTGCGGCACATTTCCATAAGCATTATTGCTATAGAAAAGTAACAAGTATTACATATTCTGAGGATGTGTCTGTACCCTTAGTTATCCAGCATGCAAAACACATGTGGCATATTATGTCATCTGTGGCCTGTCTGGCTCTACCATATTTTTCCAAATTACTTCACAAACAACACAATTTTTGGAATAAGGTTATTGAAAACAAAGTTTGTGTTTTTATTTTCTCTACATCTTTTGTCTGAAACATTTCTCATTCAAAGAATTCAGTGCAATACTATTATAAAAGTACACAGGTCTTCATTACCCATTATTCATGTCAGATTTTAATCAAAATTCAGTTTTTTTTTACATATTTTAAAAAAATAAATATCAAAGTGCATTAAAATGTGTCCAGTGGGAACCAACTTTTTCCATGTGGACGGACAAACAGACATGATGAAGCTAACAGTCACTTTTCACAATTTTTCTAATGTCTAGAAATTACTCCATTCAGGGCCAGTGCAGTCAGGAAAATCACAAAACAGCACATATTAGTGGCAGTACAGGGGACTGTTTATCACAAGTGTACTGTTCTTACAGGGAACTACACTCCATTCCTTACTGAAAACTTTCTCCTGTGTGGTGTGATAAATCACATTCCCAGCAGTCTGCGATATGGCACTACTGTTGGTATAGCAAAAATCCTCTGCTAGGTGGAGGTAACTCTGTGTGTGCATCAAGCTTGGCTGCCAACTAGGAAAGAATGCTACAGGAACCTTACAAAATTTCAGATATTGCCTTGGGAAAGAAAACAATATGCACAACTAAAAATATGATTGGTCCCGAAGATGAAAAGTGCAGGACAACAGTTAAAAATGCTGAGTATTTAAAACTATATCCATGAGTACAAAAGATGAAATTATGGTGTGAATCAAGGAATATACTCATGAATACAGGCATCACTATCTGGTACATATTCGGACCATGTCAAAAGTGTTCTGACAAGAACCAAGTATGTGACGAGCAGGCTGCCACAAAATTCATACCTTGAATGCATCCTCATGACAGAAGGCAATACTGTGATGAGTGTCACGATCTTCAGATGCCCACAATCACTATGTCTTTTTCTGTTTTTTAATAACACAAGTTGGCACTGGAGGGGGTATATTTGATGACAACACAATGATTCAAGAAGATGCAAGATGCACATTATGTTCGACATGCAAGACACACATAAGCCATACATGTGTCTTGGTTACCACATATCCATCGCTAAAAAGAGGACATATCCCGTGTATCTTACATAAAAAACAGGAAACAGCAGCAAAAAAAGATGAAACAAGAGAACATATAAAGAGTCACAATTTTATTATGTAAACTCCTTCTCCACACTTCTCTGCTATGAGTTTTTTAAATTATTAAATTCTGCATGAGATGTTCTTTAAATGTATTCTTCACAGAGTTAACACGAATAATTGTGTGCATTTTCAGTATCATTAAAATATGAAAAAGTCTGAGAAATAACAATTAGTCAAAAATCCAGATATTCTACAAATTATGAAGAACCTGATTTTCTAGTTCTACAGTGCTAGAGTTCTATAGTTTCCTTGTCTTAAAGGATGCCCTTACATTGTAAGGGTTTCCTGTAATTACAGTATCACCAAACTCTGCGCCACGTTACAAGGGAACTACTTTGAAGTGGCCAGCATGGATACAGTAAATGGAAAAATTGCACTCCACAAGTTATTCCATTAAACCACAAACATCCTACTGACATTGGCACTTGTTTGCAATTTCTTTGAAAAGGCCTGTTTTCTCATAACTTTCTGTGCATTGTTCCTATTTGTCCACACAGGGCTCAAAACCCCTTGTGGTTCTAAATGACCAAAATCCATATCAACTTCACATTTAAACATAACTGATTCATACATTTATACACATTTTGGGTTTCAGCATTGGCTGGTGCTCATCTTAGAGGTAAGCAATAGACCAGGCCACCCAATGACACCATTACACAAAGTTTTCCTTCAGCAGTTCATTATGTCTTAAACTGAAGAAAAAATTCCTTGTTTTTAAAGAAGGAGAATATTCTTTTCTTCATTTACAAGAGCATGTCAGTAAAGTCTACTCACAGCCAGCTCAATCCTGTCCATATCTTTTAGAAAATCCCTCTAAAATTATCACCCTGAAATATGCTGCATGGAATTTCCATTGTTCCCATGTGTGTTACAAATACTGTTCATCTCCTCAATACACAATTACCCCAATGCTTATTACGTTCTTCGTCCTGCTCCCTCTTTAAAGTACAACTAATCCACCAAGCAATTGACATACCTACAGAATTCCCGAAACAGTCAACCATGCAAATTTTATATTTTCACAGTTATGCTGATGAACGAGCTCAGTCTTCTGGGATATAATGCCATGTTATTTGCTAAATATTTACCAATGTCTCAGAGACGATCCTCTGAAATATCAAACTATTTACCAATCAATATGGCATCATATTCCAGAAAACCTGAGTTTCATTATCAGTCCTACTCCTTCCTGATTACTGATTAGATGATGGGAATTAAAATGTCTGCAGAAATCTCTGTAATGGCTTCTTTAACAAGATTAGAGAAACCTGTCAACCACGAAACCTTACAGTTCTGGGGTCACACTGGTATCCAGCAAAGGAATGCAAATTTACATTATGCAGTATCTATGCAAGTGAAGTGAAAGTGGACTGCAGTGCATATACAATGTCCTTAATTAGGCTACAGGGCCTTGGAGAGGGTATGTGAATGAAACAGTTCCATGTATACTTTCCTAATGCAACTAAAAAATATGCAACACTCCCATTAAAAGAAAGACAATATGGCATCGAAAAAGCAGATAGAAATACAAATGTCTACTGGAATGTGATATCACGTAGTCTGGTACATAAGGAAAAAATTAACAATGCCAAGTAATAAACACAAATACATTCGAAGTTAGTCTTCTGGGAAGGGATACCATGTGGGCTATGTACAGGCATTTCAGAGAAATCTATTGCTTCCACTTGCAGGGTATGTCGCATCACATCCCAAAAGAAAATAATCTCAAATGCATGGAATATCACATTATACTTCACTCCTGACAGTGCTTTGGACAAAACCCCCTTCTTCCAACATAAGCTGCAACATATCTGGTTAAATAAACTTTTCAAATTTCAGTCAATATACAGTGTACTTTCTTTGGCTTCACTGCATGTTGTAGGGCAGACAATACTGTTGCTGCATAGTGACCAATGATGCCATTCACTCTGCAGTGCTCAGTACAATGACAAAAAAACTATTCCCTGTATTTTACTGTCTCCCATAAGCATCTGAATGAGTTTATAACTGACATTCTGAAATGCAAGAACTGAACGCCTTGTGAAACATGGTAGCATACAAAAAGTTCTCCCTAGGATGGTCAAATTTCAGGCAGCCTGAGGAAACAGCAGCATTTTTACAATGTTCTCGTTCTGCATAATTTGAAAAATCAAAGCCAGAAATGTTCAAAAGTTACCTTAACTGAATTTAAATGTAGCTCAATTTTATGTCAGCAATTTCATAAGACAAGCAAAAGTACTAAACAAAATTGAACACAGAGGTTTGCAAGGGCCTGGAACTGCAAGAAAGTCCTGTTGTTTGTGATTTCGAAGGGGATCAATTACAAACTTAAGAGCAAGAAATACACTGTAACATCAGAGCAATATAGCTTTTATCATGATATTCTCGCACACAGCTTTCTTGTAGATAATAATAGGTTTTGTATTCGCTATATTTAACACAGGTGCTGGAAATGATTTCCTTCAGTCACAGACATGAATCATATACAGGTTGTACATTGCAGAGACAAAATCTCCAACTAACTGTGGTGCAATGATTAAAGCAAAACACTTTTTTTAACGTTACCCCCAGGAAACCACATGGGTTCAGATCTAGCAAATGACAACAGTACTTTAACAATTGATTTTTAATACTGGTTAATCTCAAGCAGTTTTCATGGTAAGATATGCTGTGATCAAGTAATTTCCAGAATGTGTATTTTCCTCTGTAATAACCACATATACCCTCTATGGCACACCATCCCTTCTCAAGTAAGTTCCTTTGCGAGCTGAAGAGAATCCAAAAAACGTGCAACTTCTGTAAAAATCAGCAGGGTACTATATTCAGAACTCAAAAAGAAAAATTTCTAAACTGTTATCAGTCATCATGGTGTCATTCAATGCCCACACCTCCTGTGGCAACTTGAGACACAGGAAAAGAAACATAATGTGGTGTTAGACCTGGGAATTATAGATGATAGAAGTCATGCCACATCTGTCAGACATTCAAATGCAGACAAAGCAGAGTGACAAGGAAGGCAATGCTGTGATGGAGAAACCAATTCTGTAAAAATTCACTGCATGTAAAACCTTGTCACAACAGTCTGGGACGAGTTTCAACCCCATTACACAATTCATGGGCAGTGACACATCCATGTTAGTTTCTAGGTCCTCAAGGTGGTAGCTATGAAGAATACTGTATTCTTGGATGTGCAGCATGCAGCCTTTTACTGATTTTCTCAAAGTGTCAAGAGGAACTTGCTCCTGCCAAATATGGGTACATGGATGGTTGGATGTGGAGCTGAAGGTGTGGCAACATGTTTCTGCAAAAACACTGGCAAATATCCACCAGGCCTCATTATTTCCCATCCCAGAAGAACAGCATTCTTCACTGACATCTCTGTTTCACGAATAAGCTCCTTGATTCATGCAACATTCCCATCTGTTCTGCTGGTGGAAAGATGCCCTTAATGCTCAGCACTTTTTAACTGAGCTCACTCCAGTTCTCCACTTGTAAAATAATCATATACTTGGATTCAACCCACTATTTTTTCTTTAAAAACACATTTTAAATTATCTTTGAAGTTTCTGCAGAAACTTTGCCAAATCTGAAGTGAAATTAACCAGACAGACAAATTTTGTTAAAACACAAACTGCAGAGACCACAAGACATGATCTCACTGCACAAGGAGTTACTTCTGAATGATGCAAGCTACAACTGTGAAATAAATCCCACTCTAGCTCTATCAAGAAGAGCAGTGTTCTCATAAATGCAGTAGTGTGGCGTAACAGTCTGATCAGAAGCTAATTAAATTACACTATGTTATGATTGTCTGCCAAAACAAAGTCATCTTGGAATGTGACATTACCACCAAAAAGATCATACTCAAAATTAACTATAACAAACGATCCAAACTGCCACCTGACAAAGTTACTTAAATCCACACTTTACTGGTACTTAAATTTAATTATGGCAGCTACTCACATCCATGCACTGCTATAAATTCCACACACTGTTCCAGCAGTTTCAAAGTCTGCAAGCCTAACTGCACTAAATAGTGAAATTCAACAGTACTGCATGACTACATGTGAACCTATATAAGCCAACAGCAGCAAAAATACATCAGCAACTCCAACAGTAATGAGAAATATGATATGGGTCAACACAACATACAACTATTAAGCACTCTACATGTGAGGTACATTCTGAAAATGATCTTAAAAACTGCTTGGACAATTTCAGACTATGTCCCATTTCCTGTTCAAAGTGGATGAGGTTCACACGGCCCAGGATGTGTGTTCTGTACATACCTTGCCTTGCATGATAAGCCTAATGGTAAGGGTGACAGTAGGGTCATCATTGGGCAGAGGCTTGTCCATGGTATCCATGCTGTGGTGATGTCTGGTCGGTATAGAGGGGGTAGTATGGCGACACTGAGCTCGCTTCAGTCTGCGGACCAAACAAACATACAGCTAGTTAGTGGGAGAGAGTAGGGTCATTTCAGTAAAGCTGGGGTACTACCTAGAACAGGACATCACCACTTCACCAGCAAATTATTACTATACACAACAGCTGTTATAAGCCCTACAGCAACATGCCGAGGCTCATGACAACTTGGCCTTTAGATTACGGTCTTCTATGATACAACACAATGCAGTCTGGTAAACAAGTATCAACGTTTTGAAGGAATCTGCTGCCTCATCCATATTCTTTCAAACCTATGGATGGAGACAGCATGTTCCTCTGTAACGGAGGTACCCATTTATTACATTACAAAGTGTCACATCTCAACTCTCTTATTTCCCATTGTCCGTTTGAAAAGAGATCAAAATTGGTCACAAATTTGGTTTCATTTACAATTCTTACATATACAGTATTACTCGCTCTGGTCTAGGTAGAGATAACACTAAAACAGTTTTGTGGAACCAAGGGTATATGCAGGATGCCATACAAATGCTGTGGATGCTAATGCTTGCATGCACATACATGCGTGCACACACACACACACACTTACACAGTATGTAAAATACTCTCAATAATGTCTATTTAGGAACTCGCTGTCTCAATACAAACACTAACAGCTTCAAACTACACTTCTGACAGTTACATAACATCTTAGCTTAATAATCCAATAATTATGATGGATAACAGGGTAAAAACAATTTGCCCTGTCTATAAATGGAGGTATGATAAGTTTAATGACAGACACAAGTATAGCAGTAGGAAAAATAATAACAAAGGTGACTTGTGCATAGAAGGGCCCTTACTACACATAACTGTTGGAAGACTATGTTTACAGTGCCATGGGAGATGCCACCTGCCCCTCCCCATCATGTGCATTTCCTTGTTAAATTCTTAACTCACTAGGAAATATACACAAAAATTCCCTGCACCTACAGCATTAATTTTTGTGCAAATGAACAGAAGATATTCGTTTCGTGCCTACACCATCTTAGCATCATCTGCCAGCATGCCCACAAGATTCTTCTCCATCTCACTCTGTAGTGTCTCACATTATACGCAGACAGTCCTCAGCATTAGTAGTGGATGGGAGGCTCAAAAGATCAGCAGTTCTTTGCATACTAATACCACGCAGGAGTCTACAACGCTGCCATCCCTGCTGCCAAGGGTAAACAGAGGTGGTACCATTTTCAGTACTCAAAGGAAAACAAAGAAATGTGATTCTACTCTGCTTTAATGGCTGTACCATCATGACAGCAGCCACAAAGCACACTTAAAATGTGTGCACCCAAATTGAGAACCAAAGACTTGTGCACCATGCTTGTACAACAGAAACTTAATTACTGGATTACACAGACAAAAATTACACACATGTAATTTCATTTACTCCTAAAATAAAAGTATGGCCTTCCCTGAGCAACAAATGCTAAAATGCACTGTGTGCAGATCTCTTATATCGAGCGTCACCTAAATCAAACAATCAATGTGGAAAGAAGGGACAGAACTTTTTTTACGCCCTACAGTGAAGTGCAGGTTCCAGTGTGCCAATTTTCTCAAAAATCTGTTTTTCTCAACAGCATTAAACATCAATTCATCTGTACTGGTCAAGAAATAGGTAAAGTAGGCCACAAAATACATTTATACCCTTATGTAAAGTATGACTCGCTGAGCCGATTTTCAGTAAACTCATGCCTGTTATACAACTTGCTGCCTAGAACCCATATATATGGGTGTCTGTGTATATATACATAATTTCATGAAAACCTACGGCTGCTACTAGGTTACAGACGTGGTCTAAACGTAAGGCTTTTTTTTTTTGCTTGGTAAAGAACCGCCGAAAACGAAATGTAAGAAACGTGACAACTAGGGGAATATCCAATTACCTGAGAGGTCCTCTGTCCATGTTACACCCCATGGTTTCCACTGGTATAATTATCCGACAAGAACGCATCATTCGTCACATACAAAGGGCTGCAAATATTTTGTTGTTACGTAGGTCCATCTTTATTTCAAGAACAAGTAACTGCAAAACTTCGACATCATGGTAGGTGCACACAATACGCATTACTTACGAGACGGGGCATCTGCGTACTACATGAATACGCACCATCACGAAAGGAACTTCACTGTGAAAGCAGAGTCGTATTTTTTCGCAACATCACAAGCGAAAGGGCCACACCATGGCTGCTGGGTACAGGTAAGAGAAGCGCGTAAAGAACCAACCACCAGAGCACTGAGTGGGAACAAACGAGCCCCAACTATTTGTATCAATGGGTAAAAGGCAATTTCAATTTTGCTATAAAGTTTCATATGACCATGACAGGCAACAAAAACCTTAGAAAACCAACTTAAACGCACCCGCATTGGACGAAACTGCCTCAGAACAACCCTTTTTAATTCCCGCATCGCACAAGAAACATCAATCAAAGTGTTTCCTTTCCATTCGGAGTGTTTAGATGCAATCGTCTAGAATGAAAAAGCAAGCGGTGTTAAGAAAAACGAGTAATGCTGCGTCATAATTCGCTCGGCTTTTCCCACTTTACACCTATCCCATTGTTTTCTGTTTGCCTTCCCCCACATTTTGCATCCTTACATCCTTAGGCATCTCATGAAAGTATAATTATGAAACCGATACTACCAGCTGATACCAAGTTTTCCCAAAACAATGACTGATGTGCCATGGAAACGCCCAAATATCCGGCCCATTACTCGCAGCCCCGTGAAGATTAAGTTTTTTCCCCCCTGACTTTCTTAGTGTTTACCCCACTGCATTCCAAGACAACACACGGCACAAAACACGTAATGTGGTGATATCCCCCCCCCCCCCCTTCATGTTGGATTTGGGATTCAGGGAGAAAATAAAAGCAAAAAAAAAAAAATACCCCAACCACAAATATGTACAAGCCTTTCGGTAATTCTTTTGCCTTAAAAAAAAGTCGACTACAATGTCTTTGAAACAGTAGAGTGCGAGGAACAAATAAAAAATAAGTTATGAAAATTGCGACCGGGCATATCGACAAATAATCGACCTACAGCGATAAATATCCACAAGAATTAGTGTCTCGATACCAGACGGTGCAATAAGATCTAAAAAAATGGAATATAAGTGTCTTTTCCTTGTTGTGTGTGATCTGACGATAACAAATATCGAATACAAAAAATGCGCATAAGCGTTCAACAAACACGAGCATGCAGTTTTCATTATAACAGGAAACACTGCTGTGTTTCACCTCCAGACCACTACAAGACATGAAATAAAAAAGCAAAATGGCCCTACGTTTTTCTTTACCAAAAGTACAGCTTTACTCGTGTGTAATCCCATTGCTCGCAGCCAAGCCCTTACAACGCAAATTTCGAGAAACAACACGTAGCAATATATGTAACGATTTAGTGCCGAAGAGAATTACCGATTTTCTGTTGGTTGACATAACATCAGTTCTAAGGAGAATTCCAATAAATCAAATACTAGCCAGAGTCCACGATACATATCTGCTGCATCCGCTCTCCTTTGAGAGAACTGATCACAGTTCAAAAGGCCAAAAGTTGATGGACCTGCTACAGATTTAGGACAGACACGAGGTTGTCAGTGTAATATTATTGCTGTTAATGTGCGATGGGGGAATAAAGGCACACGTTTATACGTAATCAAATGACAAGATAAATTCCGTATGCACCGCACGGTTGTCTTAGGTTTCAATGCAGAAGTGCGGACAGAACATGCGTACTTACAAACCAACCGCTGTAAACGATGCTTTACATGAACCTAGTGAACGCAGCTTCTCTTCCTCCGCCCCCTTTCTTTTTGGAACTCGGTGCGGTAGAGCGGGGACCATCATCGGTCGCTGTGCAGATGTCGTCCGCTCTACGGCAGGCAGAGCCGCGTAAACCCGAGACTTGGCCAGCCTAATGTGGAGCGAACTGCGTCACGGGTCGCTATGTAGCAAAGCAGCTTTGAGCCGGTTTCGCGTTCGCGTCAGCGCTTCGTATAACCTTACAGGAGTAAACTTTGCCACATCAAAACTCAAACCATCAAAAGCGCAATCTCCACGTCCTAACATTCATAAGTACACTTAAGTCTCTGGAAAGGACCACGCCGAAACTGACGGCCGCGCGGTATAAGGTGTGGGACTGCGGTCACACGCTTTCTGGAACTGCGGGTTCAAATCCCGCCCCGGGCATGGAAGTCTACCTCTTGCGAGTGTTGTGTGTTAAGAGGTCTCTGCGACGGGCTAATCACTCGTCCACAGGAGTCCTACCAAGTGTTGTGTGTGTATGATCTCAAAACTTCAACAGGGAGGAGGCCTAGGCCCACCAGGAATGACACTTTATGACTCATCACGTCCTTATAAATTAGCGACGTCATCCAAGTATACTGCACGCGAGACCTATTAGAGTAGCCATCTAACTGTAATACAGGTGCGGCAATGGAATGTGACGATTTTCATTTCGCTGTTTTTATGAACCGGTTTGAATATAAGAACAAATAAATGATTGACTGTCAGTAGTAAACTGCCATTTCATGCGTGCTACTTATTTCTATCGAATTGCACCTCCTAAGTGGCCTTCCTGGCATGCAGTACATCCCTGCAATTGTGATAGGCAATTAACCATGACTACGCAGCAGACGATTATCAATGGCCCCAATCTCGATTCTGACGCGCTCTTTCGTCCCTTAACGTCATACTGTAACTAACGCACTGCAACGTCAAAGGCAAGGTGTGTGCCTTATTCATTTCTTTTCATATCACGATTACAGGAATGTATTGCATGCCAGGGAGACCAACTTAAGGGATGCTAAGTTTTAAAAAGTAAAGAGCATATATTAAATGGTATTTTATTGCGTTTTTGTGTTTCTTATATTCAACTCCTTTCGTTTGTTTCCTATATTTAACCCCATTCGTTTGTGTTTCTCACATTCAACCCCATTCGTCGAAACTGCTATGTTAAAATCGTTACACTCTGCTGCCGCACTCTGTACTTTCTCTGGCTGAAAGAGACCAGCAGAGGCAGTAATAAAGCAGCAAATCGGCAGTCTGATACGAACAGATTAAATGTTTGGTACAAGCACGGAGCAGAAGTTACAGCGGTTGAAATTTAAATCAGTTGTGCAGTTTTGTAAAAATTTATACCGAATGTGGACACCTACTTTGGGGGAGGGAGCGTTAATACCAGAGGATATGCCAAAACTCTTGCTTCGGAGAGTGTAAACAATTATCAGTTAACGCAGCACAGACTACAGTTTGACAAGACCTGCGTAAAATCACTTATCAAAGCTAGCCGTATAAAGGGAAATACCTGTAGAGACGCAGCGTAATGTATGGAAACTGCATGAACAACGTGTACTGCGACAAGGGTAGTCACTTCAGCAAAGTAAAGACGAAATTAATTTATAGCAGGCAAAAAATCATGTTCAGAGCATAACTCATGCAACCACTCAGATTGTGGACACTTCCTGGCATCTGGTGTTCAAAAAATACAGTAATTCGTCCCCAAGCACAACTCGGTCCCACAGTTCAAAGATAAAACTAAGCACTTGCAGTTACAAAAGACATTCACATTTACCAACGTGTAAGCACAGAATGCTTGAATGCTTTGCACTTCACGCCTATTAAATAAGTTGCGACCCTGCACATCTATTGCGAAAAAAAATGGGTAACGTTCCGTACATAAACAAAGGAACACGTACAGTTTTGGGAAAATGTGGTCAACGACGCAGATTTTGGTTTCTAAGACTACTGCAATGAATGGCAGCTGTTTATTTCCTTGCACATCATTTCTTGCTGTCTGTGCTGCTACGTGAAACACTAAATTGTTTTGTGGTGTTAGCCAGTTCGATCAATTCAGTCGTGTTTTCTGAAAAGTAACTATTTTTCTTTCTACGAGTAATTTCTTTAGAAACACTGGATCAATCGTCAAGGAAAATAAGCAAGACCGCAACATTAAATGGGTATATTTCACCTATTCAGAAACAAACTGCCGAACAGTTACGTCAGATCCAGAGCTGTTAAAAAGATTATGTAGCTACAAAATGAGATGGTTGGGTTGTGTCACAAAGGAAAAGGTCAACAATGTGGGTAAAAAAGGATAATCTTTTATGTTTTTTCTCAGACACAGCAAATCAGATACTTTCTAGTTTTCATCTGCAAAAGAAATGAGCTACAGCTTCACTTCGTGTACATATCCGAACAGTCTGCCGGACTTCCGATGTTGGGTGGTAACCTCGAAAAGCAATCAAGAAACCATTTTGGATCGTTATAAAGAAAAAATACTCGGGCGAAAAAATCCAAATTTTCGAATTTACCATATAGAAGAAAGCCTCTCGTGTGGTGCAAGTCATTTTGAAGCTCACAGTTCTAAAGCAACTCGTGTGGAGATTATCCACAAAACGCATACACAGACACAACACCCAGAGATGTGGGATCTCAAGGCGGTTCTCAAGGATCTTCTAGGATGGCACTGCGTAGGTTAGAATACAGGCACCAAGTTTCGGAAGAGCTTACTGCGTCCATCTTCAGTATACTCAAAAAAGGACCCTGAAATTGGAGACATGTCCCAAAACCATGGTACCTATAAAAAAAACAAATCTAGGCGATCCCAGTGGCCGCGCGGCCTATGGCGCGAGTTTGCGTCCGCTGGCTTGCGGGGAATGCGGGTTCGAATCCCGCTGGAGAGATGGATGTCTGTCTCTTGCAAGCGTTATTTGTTGTCAGATATAAGTCTCTGCGACGGGCCTACCGTTCGTCCAGAAGAATCCTACCGAACAAGATGTGTCTGAGGGCGATCGAGAATCTTCAGAGAGGAGGCGCAGGCTCACTCGGGCTATCGAGCCATAAAAAAATAACAAACTAATCTACACCGTGCCATATACTAGAAAAAAGAAATCATCAACAAGACACTAATAACAAACATGTTCTGAACTTGTTTTCCAAACTACAGCACTAGTCCCTTGGTACCTGCTGATGGAATTGGTCAATTTCTGCGACCCAGATATTTTCTGAACTTAAAAAGTTTGCTGCATGTGGACGGAATTATTTTCAACAACACCGTGCTCCATACCATGGTATACAAGAAAACAAAGAAATGCTTTCTTAAAATAAAAGAACTGGTTTGGAGTAAATAAGAAATTGTGTGCGTAATATGCCAGGATAGGTTATGTTGTAAGAAATTTGGGTTCTACAACAGAAAAGAATACGATTCCAACATACACAAATCATGACACTTGTAAAAAAAAGTTGTGGACTGAACACCCGAAAAGGTTAACTTACAGCAAGGAGAGATAAAGATACCAAATAATAATCTGCTCAGATTCTAACTTCGTAACAAAATGAAGCTTTTAAGTGGAAAAGGGCATTTGTGCGCATTAATCTGCACAACGTTCTAATTATTTCTGCTTATAAACTGGGGGAAGGGTAAAGATAAGTGCGCATATATTGAATTTTTTGTGAAGTGGACTACAAGAATGTCCATCATCGAATTCAATTCCATACTGGAAAATACTGACTTTTCAAGTCTTCAGAAGTGTTTGTCGCGGCATCGATCGTGAGACCAAAACGTAAGGATGTTAAAATACGTCGACAGGACACAGGGACCTTAAGACTATCACTTGACAACCCATGCATGTAGCAGTTCAGTATCAAAACCACAGACCTTCTGAAACGCAAAAGGACGCCGCAAATTCCAATCAAAAGAAATGTAAAATTCAATGAAACTGCAAAATTAATATGACTTTGTTGAATTGTGCGTTATTTTGGTCCCAAGCACATTTAAAAGAACGCACTAATATCCGACTTACAAAATAAAACTGTTAAGCCACCCAAAATCAAAATACCAAAATATTAATGCCAAAGTAATTATATTCAATACAAGTGAATGACGTCACACGCGCGTCATAGCCCGACAATCAATGCGTGGCGCTGCCATGGCAACCCGTTGCCTAGCGGCCGTTTCGAGAGGGGGG
>Ga0209755_10005860_pt1 | contig 13789 bp, 13 predicted proteins | sample TergutCo191P1_FD_187301 | JGI IMG/M metagenome (GOLD analysis project Ga0209755, IMG submission 187301) | Cornitermes sp. P1 segment gut microbial communities from Petit-Saut dam, French Guiana - Co191P1 (SPAdes) (version 2) | ecosystem: Host-associated > Arthropoda: Insects > Digestive system... | reverse complement strand
TGATCAACAAATTCGGCGGCAAAATGGAAGCTGCAATCGGCATTCCCGAATCACAGCTTCGCTCTGCGGCAAAGTCTGCTGTTTGCAAAATCAACATAGACTCCGATGGCCGCTTGGCAATGACCGCTGCTATACGCAAAATGTTTGCCGAACATCCGGGCGAGTTTGACCCGCGCAAATATCTTGGCCCAGCGCGCGACGAGCTCAAAAAGATGTACATGGAAAAGAATAAAAATGTGCTCGGCTCTGCCGGCAGAGTAAAATAAAAAGTGCAAACTTATCTGGATTTGCTGCGTGAAGTGAAAGCGTACGGCGCAGAAAAGAGCGACCGTACGGGCACTGGAACACGCAGTGTTTTTGGGCGGCAAATCCGGTTTGATCTTAGCAAGGGCTTTCCCCTTTTAACCACAAAAAAAGTCCATTTAAAATCCATTATAGTTGAGTTGCTTTGGTTTTTGCGTGGAGACACAAACACCAAATTTCTGCATGAGCACAAAGTTTCCATTTGGGACGAGTGGCAAAATGAGAACGGAGATTTAGGGCCTGTGTACGGCGCACAATGGCGAAGCTGGGGCGGCAAAGTCGATCAGATTTCCGAACTCTTAAACTCTTTAAAAAACAATCCCGATAGCCGCAGGCATATAGTTTGCGCATGGAATGTCGGCGAAATAGACAAAATGGCTTTACCGCCTTGTCACTGCCTTTTTCAATTTTATGTGGCGAACAACAAACTGAGTTGCCAGCTTTACCAACGCTCCGCAGACATATTTTTGGGCGTTCCATTCAACATTGCAAGCTACGCTTTGCTAACCCTTATGCTTTGCCAAGTGCTCGGTTATGAACCCGGCGAATATGTACATACATTCGGAGATTTGCACCTTTACAACAATCACTTTGAACAGGCAGACTTGCAGCTTTCAAGAGAGCCAAAGTCTTTGCCAAAAATGAAACTCAATCCCGAAGTTAAGGATCTCTTTGCATTCAAGTTCGAAGATTTCACGCTGGAAGACTACGATCCCTGGCCGGCGATTAAAGCACCCGTTGCGGTGTGATGCAGTTCGTGCCCACCATTGTACACTATGAATTTTCCCAGCGGCAATGCGTTTGAATAAACGCTGAGGTCACCGAGCAAGTCCAGGATTTTGTGATATGCCGGTTCGTTGTCAAAGCGCAGTTTGTCGTGAGGCAATAGAACGCCGCAGTTTCTTAAATCTTCGTGCAGATTTGCAGTTGGTAACTCTTGTTCGAATATGAATGTTCTCGCTGAGAGGACTTTTTCAAGGTCGTTTGGAATTTGAGCGTGTGCGGTGAACTCGTGGCCGAATCGATTTATTGTGTATTGGATTTCCAGCTTTGGACCCGGGGTGAATTGCAGATATCGGGTGTCTTTTTTTATTGTGATGGGACCGGTTGGGGCTGTTGGGGCGGTTGGGGCGTAATGCATTACGCCCTTACGCCCCCCAGCGACTTTTTTTAATTCATCCATCCATACTTTTGCGCTTCCGTCCAATAACGGCAATTCATCTGCGTAAACGGCGAATTCACAGTTTGGAAAAGATAGAGCTGCCGCGCTTAAATGCTCTACTCCAATTATTTTTTTTCCTGAGCTGTGAACTAAAACAGTTGTTCTGTTTTCGTAAACTACTTTGAAATCTTTTGGATTTTTTTCCTTTGGAAACCAGTTTATGCCGCTTGAGCTTGTGTTCAGCAGTTCAATGGATGCTGTGCATTCCTTGCCTGATATGCCCCTACCTTTCAACAAGAATCTTACCCTTTGCTGTATTTTTGCCGTCTGCGGCTATGTAATAATATAATCCCGGGGCTACAAGTTTTCCGCTTTCATTTTTTCCATCCCATACAACTGCTCCACCTCGCAAATCTGCTCCTTTGAAAAACCTGATTCGTTTACCGGAAGAATCCAAAATATACACTGAAGATTTTTCACTTATGTAATCTATTTTTACACTACTATGTTCTTTGGGGCGAAACGGATTTGGATAAGCTATGGGTTTTCGTGCATCGCCTTGCATATAACCTGCCGCGCTGCGAACAAGCGGAGTGGAATAAATGCTGAGTCCTAAATCGTGAGCAAAATAAACCCTGCCTCTTATTGTATCTATCGCTATGTCATAAACGTTTTCGCTCAAAAGCCCGTCTTTGATTTTATACTGCTTTGCAATCAAAGTGTCCGGCGAGTTTTGTGAAAAAGAGTATGCACCTTTGTCAAGAGTGCTAATCCATAACCCATTTTGAGCATCAGCTTCCAAGCCGGAAATTATTCCACCGCCAAAACCGCGAATATAACTCGGCTCTTTCCATTCATTGGCGTTTTTATCCAAATAAAAAATTTCAGCCGAAGAAACCGCCCACAAAATACCCTTGCTGTCAAAAGCAAAATCTATTGGAACTTCAAATGTCAAAGGCCATTTTTGCTGCAAGCTCGGAGAAAAATTATTTTGCGGAGTCTGGTAAAAGTCTATACCACCAGCCTTTGTTTCAAAGGAGCGCTTCCAGGCAACGTAAATTTCCAAGTCTCTGCTTTCATTAGTACGTACAATTATGGACGATGCAATGCTAGAAGATGCTTCTGTAGATTTTTTGCATTCCGGTATAGCATTGTTATTTAAAAAACCAAGTCCGTATTTACCTTCACTGGGGTAAGAAAAAAAGTAACCTAAGTTATTCGGAGCAGGTACTACGCCTTGCACTATTGTCCAACCTGCATCTGCAGTATTGCTCCATTCTGTTGGGCATGAATTATAAAAAGAGCCTGTTAATTGAGCAACAGGAAACTCACTGTTAAATGTTACAAGACCAGGCCCGAATATTCCAATGGCAAAATTTCCGTTTGGTAGTAATGCTAATGATTTTGTAGAATAGTTTTTTTGATCACCAAAATAACCCCAACTACTTTGATTTGCCCAAAAAGCTTCACCCCATCGGTCATTTTGCATTCTGGATAGATAATCGTATTCGTTTCCCCATGCAACCGCATAGCCTGAATTTGAAACTGCAATTGTTTTTACTTTTTCCAAAGGAAAACTTAAATTATTCGGAACATAGCTAGGCTTTGCACCTTCTTCAAAAGGTATTTTATCTGTTTTTTTCCACGAGCTCGGATCTGCTAAAAAGCGGTCATCATATATTTTTTTCCAGTCAATTTTTCTCACTAAAACTTCTGTATCCAAATCCAGCCATATAGTGTCATTTCTCACAGCAACCCTTTTAATGTCGGAAATTTCAATTGTTATTACAGGACGATTTTGTTCATAATCATAAAAAGCTATGGCTCCTTCAAACGGCAGAATAAGAATATTTTCCGCTCTTTTTCCCAACCCTTGCAGCAAGTTTCGTTTTTTTTCCGCAAAAGCATTGTTTATAATTTCAAAATTTTGAGAATTTTTATTTTTCCGAACTAAAATTCCATTTTTTGAAACGGCAATAATATCTCCTCCCGGCAGAGCAAAAAGCTGAAAGAACTCCGCAGCAGCAAGATTATTGCTCCCCGGCATATAAGTATTTTCCGTTTTGTTAGCCAGGCGTTCCTGTAACCCCCAGGCAAAAGCAGCCCACAAAGCTCCGTTTTCCGTGAGCACAACATCACGAACTTCATTTTGCCTGGTATAATGAGCCCAGTCTTTGGCACAGACAAAAATCGCAGCTATTATAAGGAAGAATATACGGAACATTTGCTGATAAATTTAGAAAACATTTTCTACATTTGCATTATGAAGGTCTCCATATTAGGAACGGGCGGCTGGGGGCTTGCCCTAGGAAAGGTTTTGCACGGCAACGGGCATAATGTCGCTTTTTGGACTCCATCGCTTGCAGAAGCAGAGCTTTTGACACAAGAGAGGGAATATAAAGACAAATTACCTGGTGTAAAACTTCCGGCAGAATTTAAGTATTCAACGAATATGGCAGCTGCAATAGACAATGCTGATATGCTTGTTTTTGTTGTTCCCAGTCAATATATGGAAAGCACGGCCAAGTTGTTGGGAGAGTGCGGTGCTCCTAAAAAAATTCCGATAGCAGTCAGCGCAACAAAAGGCATTTCCGAGAATTCGCTTAAAAGAATGAGCCAGGTTATATTAAATCAAGTGCAATGGCTTTCCGAAGAGGAGATAGTGGTTTTTAGCGGCCCAACCCATGCGGAAGAAGTTGCTAGGGAAGTTTATACTGCAATAGTGGCTGCCAGTAAAAATGTGGACAGTGCAAAGAAAGTTCAGGAGGCTTTCAGCAACAAATCACTCAGAGTTTACACATCGCACGATGTCATTGGCGTTGAGCTTTGCGGTAGTGTTAAAAATGTGATTGCCATAGCCGGCGGCATTATAGACGGTTTGGGTCAAGGCGTAGGAGATAACACAAAAGCGGCATTAATTACAAGAGGGTTAGCGGAAATTCGCCGTTTGGGTGAAGCTTTGGGTGCGAGTTCGCACACATTTGCCGGGCTTGCCGGCATTGGAGATTTAATTGTTACTTGCATGTCGCAGCATAGCCGGAATCGTTTTGTTGGCGAGCAGATAGGCAAGGGTAAGTCTCTGCAAGAAATTTTAGCACACATGAAAATGATAGCAGAAGGAGTTCCCACCGCACGCAGCACATATCAGCTTGCAAAGAACAGCAGTGTAGAGATGCCAATAGTGAATGCGGTTTACGAAACGCTTTTTAATAAAAAAAATCCAAGAGAAGCTATTACGGAATTAATGGCTAGGGAGTTAAAAGCCGAATGAAAAAAGTACTCAGAACTGTGTATTCCAAGCCCGCCGCAGATGACGATGATGATGACTACAATCCATGGGCCGGCAGAACACGCAAGGTAGAGAAAAAGAAAGCTCCGGAAAAGCCGGTTTTTGTTAAGCGAGAACAGCGAGAAGAAATCGACTCGCCCTGGTTAAAAACCATTTCATCTCTTGCAACGGAAAAAGGCCGTGAAAAAGAAGGTTTATTTTTGGCGGAGGGAGCACGTGTTGTTGCGGAAATTTCTCAGTATCACAAGGATTTGGTTCGCGGCATTTATGTTGACGAGTCTTTTGATGACGATGATTTGCGGCAAAAGATAAAAGAGGCGAGGCTTCGCATAAGTTCTCTTACTCCGGCTCAGATGAAGCTGGTTAGCGCAGTTGTGAGCGGTCAGGGAATTTTCGCAGTTTGCCGCATGGCAAACGAGAAGCCAAATTTTGACATTGCACGGACAATAACTCTTGTTGACGCAGTTCAGGATCCTGGAAATTTGGGATCTATTTTTCGCAATGCTGTAGGTTTTGGCGTTGACGGAATTATTTTGGGCAGAGGCACGGTGGATCCTTTTAATCCCAAAGTTGTGAGAGGTTCTTCCGGTTGTTTTTTGAGAACTCCGTTTGAAACGGGCATAGATTTAAAGGAGCGTTTTTCTCTTTTGAGGCAAAAGGGTTTTTGCATAGTGGCAACATCTCCGTATGCAAAGAAGAGCATAACGGATTTGACTTTGCGTCAGTCAAAGAAAGTAGCGTTGTTAATAGGCAACGAGGGTTCCGGCACAAACAGGCAAGTGAGTGAGCTTGCGGATGATTGGGTGAAGATACCTATGGAAAACGAGTTGGAATCGTTGAATGTGGCAGTTGCGCATGGTGTTTTGAGTTATCAAATTGCGCAGATGAGGGGGTAAATTAATGCGTCTTTCCATTTTTCAATTGATTTTGTCCGGTATATTCACCACTATATTTGTGATTGTTATATTTGTAGCATGGGAAGGCAAAAATGAGAAGATTAAAAAACTGAACAGTGAAATTAGGACCATGCAGGCAACCCTCAACCATACGGAAGTAATCGGAACAAAAGCTCTGACTTACGTTCGCGTTTCAAGAGGATTAGACCTTATTGTCGGGAGAAGACTAAACGCAAAGCAAAAAGATATTCTTACGGAAAGATTATACGCCATCTCAATTAACTATAAAATAGACCCAGTTTTAATTTTATCCGTTATTCACCAAGAAAGCAAGGGGAACCCAACAGCAAGAGGGGCCTTTATGTCTGGCGTAGAATCCGGGGCGTTTGGGCTAATGCAAGTGAAGTATGAATCTGCCTTGGAAGTTGCGCCCTCTGTGGGAATTAAACTGAACTCACGTGAAGACCTGTTTGTTCCGGAAATAAACCTTATGATAGGCACTGCGTATTTACTTCGCTTAATAGCCAAATACAATGATCTGCAACATGCTCTGATTGCCTATAATATTGGCTTAGGAAACCTTGACGCAAGGTTAAGAGCCGGAGAAGTGCTGCCAACCAGATACTATAATAGAATCATGCAAAATTACATGTTTTTGTCCAGGAGAATTTTTAATGATAAATAGCGAGACCTGGAAACAGCGTCAACATTTGCATTATAAAGTTCGTGATTTTTTTTTGAAAAGAGGGCTTTTGGAAGTTGATGTTCCCATGCTCTCAACTGCAAGCGGCACAGACCCGCAACTGGATTATTTTGAAACCCTGCCGCCAACCGGCTACTTGACCACAAGTCCCGAATTCTATATGAAACGTCTTTTAGCAAACGGATATAGAGATATTTTTTGCTTAACACACGCCTTTAGAAAAGGAGAGGCAGGCGAGCGACATAATTGCGAATTCAACATCGCAGAATGGTATAGAACAGGATTTTCCGCAGAAGATTTGCAACAGGAAATTCTGGATCTTGTGAATGAAATAACCGGATTGAATTTATCCTTGAAAAGAACAACTTGGAAACAACTCTTTGAAGAAATTGATATTGAAAAATTAAAAGCACAGCACCCTTCCTGGACACAGGAAGAGTTGGAAGATTATGCCATAAGCGAACCCAATTTAGGAAAAGACTGCGCAGAATTCATTGTGGATTATCCGCCTGAACGCGCGGCTCTCGCTAAAATTCGCAACAACTTCGCATGCCGATTTGAACTCTACGTAAACGGAATAGAACTCTGCAACGGCTATGAAGAATTAACCGATGCAAAAGAACAGAAAAAACGTTTTTCAGAAGATATTGTGAAACGAAAAAAAATGAAAAAACCTATCCCAAAAATAGACGAAGATTTTTTAGCGGCCCTGGAAAAAGGAATGCCGGAATGCTCTGGAGTAGCCTTGGGCCTAGACAGGCTTTACATGTTGGCAATGGGGAAGAAGAATCTTAGCGAAGTGTGGTTTTCTAATTTATGAGCATGGACATCACTCTACCAATTCCCGATGATTTTCATATTCATCTGAGGCAGGGAAAAGACTTGGCAGATTACGCTAAAAGCGCAGAGCAGCAGTTTGGGCGTGTTTTGGCTATGCCAAATACCGAGCCGCCTGTAAACTCCGCAGAGTCTGTGAAAAAATATAAGGAAGAAATTTTTGCCGCTGCACCCGGCATGGAAGTTTTGCTCACATTCAAGCTCAACAAAAATTACTGTGAACAGGAACTTTTAGAGATGCGGCAAAACGGCGCAGTTGCAGCAAAATATTATCCTCTGGGGGTTACCACCAACAGCCAAGACGGCGTGGCAAAAATAGAAGATATGTACCCTACCATTGAACTCATGGAAAAACTGAATTTTGTGCTCTGCCTTCATGGCGAAGAACCCGGAGCCTTTTGTTTGGATAGAGAAAAGGAATTTTTAACTCATCTTGAAAAACTTTGCAAAACTTTTCCTAAACTTCGCATTGTTCTGGAACATGTATCAAGCGCAGAAGCCGTAGAGTGTGTGAAAAATTTGTCGCAAAATGTTGCCGCAACAGTAACCGTGCATCATTTGATTTTAACCTTGAACGATATTGTTGGAGATTCCTTGCGCCCGCAAAATTTTTGCAAACCGTTGCCAAAGCTTCCAAAAGACAAAGCGGCAGTTAGAGCGGCGGTTTTCAGCGGGAATTCAAAGTTCTTTTTGGGAACAGACAGTGCGCCACATGCTCTGGAAAAAAAAGAATGTCTTTGCGGAGCCGCCGGGGTTTACTCTGCGCCTGTTGCAATTCCAATTTTAATAGAAGAATTTGAAAATGAAAACAAGCTGGAACTGCTTGCAAATTTCATCGCCGGATTCGGAGCGGATTTTTACAAAATTCCACGCCAAACAAAAAAAGTCACTTATGTAAAAAAAGAATGGCAAGTGCCCAAAACCATAGATGGAGCCGTGCCTTTGAAAGCCGGAGAAGTCTTAAAGTGGCAAAAATAAGAGCAAATATTCTGGGAATTCTTTTTTATCTGTCTATAGCCATAGGCTTGGTAACTGTTGTACCGCCTTGGCTTTTGTATTGCATAATATTCAGGAAACAGCAAAAGTTTATGCTTGTATGCAAACCTTTTTTTGCAGTTGTATTTTTCTTATTCGGCATAAAGGTGAAAATCATGGGTGAGATGCCGGAGCATGGCAAAGCGTGCTTTATGCTTTGCAACCATCAAAGTTTTATGGATGTTCCTATTATTCTGCACAAGATTTTTCCATGTGCATTTTTGGCAAAAAAGAGTCTCTTCCGAATCCCATACTTCGGGCTGCTTTTAACTTATACCGGCAGCCTTCCCGTAGTACGTGGGAATGCTCAGGCAAATGCTGATTTACCAAAAAAAATTCACAGCAGACTTTCTGAGAATTTCCCGGTTATGGCCTTCCCGGAAGGAACTCGTTCCAAAGACGGCAAGCTTTTGCCCTTTAAAGGCGGGATTTTCAACATAATAAAAGCCGCAAAAGTCTCGGTATTCCCGGTTACACTCACTGGCGCATACAAGGTTTTGCCAAAATTTGGTATAGCACTTTACCCGGGAGAAATCAAGATTTTTCCGCATAAAATTATAACAGCAGCCGAAATAGAGCCGTTAAATGCAGAACAGTTAAAAAATATCGTAGCTCAGCGTATTGCGGAACCGCTTGTTTAAAATTTTTCTATATTCTCCGCATGCAGTTGCCAAAATACAAAAAGAAAAAGCGAGTGAAGCTGAAAAAATGCCAGGAACCCGGTTGCGGACGTGAGTTTTGGGGGCATCCCATAGCTAAATACTGTGAGTTGCACAGGGATATAAAGGCCAGGCAAAAGCCAAAAAAAGCTTTAGACAACCTTGAAATGCGCAATATGTTCTTTAAGCATGGCTATAATGAACCGGTGGAAGTTCAATTCAAATGTTGCCTTGATGGTTGCGAAAGTACATTTCCGGTAAAAATGTTTCCAAAGCAGTTTATTTACCCACGCTTTTGCCTGGAACACAGAAACGATTTCAAACGCAGCAATTACGTTCGCATGCAAAAACGGAAAACCGGATCCTAATCCCGATCAATTCCAAAAAATGCATTCCCATAACTGCGCAAATGATCGCGTATCTTGCGATAAGATGTCAGCATGTTGGAATAAGAATCGTTGACTATCAAATTAGCCGCACTCTCGCCTTCCGCATTCCAAAGCGTAGTTCGCATAGTACGAATAAACTCCTTAACCTCATTGAATCTGGCCTCATGCGCTCCTGGATTCATACAATCCATAGCCTCTAATATAAGGTCGTTTAGTTTTAGCAAATCATGTTTTTGGAAATCAGGAAAATCCGTTTTATTGTCCAAAACTCTAAGGCGTAGCTTTACCACCTGGGTCATATAGTCCGAAACGCTTTCCAGGCTGTCAAAAATTCTCTCATATTTGAATATTCTTTTTTGAACATCCGGAGTTGTTGTTTCTTCACTGCCCACAAATGTTGCTAAAATACTCTGAATTCTTTCCGTTGTATTATCGCATAGTTTTTCCATCTCAAAAATCTGGTCTATTTCCGGCGAACTCTTTTCTGTGCTTTCAATGCAGCTCTTTAAATTTTGCAATCCTATATTCACCTGATTTTTCATATAATTCAGAACTTTCTGAATACGGCTTTCCGCATCCACAAACCTTATGTAAGAAGATTCATTTTTATTGTTAACCATTGTGAGCAGCATTTCAACTTCCGGTATCTTGGGCTTCTCCTTGCGGAAAAATCTGATTTTTACCAACATTCTCTTTAAAAAAGCACTTTCCAAAAAGCGTGCTACTTGCCGGCAAGGACCTAAAAATACGAGTGTGTTGAAAATGTTAAATGTTGTGTGCAATGCTGCTATGCCAAGGCCCACATGGAGAAAGCTTTTTCCGTCATAATGGCTTACATCTTTTATGCCGAAGAAAAAGTCCAATTCCCATTTTATAAAATCTAAAGCCGGGTGGAATATAAGAGTCATGTAAAACACACCTATCACATTGAACAGTGCGTGGAAAGATGCGGCTCGGCGGGCATTGTTGTTACCGCTTAAAGAAGCGAGGATGGCTGTTAGCGTTGTTCCGAGGTTTTCACCCAGCACAAGAGCCGCAGCCGATTCAAAGCTGATTAGACCCTGGCTTGCAAGCACCATGGTTATGCCTATGGTAACAGTGCTGGATTGTATTATAACGGTTAAAAGACAACCGGCAAATGCGCATTTTAAAATGCCAAGATAGCTATCTGCATTGAATGTTTTGAATGCTTCCACGAACTCAGGGTATTCCCTGATAGGAGATGCGGCGAATTTCATTATCATCAAGCCCAGGAATATGCAACCCAGTCCCAAAACGCTTATGCCCACATACTTGACCATCTCTTTGGAGGAGAATACGTAAAAAATCGCTCCCAGACCCGCCAGGACAAGCCCGTACTGCTCAATTTTTATGGTTAAAATCCATGCTGTTAGCGTGGTTCCTATGTTTGCGCCCATAATAACGCCAACTGCCTGAGCCAGGGTCATAAGGCCGCTATCCACAAAGCTAACCACTAAAACCGTTGTAACGGAGCTTGACTGTATTATAGCCGTCACCAGGAACCCTACCCCTACCCCGAATACCCGGTTATTGGTAGCCACAGCTATAAGGGATCTGATTTTATTGCCGGCAATTTTTTGCAGACCTTCGGAGAGAAACTTCATTCCCAAGAGGAAGAATCCTATGCCACCGATAAGAGCGAATGCGATTTCCAGATAACTAGATGGTTTTTCCATTGTAGCTTCCTATTTACAGAAATGAAATAAGGAATATAGAAAAACTCACCTGTTAATGCTTAACGAAAACAAAAACTCCAAGCCTCGCCCATTTTCGCCCCTTTTGGCAGAAATTGTGCCACCATGGAAAAGAACTGCGTTTTTGACTATGGAAAGCCCCAACCCGGAGCCTCCTGTAGTGCGGGTGCGGCCATCGTGAACTCGGTAAAAACGCTCAAAAAGGCGGTTTAGATGATGATCGTCTTCCAAGCCATTGCCGTTATCCGCAAAAGTGAAGTAAATTTTGCCGGCTTTGACCTCAAGTGCTTTTATCAGAATGTTTACATTTGTACCTGCGTGGAGAATCACATTTTCGGTAAGGTTGCGGAAAATTGAGTAAAGCAAATTGCTGTTACCTTCAATCACAATGTTGTCCGGAACCTCATTTATGAATTTTATGTTCTTTTCCTGCAACGCTGTGGAAGTTCCTTCATATACACTCTCTATAACCTGAGATACTTTTAAACTTTCAAACTTAAGCGACTGAGCTTTTGCATCTATTTTTGTGAGCAAGCTCATGTCGGAAATAAGCTCGGTCAATACCTGCGTTTGTGAAAATGCTCGCTGCAAATATTCCTTTCGTTTTTCTTCACTAATATGGCTATCCAAAAGAATTTCCAAAAATCCGCGAATGCTTGTCACCGGAGTTCTGAGCTCGTGCGCTATGTTTCCGGTCATCTCCTGCTTTAAGCGCTTTGTATTTTCAATAGTAGTTACGTCTATTAGAATAACCTCAAAGCTTTTGTCTTCAAACATATTCATGCGGAGCAAAAATTCACGTCCCTGTTTGCTTATCTGCGTTTCGTAATAATCTTCGCTTCTGTCCAAAGCAGAAACATATTCAATTTCTTTGCCAACAGTTAACGGCTGATTAGAAATGATGTTGAAGTATTGCAAAAAAAGTCCGTTGTAAAAAGCTACTTTTTTATCTGCATTGAAAAAGCATATACCCTCAGCAGATGCTTGAACGTGCATAAGCAGCTTTTCTTTTTCCCGTGCCAAAAGCTTTTCGTTTTCTTTTATTTTGCGCAAATTCTCAGCTATGTTTGTGCATATTTTGCCGAACTCGTCTTCTGAGAATTTTGGGATGTTAACCCCTTCTATCTCCAAAACTTTTGAAAAATCCTTCAAACGTTTGACCGCTTTGCCAAAATAATTGCCTACATAAAGTATAAATGCCAAGCCTATGAGAAAAACAACAATAGCAAAGAAAAGAAATTCCTTGTTTGTGCGCAACAGGAATCTTATATGCTCATCGTAAGGAAGGGCCACACGTATAATTTGATTGTTGATTTTTTTTGCATAGTACAAATACGGCTTGTTGTTTGATGTGGATTCCCTTATTGAAAAACCGCTGTTGCTTTTCAATGCTGATACAATTTCGGGCCTGTCCAAATGATTTTCCATTGTGCTGGAAATAACGTTGTCATAATCCACGTTGCCTGCAGAATCGATCAATGTTATTCGCAAATTTGTGGGAACACCAACGGATGGGCCGGATCGTGATATTATCTCAGCATACGTATCCAATTTTTCGAGCAATGCATTTTCTCTGTGTTTTTGCGCTTGCTGGTGTTCAAAGATTATGATGCCGAGGATGGAAACCGCAAATATAAGCAGGAATCCGAAAATCAATTTTTGCTGGAATTTTTTTATCATGGCTCTGATGGGTTGAATTTGTAGCCGAAACCGGTACGGTTGGAAATATAATACGATTTATCACCGAGTTTTTTGCGCAATCTTGTTATGTGTACATCAACCGTGCGCTCAGTTATGTAAGGCGTGTCTTGCCATATATTGTCTATCATTTGCCTGCGTGAATATACGCGTGAAGGATTGGATGCCAGTAAATGCAATATTTCAAATTCCGTTTTTGTAAGTTGCAAAACAGTTTCACCTATTTTTGCCTCTTTTGCCAAAGTGTCAATCGTAAGTTCATCAATTTCCAGTATGTTTCCCTTAATTTCAGCGACTTCTTCGGTTCTTTTGAGCACCGCTTTGACCCGTGCGGAAACTTCTTTTAAGGAGAATGGTTTTGAAATATAATCATCTGCACCAACGGAAAAACCTGTAAGCATATCGTTTTCAGTATCTTTTGCGGTTAGAAAGATAATGGGAGTATTGTTGCCGTCTCTGCGAAGTCTTTCGGCCAGTCGAAAACCCGACATTCCGCCCATCATAACATCAAGCAGAATAAGATTGTGCTCCGGTGTTAGCTTTTTAAGAGCATCTTCTGCAGACAAAGCGGTAGTCACTTCGTATCCTTCATTTTGCAAATTAAAGGACAGAATTTCGCATATATCGCACTCATCATCAACTACGAGAATCTTCTTTGACACTTTTCCTGCCCTTGTGCTTTAAAACCTTCGCATCAATATAGAAAACAATCTCTTCAACAATGTTCATCACAATCCCTAGTTAAACGTTACTTAAAATTTAGCTTTTGGACGTTACGTTTTGGTTACGAAATTGTTAATGTTTGGGTAAAAAACGCTAAACCGCATTGTCTGTAATTTTACCAAGCTTCTTCACCTAGCTAGGGGAATGTTAAATTTTCCCATAGGAAAATAATTTTGTATTTTTTACTAAATGTTTTCGCATAGGAAAATAATATGAGAACTCAGATTATAAAAAGAGAAGGCTATTTACAGCAAATAGCGGTGTGGATAGGCAAGCCTGTTATCAAGGTGATAATAGGGCAACGGCGTGTTGGTAAGAGCATGTTTATGTTTCAGATAATGGAACATATTAAAAAAACAGACAAAAAAGCCAATATAATC
>Ga0209755_10005859_pt1 | contig 13790 bp, 13 predicted proteins | sample TergutCo191P1_FD_187301 | JGI IMG/M metagenome (GOLD analysis project Ga0209755, IMG submission 187301) | Cornitermes sp. P1 segment gut microbial communities from Petit-Saut dam, French Guiana - Co191P1 (SPAdes) (version 2) | ecosystem: Host-associated > Arthropoda: Insects > Digestive system... | reverse complement strand
GGCCAGAAGTTTCAGCGTCCACCTGCTCCTGCCCTCGGGAGGCTGGCTGCACGTCAGGGCGATTATCCGCGCCTCAGCCTCGCCGTCTATCTTGATCCATGGCGGGGTCTCCCGCTTCTTCCGCTCCGGCGCCGCGTCGAAGCCCTGCTCGACGAAGCGTTTGCGCAGTTTGCCCACGGCCTGCTCGCGGCAGCCGTAGGCCGCGCCTACCCTCGCGTCCGTCCAGTGTTCGTTTTCGGGTGTCTCGTCCAAGGCCAGCAGTATCTGGGCGTGGCGTATCCTGTGGCCGGCCGTGTTGCCTTTCTTGACCAGCTGCCGCAGGAACTCGCGCTCCTCTTCGGTCAGCGTCACTTTGTACTTGATGTTGGGTTTCAGCATGTGCCCCTCCTGCCTTTGATTATGGCGGGATGCTACGAAAAATTCAACGCTTTTGGGGTTCATGGTGCACTAGGTGCGTTCCTATCCTGCCATCGTGTCTGTCCCAATTCAGCGCAAGGCTTGCCGTGCCGCCGGCAAGGTTCGTCCCCTGGCTGATTGGACTGCCTTGGGACAGCCAATTAACGCTTGCGTCCGCGGGAAGGCCGGTTATGCGGATTTCCCCGGTGCCGCCTGCCCGCAGGCTAAGGGTTGGGCCGGTGATTTGCGGTATCGGGTTTTGGAAGTTCGCAAAGTTGATGCTGAAGTTCCCGGGGCCAGTCGGGATGTATGTGCCAGGCTGTCTTGCCACAAGGAATTCCGCTTGCGCGATCCCAAGATCGGCAGTCGCGGAGTTTACTGCGGCCATGGTTGTGGGATTGTCGCGAACACCTCTGGCCGTGGTAATTGCATTCGTGAAGGCAGTAATCGCCGCCTGCGGTGCCCAGAAGCCAGTGGTAACACCAATACCATCATCTGATGGCACTATCCCGACAAGCAAGGGCTCGGCGGTGGTGATCGCATTGTTGAGGGCGCTTAGGTTTATCGGCGTGCCTCGTCGCCTTGCGTACTCGAATTCGGCTGTTGCGGTATTCAGAGCCGCAACAGCCGCACTTATAGTGGCTTGGGTGGTGCCATCGTCATAAACTCTGGCGGCTGCGGCAATCGCAGACGTGATGGCATCAATCGCCGCTTGTGTTGCCCAGTACGCATTTGGAGACACGGCATCTGCGCTTGTCGCAAAGGATGTCTGGCTAAGCAGGTCTTGAGCCTTGGTGATGGCGGCGTTGAGTGCGGTCAGGTTTATCGTCGTGCCCCGTCGCCTTGCGTACTTGAACGCCTCTATTGCGTCGTTCAGGATCGTAAGTGCCGAGTCTATCGTGGCTTGGGTGGGGTCGGCATAATCACGGGCGGCCTCTGCCGCAGCAATCGCGGAAGTGATGGCATCAATCGCCGCTTGTGTTGCCCAGTATGCGCCTGGAGGCACGTTATCGGCGTTTGTTTCCGGTATCACTCCGTAAAGCATGCCACTGGCAGTGTCGATGGCATTGTTGAGAGCGGTTAGATCCGCTGCCGGTACGTATTCCAGGCAATCGCAGGGGTAATAGCCGCAGTCACCAGGCTGCCCAATCCCCGGGCACTCGCAGGGGTAGTAGCCGCAGTCACCAGGCTCCCCAATCCCCGGGCACTCGCAGGGGTAGTAGCCGCAGTCACCAGGCTCCCCAATCCCCGGGCATTCGCAGGGGTAGTAGCCGCAGTCACCAGGCTCCCCAATCCCCGGGCATTCGCAGGGGTAGTAGCCGCAATCGCCAGGCTCCCCAATCCCCGGGCATTCGCAGGGGTAGTAGCCGCAATCGCCAGGCTCCCCAGGCAGGCCTCTGTCAAAGTAGAAGATCCCTTCCTCGATTTCCAGGCGGATCCTATTCTCGCTGACAATGCGGGCCGTGCCGACGTTCCCGTTGACCGTGCTGTTCAGGGTCGCGATATCGCCCTGCCTGTTGAAGGTTCCAGAATCGCCAAATATTCCGCCGCTGATACTCCAGCCCGTGCCGGATATCGTTACGGTTACCCCGGTGGCGGCCCCTGTTCCAAGCCATGTGCCGTCCAGATTGACGTGGTTAAAATTCGGGCTTGGCGTGGTTGCGTTGTCGCAGGCCGCCATGCCAAACCCGATTAGCGCGATTATGGCTGGAACGCCGAACGCCCGCCATAATGTCCGATTGCTTTTCATATGAAAGCTCCTTTGTTTTCGTGATACCCGTCCCCCCCTGTCCTGCGGGAGGTTACGGGGATTTCCCCTCGCACGGAGGGTCGTTACCCCAAAACCATACCGCAAATGGCGAAAATCCCTTATCGTGTGAACACGATGTTTCGCGAAAAAGGCAAAAAAATTACAGGAGTGGTTTTGTTCGAAAGCGTTTGGTTTTGACAAACGAGGGGGAATCGGTTATATTGCTGTTATGTGGAAACCGTGCTATGTTTGACAAATTGATGGAAGAGGAATTCGTTTTCAAACATACCGCCTTCAAGCACGGCAGAACCGAAGCGGATATCCGCAGAGCCTTTGAACAGCGGCTGTTTGATCATGCACTTCAGGGTGAGGAACACAAGAACCTCCTAATCGGACTTGACTGCAATGGCATTCCGATTGAGGTAATATACAACATGCTTGACGGCGATATAATCAACGTGTTCCACGCCATGAGATGCCGAAAAGTCTATCTTGACTTGCTTGACGCATAGGGGGAAATATATGAAGGAAATGACCGACGAGGAAGCTGTTTGCTTGGACGACTATTACACGGAAAACACCGTTATGCCGGATTTGACCAAACCTGGCTATTTTTCCCGCAAATACGGAATGCCCATAACGCTTGATCCGGAAACCACGCACACCTTGACTGTCTATGCCGGAACCGTATGCAAAAGTCCAGCGGAAATAATAGCCGAGATGGTACGCGAAAAAATAGTGGCGAGTGCATAAGCGATTTTGTTCGAAGGCAGCAAGGCCAGACCGACCTTGGAATGAATCACAAGCCCATTAACTCCAGCCGGTTCTGCACCCCGGTCTTTACATAAATGTGGCTGATATACGTCTCCACCGAGCGTTTGCTTACACCCATGGCCTCGGCGATTTGACCGTTGGTTTTGTTCTGCTTCACAAGATTGATAAGCTCAAGCTCCCGCTTGGTAAGCCGCATGTATTTGCTGGAAACCCCGTTCAGCCTGGTGATGTGTTCCTTGGAGACGTAAACTTCCCCACGTAGCACGGTGTCCACGGCTTTTAGCAGTTCGCCCTCTTCCATGCCTTTGGGTACATAGCCCAAGGCCCCCAGCCCAAGCGCGGTTTGTATACGGAATGGGTCATCGAAGGCGGACTGGATTAGCACCGGGGGCATTGGAACCTGTTTTGCCTGGCAGAAATCCCGTAGGAAGGGCAGAAAGTCCAGTCCGTTTCCTCCCTGCCAAGCTGTATGTCCAGCACGATTAGGGATGGAAGCCGGTCGGCTTTTTCGACGAAACGCCGGGCTTCGCCAAGGGACTTGGCCTGCCCCAATACGGGGAAGCGTCCCGTTTCCTGTAGGCTGGAGGCAACCCCCTTGTTTGTCAAAGGGTGATCGTCAATCAGAAGCGCATCAACCGTCGATAGTGTTAAATTTATTTGCACACTGTGAATATTCAAATTAATGGTGTGTGGGGGGGGGGGGGGGGGTACGAACCAAAACTTGCGTTCCCTTCCCTTGATTGTTGTTAATAGTTATGCTGCCACCCAACAACATGGCCCTTTCGTTCATGCCACGGATACCCAAGTGCGTACCGCCCGACAACGAACCCATTAGGTCTTTCCGCATTTTGGGTTTTAGCCCCACCCCGTCATCGGTAATGGAGATGACAATATTCCCGTTAAGCTCGCTGCGAAGTTCGACAATGGCTTTAGTGGCCTTGGCATGTTTTTCCACGTTGGTTAGCGCTTCCTGTACTATGCGGAAAATCTGTAGGTTTTTTTCCTTGCTCGGAAAACCAGGGGGCGCCCCATCCGCTATTTCCATGAGGCAGTCGATACCCGTGCGCTCGGCAAAGTTAAGGCAGAGCCGACGCAGGGCATCGGGCAATCCCTGCGGGTCAAAGTCCATCGGGACAAGGTTGTTGCATATATCCCTAAGATTGCCGGCAATCGCCGTTTGCAGGATGGAAGCCTCGACGTAAAGCTCCTCACGTTCGGTTCTTTCATCGACCCTAACGATTTTGTCCATTTCCTTGGAAAGCTGGCGCATGTCCTGCACCACCGTGTCGTGGAGATCCCTGGAGATTCGCCCCCTTTCCTCCTCCTGCGCAATAAGGACGGCTCGGGAAAAGGCGGAACCTTCCTTCTCGCGTCTTTGCGAGCGGGCCATCATTCCGTGGAAAAACCATACGGTTAAACCCGCAAACACTGTAAGGGCGCCGAACGCCAACAGGAGTTGGGAATACATGCGGACAATAACCTGGTTGGCCGACCTGCCCCATACCATCGCATAGGTAATGGAGCCTGAAATATCCGACGAGACAAGCGCCACCCTGTCCCAATCGCGGTCCAGCACGGCATGGCGCAGGGAAAGAACCAGATCGGCAAGCTTGCGAACTTCGGGCGGCCTACCGGCAAGGGTAAAATCGAAATCGGGCGGAGGGGAGACAATGCCGTATGTCCTGTAGGCCTGGGAATCGAGAAAAGACCGTGCGGATTTATGGAACTCGTCAAGGGTCTGCATAATGGGGCATAGCCCCTCGCCTGTCGGCACGGTTTCCCCGGAAGCCTGGGCAAGGCGCATCCGCACGAGGCTTCGTTCAATCGTCATCCACTGTATGGCAATATCCAAAGTGCCAGCACCCCCATCCGTCGCAGCACAGGACAGGGTGCCAAGGGCGAATACAAGCAAGGCCACGGACGCAAGGCATTTTGTTGTGCTCTTCGACTTCATGGGTCATTATATACATGGATGGCATTTTTGTGATAGAGTTTTTCATGCGCCATGCATGTACTTCCCGCTTTATCAGGTTTTCCCTGGTTTGCGCACTGGCTATAGCGGCTAATTTACTCGTCATGTTGTTTCGGTACTTGCTATGGTCCCCTCTGTTCGTGGACACGGTATTCACCGTCGCCGTGACTTTTGCGCTGGGGCTTATCCCCGGTTTTGTGGTGGCGGTGCTTACCTGGGCTGCGGACGGCGTTATGGGGTTCGGCTTACAACCCTTCCACCCCTTTCTTCTGGTGGCCATTGCCGAGGTTTTTCTAGTACATACGCTAAAACCCAAGGACACGGCTGTAGCGCACATTCCGCAAGACCCCGCTTCCGGAATACGGAATTCCGCAATGCTTGACAGGAAAATGTTTGCCATCTCCAGTGTTTTCGCGCGGCTTATTTTGGTATACTTCGTCTGCGTCATTGCGGCAAGCGTCCTAGGCGGCCTCATCGACCTTGTGCACCATACCCTGTGGGGCGTGGAACGGCCCTAGCACATCGGGCTTAACGCCCTTATGATGGGTTTGATGCAGAGCGGGGTCCACGAGTTGCCGGCGATTATTTTTGCACGCATAATGGTTGATCGGCTTATCGTAGTTTTCGGCGGGTATCTTGTCGCATGGGCAATCAAAAAGTTATTTCGCTGAACGCCATTAGAACTTAAGCAAAAGGCTCCAGGTGATTCCGCCAGGCACGAAGGCGAATGTCAAGCCAGACCAACAAGGCCGCCGTCAAAAGCGAAAACAGCAAAACAAGGTAGGGGTTTGCCTGTATGCCCGGCAGGAAGCTTGCAAGCCGTGCGGTCCCCTCCATCAAACGGTACAGCATGGACAAGGGCCAGGCAAGCATGGGGGAAAGCGTTGGCAATAGTGCATCAAGGGCAAGCCATATTATGGAGCCAACCATAAATAAAGTGGTAAGAGGGGCAACAACAAGCCCGGCAATTATGCCGGCAGGACGCAGATCGCCGAAAACCCAGGCAACCACCCCGGCAGTGCCGATAAAAGCCCCAAGCGAAAGGGCAAAAGGCCCAAGCAGAAAACCAGGAATCGTACCCCTCAAAATGCCGCCAAGCGACTTGCCCAGAACCAGAATTCCCACCATGGCCAGGTAGGAAAGGATGAAAGAAAGTGAGACACCGGCCTGGGGCGTAAGCACAAGCTGGACAAGAAAGGCCATGCTTAAAATCGAAAGCGATTCCCGTTTAAGCATACCCAGCACGGCCAAAGCCCCCAGAATGTACATAAGCGCCGAGCGGTACAGGCTTGGCAGCGGGCCTACGACAAAGCAGTATGCAATTATGATAACAGCACCAACAATCGTCGCAGGCCGCAATCCCAGCGGCTTTTTCAGCAGGAAAGAAACAAGCGCAATGATTACGGCAAGATGCATACCAGACAAGGCAAGTATGTACGAAATGCCGGCACTGCGGTACAGCGCGGTAAGGCCGGAATCGAGGTTGTCACGGATCCCCAGAAGCAGGGCGAGGGCAAGGCCGCCCCACGCGGCATCACCGGGGGTGCCGCCGGTGTCAGCCGAATACCTGGCAAAGCGTTCGGTAAGCCCAAGCCTAAGGTTGGTGCGGAAACGGTCGAGGGGCGAGGCCACCGCCGTAACGTGCAGCGAATCCGCGCTGAAAACATGGGAACCGGCGAAAGCGCCGCTGGTGCTTCTTTGCAGCCGCCCTTCGGCAAAGACCTCCGTCCCCCTGCCGAATTCACGCAGGCGCTCGGCGTTTTCCTCGCGGAAAAAAACGGTTACCTCCCCTCTCGCCGTGGCCCTTATCCCACTGGTGCCGGCAAGCGTCCCAAGCGAAAGTGTGGTCATGGCGCTTCCGCCGGAAACCAGCCTTGGGTCATCCAGCAGGGTTCCGGAAATGCCCGTCACCATATCCTCGGGAAGGCCAAGCAGGGGGCCTGGCGAAACCCTTGCGCCGGCACTTATCCCCAGCGCCAAGCCGGCGGCAAAGGCCGCAAGAAGCAAGGGTAACGAACGCAGGACACGAAAGGCCTGCGGCCCAAAGCCCATGGCAAGCGGAAATGAAGCCAGCACCCGAAAAAAGCATAGCGCCGCTACAGGCACGAAGGCCAGCAGAAGCAGCGTATTCACGCCGATATGTCCGGAACGGAAAAGGGGAAACAATAGATAGTAGGAAAGTGCGGCACCACAACCAGCGCACAAGGCATGACTGACTCTGGGCATTTTGGGCATAAGGGGCATACTCATTTAAGAGACATCTCAATCCCCTGCCTTTTCATCCACTGCCAAAAAATCGACCTCCGCAAAATCGGAGATGGCGTTCTGGTAAACCGCAGCCACCGCCGCATCATCGAGAACCTGGAATGGCAGATCGGCATCGTCGCTTTCATCCAAGGTACTAAACACCCTACCCAGAATCAGGTTGCGTACCTCCGTGGGCAGGGGATCCGCCTCGGCGTGCAGAATCGAGCGGTTGGTCTCTTCCCGAAAAACCGCAGAACGGACAGTGCCGGATATGCAGACGGCGACCTGGTTCAGCTCAAACTGAACCTTTACGTGAAGGCCGTCGGCGGCTTTACCCCCGACCGTAACCGCAAAGCCGGTATCGGAAAGATCCTCCAGCATACACTTCAAGCCGGGGGAACCCTCGACCTTGTGGAACGGTTCGGCCTCGTCCACAAGGTACAGGAAAGCCGGCACAGCCATCTTTGCCCTAACGGACTTGCGCTTCTGAACCCTGGTAAGCGAGAAACTGTGGGCTATTTTGAGCGACAAAATACCCAGCGAATAGACCTCGTCCTTAACCTCGGTGTCAAAGGTGTAGCCGGCATCGTTTTCCCTCCAGAAGTAAATGGAGATTTTCGAGCCCCGCCATTCCTTTACGGAAACATTTTCGCTTCCAACAGGGCGGGAAATGGTCATGTATCCGCCCGCGTTCCTGACAAGCTGGGACTTAAAAAAACCCGTCCCGACAACAAGAATCTTGAACACCTGGCCGTTTTTTATCTGATTGGAATTGGAAATGCCTATTTTGTCCATGGGCCCTGCCAGCTCTATCTTTTGTCGGTGGTCATAGAGTTTGGAAAGAAAGTCCTGCGCTTCCCGCTCGTCCCCCTTGCCAGATGCCTTCATTTCCTGCACCAGCAAGCGGATACAGGTATCAAGCTGTTCCTGGGACGAAAAAATCGAAATGGGATCGCCAAGGCCACGCTGCAAAGCAAGGCGGCGGAGTGCCTCCGTCTCTTTTGCGTTGAAACCTATTTCCCTACATTTGTTAAAAAACTGCATTCATCCTATCTCCTTTGTTTCGATCGGCTCCCCAGATATTGGCAAGGCTGCAAGCCCTGTGTGTACAGGGCTCCTAAAGACCCTATCGGGTTTCAGGGGAATCCACACTATATTGTAGTGAATTTCCGGATATTAGGAAAGTATTAACCCCCAAGGGAACAGGGCAAAAGCACTTACTCCCGATTTTAAAGCAAGTGCTTTTGCCCTGTGGCATAACTGGAGTAATCTTGTATGTTCGCGGCAAAAAGTGTAGTATCCAAACATTAACATACGGGAAAAGGAGCAACGGCAAGATGAAAACGATAAAACCCTGGAAAACGCCTGCCACTCTGGCGGCGCTTGGCCTAAGCTTCGCTTTAATGGGATGCCTCACGAACGGGGAGCGCGGGCCCGCAATCGCCGGCGACATTCCGCCTGCGGTCATGGCCGTATCCACGGGTCTTACGCATACCGTTGCCCTCAAAACGGACGGCTCATTATGGGTCTGGGGACAGAATTTGTACGGCAGGACCGGTATCGGTGTTGGCGGGGGAAACATGACAACGCCGTTTCAAATAGGAAGGCAAAACGACTGGGCTTATGTTGCGGCGGGCGCGTCCCACACCCTGGCCATCGGAAGGGACGGATCGCTTTGGGCCTGGGGAAGCAACAGCCACGGCGAGCTTGGCGACGGCACGATAGTGAACCGCTGGGCTCCCACCCGGATAGGGACGGACACGAACTGGAGGTCGGTGACTGCAGGTCTTGGCTACACCCTGGCCATTAGAACCGACGGCACTTTATGGGCCTGGGGAAACAACGAGTACGGCCAGCTCGGCATCGGCGAAACCGCCGGCGCGACGCCGAACCGCCTAACCCCAACCAGGATAGGGACGGACTCTGACTGGGCCAGGGTTGCCGCCGGCATCAGGCACCACACCGCGGCCATCAGGACGGACGGTACACTCTGGGTCTGGGGAAGGAAGGATCGATACAGCGGTTGGCCGCCCGTGATTCATCAGGTTATCCAGGATTACGGCAACACCCCAGTCCAGGTAGGGGCGGATGCGAATTGGGCTTACGTGGCTGTGGGTGGTTCCTACATAATGGCGATCCAAACGGACGGATCCCTATGGGCCTGGGGAAGAAACTGCATGGGCCAACTTGGTATCGGCGAAGCCGGTGCCGCAACCTATCGCTTAACCCCCACCCGGGTAGGGACGGGCGCAAACTGGGTTTCGGTGGCCGCAGGCGGTTCCCATACCCTGGCCGTCCAGGCGGACGGATCGCTGTGGGCCTGGGGCGCGAACTGGAGCGGTCAACTTGGCGCGGGCGACGTAGGCGAAATTACCTGGGACGATTCCTATGGGTATGAGGTATTGCTGACACCTACCCGAATAGGGACGGATATGAACTGGGCTTCCCTGGCAGTGGGAGGTTCCCACAGCCTGGCCACCCGAACGGACGGCACACTCTGGGCCTGGGGAGGGAATTGGTTTGGGAACCTTGGTGATGGCACTACGAGTGACCGCAACAGTCCTATCCAGGTTATGCCGTAGGGAGAAAGGGTGATCATTTGTCGCCATTGCTTGCCTCCTCATTTCACCTCGCAGCGAACGCCGAGGCTGTAGTTGACTTTTGTCGCAGCCAATGCGACACTTAACATTGATGGGTTCGGTGCCCGTCGATAGGGGATGCTGCGGGCCGACGAGGGTTTCCTTTTAGGTAAAACCACGGGCTAAGTTACCAGCTTCCCTTATTTTTTTATCCAAATCCACGTCTATGGCCTCAATCGAGTACAGTCGCATTTGCGTTTTGATGTCTTTGTACTCTTTGACGGTTAGCTTGACTGGCACGATTCGACCATTGTGCTCCATTGGTGCGTAAAGATATTTCCTGTCCTGCAAGGACGGTGGGCAAGATTTGTTGGCGCTAAGAAAAAGCAGTCAAAATAAGGCCTCAGGATAGCTGTGGAAGGCCGTAGAAGTGTTCCCCTTTTTGGTGCAACAAGTTTTGCCCACTACCGGCGCAACGCATTCGCCTGTTGTTCATAGTATCTGCGTGTCTTTGCCACCGAACGTTGGATCGCCCTTTCCAGAGCCGGTTGTATGGAATGGGTGATTTGCTTTACCAGAGTGTCATCCACCGTATCAAGGTACCTCAGCACCTCGGACGAAACGTCCAGATCGATTTCTGCGCCATGATCCGCTTCATCGGGCTTGAAAAGCTCGTAGATTTCTATCTTGAGGGCCTTGGCGATCTTTGCCAACGTCTTCGGCGAGACCCATTTCTGACAGGTCTCGATATCGCTGAGGAACGCGGCCGAAATACCAAGCTCAAACGACAGGTCGAGCTGTGAAAACCCAAGCCGTTTCCTGAACCTCTTTATGTTCTGGCTTAACAGCTTTCGGCATACCTGTTCGTCGGTTTCCATCCCCTCAATTTCTTCGATTGAAAGCCTCCAAAAAGGAATCGGCTACATTAGCCAATAGCACTGTAAAAACATCTTGCACTGTTGGCAAATATCCAGTAGAGTAGTGCATATTGCCATAGCCAATGGCTTATTTGAGATGGTGCGATGGGGGGCATCTTTGATAAAAAGGGGTTTATTTTGACGCATTCATACCAAGAGCCTAAGGGCGAATATCTTTCTTTTTTTGGAAACGCCCTCTGGCGATCCGTCCGTTTTAGCGGCTGGGATTGCTAGGGGGTTTTTTCATATACACACCAGTAGGAGGGTTTTTATGATGAAAACCAAACGGGCACTATGGCGGGCGATGGGCGTTTCCGCCATTATCGCGCTAATCGGATTCGGCATGACGGGTTGTCCCAACGGCAACGGTGGTGGCGACAACGGCAATGGCAGTGGCACATCCGCAACGTTTCACACGGTAACATTCGATGCGGCAGGCGGAACCCCAGCCCCGGAAAGCCAGCGGGTGGAAGACGGCTATACTGCAAGGGAACCGACACCGGCGCCGGAAAGAAGCGGCTACAGGTTTGCCGGCTGGATCCCTCTGGATTCGCCCTGGCCGTTCGACTTCGACGAGGCGATATGGGCGGACATAACCTTTACGGCTAGGTGGGTGTTCCAGCTTCCCGTGCTGGACTGGACGGCCATTCCAGCTGGGGCTGAGGGTAGCACGTTCCCCGCCAGCCTTGATGGTAGCCAAATCAGTTCCGTGGCCTACGGCAACGGCAGGTGGGTTGCGGTTGGCGGTCAGGGCAGGATTGCGCATTCCACAGACGGCATAAGCTGGACAGCCACGGTCAGCATGCTTCCGACATTAGGTGTCCATAGCCGAATCACCTCCGTAGCCTACGGCAACGGCAGGTGGGTTGCGGTTGGCGGTGAGGGCATGGCGCATTCCACAGATGGGATCAACTGGACGGCTATCCTTGCCGGTGCTGCGGGCAGCACGTTCACTTCTCCCATGCGAGGCGTAGCCTATGGCAACGGCAGGTGGGTTGCGGTTGGCTTTGGTGGCAGGATTGCGCATTCCACAGACGGCATCAACTGGACGGCTACATCCATCGGATATGAGGCTGCGGATGCTGTATCTACAGACTTTAGCAGCGTGGCCTATGGCAATGGCAGGTGGGTTGCGGTTGGCAATCAGGGCAGGATGGTGCGTTCCGATGACGGCATCAACTGGACGGCAATCCCAGCCGGGGAGGATGGCAGCACGTTCCCCGCCACCCGCCACATCAATGGCGTAGCCTATGGCAACGGCAGATGGGTTGCGACTGGCGATTGGGGCGGAATGGCGACTTCCTCTGACGGTATTAACTGGACGGCTGTAGGTACTTGGTATTGGGTCGATGGCGACAGATTAGGTGGCAATATCAATGTAGCCTACGGCAGCGGCAGATGGGTTGCGACTGGCGAATGGGGCAGAATGGGGTATTCACCGGACGGCATTAACTGGACGGCTATTCCCGCTGGGGCTGGCGGCAGCACGTTCCCCGAAGGTGGGACTGGCTCCGTCATCAACGCCGTGGCCTACGGCAACGGCAGGTGGGTTGCGGTCGGCAGCGGCGGCAGAATGGCGTTCGCCACGGAACCAGGTGGTCAGTAACGCTCAGACAAGTACTTTGGGGAAACTTCCGGGGGCTTCGGCTCCCGGGGTTCACGGTTTCGGGGCTGTCCATAGGCGACAAAACCCTGCATGGCAGCCGAACTCCGTTCCGTACGGAATGGGGAAACGTAAACGGACTGGCGGTCCAGTACGGGCCGCTAATTTTGAGGAAAGATGAAGATGAACAACAACGATCCGAATGCAGTATGGGAACGCGATTTAAAGCTATGGCTCAGGGAATGTAAAGACATACTCAATCCAACGGCACAGGATGTAACCAATTGGGACGGAATCCTGAACGGCACCTCGGCCGATCCCGAAGACCTAACATCTTTGGAAAAACTGACAGGCTGGAAGAAAAAATAGCCAGTCAAAATGCCGAAAGCCTCTTACTCCACCCTGGCACGTCCATGCGCCAGGGTGGGGTTTTGAGTGGGAAGAAATTGCCTGACCAACTGGGTTTCAGTAACCGCAACAGTCCTATCCAGGTTATGCCGTAGGGATGCATTGCGGTTTAGGGGCGCGTGATGCCTCATTTCAAAGTGTTGCCGAAAGCCTTGTAAAGTACGCAAGGCCTGTTATAATGTGGCCATGAGAACTGTACGGGCGGTAATGATTGGCGACGTGGTCGGCGAGCCGGGGCTAAAAGTGCTGGAAGAAAACCTGCCCAAGTTAGTAAAGGACAGTGCCGTGGACTTTGCCGTGGTAAACGGCGAAAATGCCGCGGACGGCTTTGGCATGACGGAGGCCACCTTAAAGCGTATCCTTGCCGCCGGTGCCGATGTGGTGACATCGGGAAATCATGTCTGGGAAAAAAGGGAATTCTGGCAAACCCTGGATGCAGACGAAAGGGTACTGCGCCCTGCCAATTACCCTGGATCTGCGGCTGGGCGGGGCTGGCTTTGCACGAAAAAAGCGGATGCAAATTGGGTTGTCATTAACGTACAGGGCAGGGAACTTATGACACCCATCGACTGTCCCTTCCGTTCCTTTGATAAAATTATGAAAGGCCTTGACAGTTCGGCAGCCAATAACCACAGCCTTATTACCAGTGACGGGGAAGTCATGTTGCCTGGTCTCTTCCCCATCGTGCTCGTGGATTTTCACGCCGAATCTACCCGGGAGAAAGAAGCCCTGGCTTACCACATCGATGGCCGTGCGACCTTGCTTGCCGGCACCCACACCCATGTCCAGACAGCCGACGAACGCATACTGCCCCAAGGCACCGCCTACATCACCGACCTTGGCATGACCGGAATCTCCAACAGCATAATCGGCATGGATACTGGGATATGCCTGGACAGGGTACGCAAGCAGGTTCAGTACCGCATGGAACCTGCCAAGGATCCCCCCGATGGCAAAAGCAGTGCCGCAATACAGGGGGTCATTGCGGAAATCGATGCCCAGTCGGGAAGGGTCATTTCCATCAGTCGGATTTAGGCGTACTTCCCAGGGCTACGGTCACTAAAGGCCATTGCCTTATTCCCTTTCCGAGTCCTTTCGCATACGCCGCAGCATGAAAAAGGCCGTAAAGCAAAGAATAGCCGTC
>Ga0209755_10005858_pt1 | contig 13795 bp, 11 predicted proteins | sample TergutCo191P1_FD_187301 | JGI IMG/M metagenome (GOLD analysis project Ga0209755, IMG submission 187301) | Cornitermes sp. P1 segment gut microbial communities from Petit-Saut dam, French Guiana - Co191P1 (SPAdes) (version 2) | ecosystem: Host-associated > Arthropoda: Insects > Digestive system... | reverse complement strand
CATTCTTTGACTGCCGCCACGCGATCCCCGATGTTTCCGTGCTTCCATAGACTTCCATCGGCCAGAAGCCGAAAATATTACTTGTTTTTTCCGCTGTCTGTAAATCCAGCACTCCGCCAGATGTAAATATCCACGGGGATTTAAGATTTAAATTTTCTTTATTTTCAATTTCTACGGCGCGTTTAAGGAAGGCGGGAACTGTAATAATCGTATATTCCGTATCAGTTAATTTTTCTGTTTCTTCCGGGAACTCTATCCTGTTTCTTCTGAATGGAATGCCCGCCGTAAAAGGCAAAAGCACGGAATATAAGAGCCCGTAAATATGCTGCTGGCTTACGGTAGAACACAATTTTCTTTTTATTAATTCATCTCCCCATTTTGAAATAATAAATTTATTATCGTTTTCAAACTCAGTAAGACGCTGACTCACTTCCTTTGGCTTGTTGGTGCTGCCCGATGTATACATTACGATGGATGTTTCATCCGCGCATATTTTCGGCAGTTTTTCTTTTAAATATTTTTTATCAATTTCGATTTCTAAAATGGAAACAATATTATGAACATTTTTAACTTCATCGTTTAAAATATGATCTGAAAAAATGGGAGCATCTCCTCTTATTTCCTTTATATAATCAGGCTTTATATTTGCGCCAAGAAGAATCTCTTTTTTACATTGAAGCAGAGATGTAAACGCAAGTAAAAAATACCAGAAATCTTCACAGTAAAGTATGCATCTTTTACTGTCAATTTGATTTATAAAGGCTCTCAGCTTTGCGGTCTCTTTTAAAAAATCGCTCCAGGTTTTAAACCGCCCCTCACTGTAAGTTCCTTCGAAACATATCACCTTGGAGTTAAGACGCGACTTACTTTGAAAAGCGGAAAGGGTTATAACCTGCGGCGTACCTCTTTGTACCCTTTTCCTGACTATAAATTCTCCCAAAAATAACGCGCCTATCAGTGCGTTAGGAATCCCTGCATTGCATATTGCCCATAACAGGTTAGAATCAAGAAAAATTGTAAGGGCTGCAATGCTCCCGTTAACAATAAAAAGACCGCACCACACAATGGTTACTTTGCGGCAGTAGGCTTCGACGCTCTTTTCACCCAGAGAGCCTTTTATCGTTTTATCCTGCAGGGTGGCAAAAACGAAGATCATGGTTGGGGGAAAAAACAAAGTGATCCCAAAGACAAAAAGGAAAATAAGGTTAATTATAATAGGATAGAATTTTAATATGAAAAGCGAACCTGTAGCAAAACACAGAGCTACCGCCGCAAGAAGGAGAGTGATGGAAATTATTTTTAAAATTTTTTGAGTCCGGCTTGTCACTTAAGAATTCTGATTATCCCTTCTCACTCTCGATAAATGCCGCCAGAGCGTCAACAGAAGCAAAATGCTTTTTACTTTCGACGCTTTCAGCGGAGAATTTCACGCCAAATTTCTTCTTTAGAGCTACTCCAAGTTCCAGAGCATCAATTGAATCCAGCCCCAAGCCCTCCCTGAAAAGCGGATCTGAATCGACAATATCCTTGGGTTTAATATCCTCAAGTTCCAATGTCTCGATAATTAACTCTTTAATCTGTTGTTTTAAGCTGTCCATACCCTTCTTATACCTGATAAATAAAAATATTAATGAAAATATACAATATTTTACATTAATTGACAAGTATTTGGATTTATGATGTACTAAAAACTGACAAAATACATGAAATTGAAACTAATTTATCCAAAATGGAACAAACTTCCTGGTCAAACGACCTTTAATCTGCCGCCTCATGGGCCTGTAGTGTTTGCCGCAGCCCTCCCAAAAGATATAGAAGTATCATTTACAGACGAAAATGTCCAAAACCTGGATTTTGACGAAGATTGTGATCTCGTTGCAATATCCATGATGCTCAGCACTCAGGTAAAAAGAGGATGGGCTATCGCCGATGAGTACCGAAACCGCGGCAAGCAAGTCATTTTCGGCGGCATTTCAACCATGCTTCATGCCGAAGAAACAATAGAACACGCAGACTCGGTATTCCTGGGTGAAGCCGAAACCCGAATGGAAAAGGTAATTGACGATTTTAAAAACGGCAGTCTTAAAAAGGTATATAATTTTATGTCTCAGATGCCGGAAATAGGAGCGGTGGGTCCTGCATGCCGTGAATTGTATAAGCGCGAACTATACAACCACAAAGGTGTGCAAATGGTAGATCTCTTCCATGCTTCACGCGGCTGCCGTTTTAGCTGTTACCCCTGCGCCGTATCCTACCTTGGCGGCAGATCATTCCGCCCGCGTCCCATCGACAAGGTTATCGAAGAACTTTCCGGTATAGAAAATAACCGCCTTTTTATCGTGGACAATTCCCTTGCTCAGGACAAAGAATGGGAAATGGAACTGTTCAGGGAAATGGCTCCTTTAAAAAAGAAATGGATTAGCCACACAATCGAAGATGATCCAAATGTTTTGGAACTTGCGGCAAAAGCCGGAGCGTGGTATGTATATCAGGCGGTTTTTGATACATCAGAAAAAATAAAAGAACGCGTAAAACGTTACCATGATTACGGAATTGGGGTTGAGGGTACAATTCTTTTAGGAACCGATGATCATACCGAAGACGATATCAAAAGACTTATCGATTTTCTGCTTGAAATTGATTTAGATCTGGCTGAGTTCACGGTTATGACACCCTTCCCGCATACTAAAGTATGGGACGATCTTGAAAGGCAGGGGCGCATCTTTGACCGCGACTGGAACCATTATAACGCCGGGCAGGTTGTCTTTACACCAAAACACATGAGCGCCGAACGCCTTGGAGAGCTTTACGAATACGCATGGAATACTTTTTACAAGGACGAGTCACAGGAAGAAAAAATGTTCCATTTGATGTCCACCCTTGTAGAGCGCGAGATGGAAGATGGAACCTACAAACCCAGAAACAGAAAGCTAATCCATAAATCATTTGGGAAAGAAATAAAAGCATGAAAGTACCGCCTAAATACTACGATGAGATTTTCAATTTTAAGGGACAGTGGGACGTACCTTCATGCTGCGGTTTAAAGATCATAAAAAAAGACAAGGTAACTGTTATTGTAACCGAGCTGTATCAGGATAATACAGGTACTTCTGTAACAGCTGCGGGGAGCGGTCTTGCAAAACAAATCTGTCAAAGCAAAAATTTAAACATGGAAGAAATTATTTATATCGAATGTAACCCGGACACCAGCTCAAAACTTTCGTTTTATGATGAAGAATTTTTTATGGTCAGTTTTAAAGCAGACGATAAACCCTCTTACCGTCAGTTAAGCCGCGAAGAAGTAAAGAATTTATTTTATGAAGGGTGCAGTTGAATCTAAATTATCTGGTAACGTAAAAGCGAATAATCTTTAGAACCAAGATTGTGTTTGGCTTCGGCTAATTTAAAGCCTGCCTTTTCAATAGCATTTGAAATTTCATCAAAACGATACATCTTGCTGTTTCCGTTTGCCATGCAGGTAAAATACAAAGATATAGCCTGAAGATAAAATGACGCAGCTTCAAAACGCTGTTTATCCCAAAGAGGTTCAAGAACATAAATGTTTGTATGAGGTCCTGCCGCTGCTCTTACTTTTTTCATTATGTAGGTAATTTCTTCCAGTGAAAAACAATCCAGAAACTGGCTCATCCAGTAAATGTCCGCGCCGGCAGGCAAAGCAGTCTCATCGTTAAGCATATTACAGGAGAAGACACTAACTCTATCGGAAAAACCGGCATTGCCGGCATTCTTTTCGGCTACTGCTGTCTGCCCCGGCAGGTCAGCAATGATTACATTTACATTTGGATCGTATCGGCAGCAGCATATAGCCCATTTTGCGGTATTCCCGCCAATATCGATTATTTTTTTTGGTTTATGTAAAAATACAAATGGAAGAGCTTCTTCAAAACTTATATCAGAATAAAAATGGTCAAACGCGAACCAGCTTTCTTTTACTTTTTCCGGCAATGACGAAAGAACCTCATAAATGGTTTTATCTTTATAACCAAAAACTTCAAGCCCCTGCGGTTTTCCTGTCTTTATAGAATCCGCAAGTTCAAAAGCGCCCTTGTAGCATACATCATTTGTAAAATTAAAATTCACTTTAGTCATTTCATCATCTAAAAGGAAGCAGCCGATTTTACCAAGAACGAAACGGTCAGCTTCCTCTGAAACTTTGCCAGGTAATAGTTTTACAATATTCATTCCTAAAGCAACTTCTAATAAAACTCCTGCGCCATAAGCAGAAATTCCTGCCGCCGCTGCCGCTTCATCAATAGAAATTCCATCTTTCGCGTCGGAAACAATCTGCAGAAGACCTAAATCCAATAAAGCTCTTACAGCCTGAAAGGTAAGAGGCGCAAACGCGATCCTCTGGGCTTCGTGTCTTGCGTCTACTGCTTTAATATTGTCTTTAAAATAGTACTCACTGGTATAATTGGACATAATTACGCTGTATATCATATCTTTAATAATACCGGTTTGTCAATAACCCAACCCTTAGTTTCTTACGGATTCATCATGTATTGACCTAAAATATAAAAGTTAAATATAATATCTGAAAGGGAATTTTACGGTATAGGCTGCTGACATGATTGAAAAGACAATACACTATGTTTGGCTTGGACGCAGGGAAATTCCTGAGAAATACTGCGCTTATATACGCGGCTGGCGCGATCTTCATCCTGATTGGGAAATAATTAAATGGAACGAAGATAACTTTGATTGTGAGGGTAACTCCTGGGTTAAAAAAGCAATTGAACAGGAAAATTGGGCGCTTGCCGCCGATGTTATACGAAGTTATGTTCTTTTAAACCACGGCGGCGTTTATCTTGATACCGACATCGAACTTTTTAAACCGTTTAACGAGTTAGTTGCCGAAAATGATTTTTTTATCGGGTATGAATCGGATTTTTGGTTTGGCTGCGCTGTTTTGGGCGCGAAAAAAGGACACAGGATAATACGGGAAGTCTATGATAGGTATCTTACACCCTGCGAAAAGTTAAATTCCAGTTCAAATATGCAATGCGTTTTGAATTTCAGCGCTTCAATTAAAAGACTTTATAACCCAAAATTGGACGGAAAAACCAAAAAAATACAAGACAATGCTTTGCTTCTTTCGACAGAATACTTCTTCCCCAAAAACTACATTACCCACATAATAAAAATTACTGAAAATACAATGGCGATACACCACCTCACTTCAAAATGGCATTCTATAGGCAAGCGGATAGGACGAAATATTGCTAAAGGTTTACGTCTTATCCTTGGAAGATATTTATTTGGCGGCTTTGAAAGAATTGCAAGGTTAAACATGCTTGGGAAGCTTAACAGAGAATACAAAAGAAAATACCGGAAATAATAAATCATAAGGAAGAAGTCGTTGGCAGGAAGGTTTCAAAACTATGCATAAATTATTAACCGATACTATTGATAATCCATGGATAATAATCGGCATTTATGCAGCCGTTTTTCTTGTAGTTGTCAGCGTACTTGTATTCCTGCTTTTAGTTTTATTGATTTTTTTAAACACCACATACCGCAGCCCTTTTAAAAAAAGAACCAGAGAGTGCACCATTAAAAATGACGAGTCACAAATGTGTATGTTTTTAGAAGGTGTTACCTGGTCGCAAAAATATAAGGACATAACAGAGCAGCTTCATATAGTAAGCGACGGTCTTAATTTGTACGGCGAATATATTAATTTCGGGTTTGACAAATGCGCTGTAATCCTGCAGGGAAGAGGCGAGTCATTGCTCTATTCTTACTATTTTGCCGATGTTTACGCTAAAAACAAACAAAATATTCTGGTTTATGACGTTCGCTCGCATGGTCTTAGTGACGGGAAATATCAAACCGGGGGCATAAAGGAAAGTGACGATTTAATTTTATGGATTAAACTGATAAACGAAAAATATAATATAACTGATTTTACAATTCACGGCATTTGCATTGGCGGCGCAACGGCGGTTTTCGCATACAGGAAACTTAAAAACGAGGGTAACGGTTTACTAAAGAGGATAGTGACTGACGGATTATATAAAAATTATTTCGAGTTATTTAAAGCCCACCCCAAAGCTTATAAAGTACCCATACTCCCTGTTGTTTATGCAGCTACTTATGTGGTTTTTTTTCTTATATTTTTACTTGCAAAGGTCAGACCTTTTAAGGAAACTCCGATAAAATATATGAAAGATATTGATATTCCGATTTTGTTTATCTGGAGCGCTATGGATAAATTTTCCGCCAAGCCGGACAGTGAAGAACTGTTTAAAGCATGCGCTTCACAGCATAAAGAGATTTGCTTTTTTCCCAAAGGCAGACACTCACATGTCAGAGCTTCTCAGAAAACGGAATATGATGATTTAATTGCCGAATTTTTACAAAAGTATAAATAATTTGTTTGCGATTATTCAAATGCGCTATTATAATAGAAATTATTAATGTGCTGAAAAAAATCCTTTTTATCGGATTGATAACATTTGTTTTAACTCCCCTGTATGCACGCGATATAGAGATCGTTGTTGTGGATACTGAACTTGGCATACCTCTTGAAGGAGCAATTATACGTTCATGGGATGGAAGCCAGCACATTTGCAATGGAAACGGTGCAGCTGTTATCAGCGTGCCGGATGACAGACAGGTTGTAATTCAGGCCTTTTATCCCGGCTATGAAACCGGAAGACTTGTTATAACTTTACAGACCGGCAATTTTACACTGGGACTTCGGTTGTCAGAAATATTACAAAACCGGGAATTAGTGGTGGAAGCGCCAAGGTACGCTGAAAATGAAACAAGAACAGGGCGAAGCGTTGCGATTTCCGGGCAGGATATGGGGCAGACTGCTGAAATCGGCGGTGTTGAAGACGCGATAGCTTCTGTCAAACTTCTGCCGGGTATAATCTCTACAGAATTCGCAGACGCTTCGCCAAGTATCCGCGGCGGAGAGCCGCAGGACGTAAATGCGTCGCTGGATGGTTTTTATATTGACTTCCCTTATTATTGGGGCGGCGCTTTTTCTATATTTGATCCCCGCATGGTGGAAAGCGCGCAGCTCTCTCATGGGGTTTTTTCCAGCCGCCACGGAAACACCATATCCGGTTTAATTGACATAACAAGCAAAAAACCGTCACCGACTGAAACTGAATTTGAATTAGGTATCAGCGCCAGTGCGCTAAGTATAAACCTATCCTATCCGCTTATGGGTAAAGGCGGCATTTTGTTCATGGGACGCGTTACTTACATTGACCCGCTTGTTCTACTTGCGCAGGAAGCAGCCAAAATACCGGAATTTGACGATGAGCTTGCGGGATTAATAAATTCGATAAAAACAGCGCCGTTTATCAGAAGCGGCACCATAACAGGAAACTACCGTTTCACCGACATGCTTGAGTTACGCTCTACAGCTTTCTTTGGCGCTGATGGGGTTGGAGTCAAATACGAAAATTCTTTTAATATAGACGGACTTAACAGCGATGAAAAATTATTATTAGACTATACTCATTACCAGGGTTTTTTAACAACATCTCTTCTCCTGACACCCCGCAAGGATATGCTTGTAAAGTTTTTTGCAGGAGCGGGTTTTCAGGATAAAATTTATGAATCAGAAGAAAGCAGCAATATTTACGAAAAGTATTTTTCTCAAAATTTTAAAGATAAATACAATAATTTAAGCGATATGGGACTTGTCGATTTAGATACCTCTTACCTTTTATCAACAAAAGCAATATCCGCTGATTCTGAACTTGTAAATAACATACAGGGACGCCTTGATTATGATTGGGAGATTGCAGACGGTTTTTTATTTGCCGCAGGTTTACAGGAAATGATTAAGATGCATAGTACATCCGGCACTCAAAATAAGCGTGTAGAAACCATGTTACGTGACTTTAATGATAAAGAAGCAATTTTTAATTCTCTGGGTATTGCTCCCGATGATCCAAACCGCGCTTTTCTGGAAAATTCTTTAATAATAAGCACTCCTGCTATTATAAACTATGATATTCCCGGCAATACAATCTTAACTACATCGCTCTACGGACTTATCGAATACATTTCACCTGCCAAGCGGTTTAGTTTGGAGCTAGGGCTTCGCGCGGATCATTATTATCTTTCTGGTAACAATCTATCGATAGGGACAAAACCGGTTTTTAATCCAAGACTTAATCTGGATTTTAATATTTTAAGAGACAGCTTTATTTTTGAGTCAATAAACCTGACCGCAGGAACCGGTCTTTTTTCGTCTATGCCAGGCATGATCACGGCGGCAGAAAAACAGTTTCTAACAGGTGAAATTAAACCAACCCGTTCATGGACATCCGTCATTGGAGCCGAAATGAAATTTTTTTACGGTATATATATCAATATTGAAGGTTATTATAAACATATATATGACAGGATGTATGCCCCTTTAAATTTTAATCCAGAAGGCAATATTGATACTCAATACTATTTTAACGGCAGGGGCAGAATCTGGGGAATTGATCTCATGTTGAAAAAAGCGCGTTCCCGATTTTGGGATGGATGGATTTCATATTCTTACAACTGGACACAGCATCGCGACCCTGATGCGAAGGACTATGAAACAGGCGTTAATTCAACAGACATAAGCAATGAATGGTATTTTCCCTATTACCATCGTTTTCATTCTTTGAATCTTGTTTTAAATGTAAGACCTGTTCAGCGCTTAAATATTTTTGTTCGTTTCGGTCTTGCAAGCGGAGAACAAATTGTTAAGCGTACCGGTTCAGGACCGGAAAGTTATCCGGTATATATATACGATTCCAATACACATAACGGATATTTTATCGAAAAATATTACTGGAACGAAGTACGGGATAAAAATAACCGCACTACCCCATTAATGCAAATGGACATAAAAGCGACATTTTTTTACAGTAATAAATCAGGAAAAGTAAGGTTCGAAGCGTATTCTGCAATAGAAAACATACTTTCCCTGTTGTATACATCTCAGGGAAACACCTATTTTAACCCATACACCGGTGAGGTTTCCAAGGGAAGAACTTCGGCAAGCTATAGTTTGCCTTTCCCAATACCCTCTTTTGGGTTTAAATTCAGTTATTAGAATTTTTAAAATCTATTCCCTGCATAAACATTGTGAAAATAAAAGCTGCCGTTAAACCCACTGCGACAGTAAACCCAAAAATATTAACCGGGGTAAAGCTGCTGAAAGTTAGAATGCCGAATGAAAGAATGGAAGTAAAAAATGATAAAAACACCGCTAAACGCACAAGTTTTTTATCTTTCCCGATTTTACTGCCTGACATGAATATATTAAAATCAATCCCTAAGCCAAAAACTAAAATAAGAGCGGAAATATGTAAAAACCCCAATGGTATTTCTTTGACAGCCATGACAGCCAAAACGGCAAGTATTCCCAAAACAGGAGTTATGCAAATTTTTATACTCTCTTTTAAAGGATAAACAATAAAAATTATAACAGCGATAATGAAATAGGCTATAAAAAATAACAATACAATATTTTTAGTAAGGATATCCAGATTACGGTTTATATCTTCTTCCTTATTGATTAAATACACAAAATCATGCCCGTCTGCAATGGATTTAAATATACTTAAATCATCAGCATGAAAAGGAAATACACAAGAATAATAATTCCCTTTTATTTCACCAATCCAAAGATTAGAAATCTGCGCCCATGATTTTGCATCTTCTGGAGAGTAATAATTTTCTACGGCGGCGAATTCTGAATAAAACACTTCTTCATATTCAGGCGGGAATCCAAGGTTATTATATTGTAAGCCTGCCAGAGGCAATAAAGCGCTCATGGCTTTATAGGTTTCTTTTTGGCGTTCTATCGATGTGACAAACATCGAAGTCGCCAGAAATGAACTCAGATTTCCTTTAGCTGCTTCTTCTTCTAATTGCAAGGCAAGCCGCTCTTCGTTCTTTAGAGTTTCTTCGGCACTTCTGCCTGACACAATAAAATACCATGGTGAGGAGCCGTAATCCATAACCATAATTGCCTTTTTTTCCGACTCCTCAAGGAAGGATGACATTGTGTAAAGAGAATTTACATTTGTTTTTATTTTCATACCATGGGGACTAAAGAAAAGAACAGCAATAAGAATTACTGCTAAAACCGAAACAAAAATTATTCTAAATACAGGAGGTACAGACAATTTTTTTTCACGCAGCAGGAACTTAAGCTCTCTTTTACTTTCATCCGGCAGCTTAATTAACGGATAGATACAGTTGGCTGTAAGATAGGAACTAATTAAACCAACTATCGTAAAAACTGAAAACTGTTTAAAAATAGGGAAAGGCGTAAAAAGAATGGAAAAGAAACAAAGTGCAGAAGATATAAAACATATTAGCAAACTTTTAGAAATTGAAGAACGAATTTCATGTCCGCTTTTTAATGCGGAATTTCCACGCCATGAAATAAAAAAATGAATGGAATAATCTATGCATATTCCTATCAGTGTTGTGCCGAAAATAAATGTGAAGACATGAACTTCTCTGAAAAATAAAAATATCGCCGCTGTTGACAGCGCCAAAGAGATTAAAACATCCAGTATCGAAAAAATAATGGGAATGGGCGAACGGAAAATAATAAAAAAAAGCACGAGAATAAAAACCAGCGAGATAGTACAGAGAATAATTATTTCTTTTTGCGCACTGGAAGCGCTCTCATAACTATGGAAAGGAAAACCGGAAAAATACAAATTAAGTTCCGGATCGGTTTCTTTAATTAATGCCGCGGCGTTATAAATTTTACCGATAATACTTTTTGAAATATCAGTAACAGAAACCGCCTGAGCGGAAAGTGTCATTCGAAGGATAACATACCAAATCCCGTCTTTTTGTACCGACAAAACATCTTCTTTAATGCCAAGGTTTCCGCTTGCAAGCAAAGACGATGAAAGAAATTCTCTCATTCGTCTTTCTGTCAGAAGAAAAGGATCTTTATCAATATGAGTAAGAGGAATAAAGTTAAACACTCCGTAAACTGAGTCCAGAGCATCCATGGCAATTTCCTGTGCATTACCGGATTTCAGCAATTCAATAGTGTCCTTCCCGGCATTAACAAAACGGTATTTGTAGAAATATTCGGCAATTTCCGCGATAGTATTAGAATCATAAAGAAGAGAGATACTGACAAGCCCGTCAGCGTTTTTAAATTCGTTATAAAAAGAAACAGCTGTATTTTTAGCTTTCTCAAAAACAGGAGATGAAAAAATAATAACTGCTTCGCGGCTGTTTCTTTCTGAAAGAACGCTGTCCGCTTCGGCAATCTTCGGCGCGTTTCCCTGAGGAAGCAGATCCAAAAGCTGAGTGCTTACACGCAGCGGCGGCGCAAAAAATAAAGACAAACCCAATAGTAAAGGGATGCCTAAATGTAAAATTAACCAAAACTTAAGGAAGATGCCTTGCTTCCTTTGCGGTATTTGATTACGGAATTGAAAAAAGAGCTTCTTCATGGGTGTTAAGTCCTGCCGGATAACTGTGGTTTGACAATGTATATGTAATGACATCGCCGCTTTGTTCGAATAATCGGATATTGCGTATCGCGGAATCCCCGCTCATTGTTATTTTCATGACAAAAGAAGCAAAAACGCTGTTCCGCGGTAAAAGCCCAATATTCCAGTTAGAAACACTGCCTAAAAAGTAAACATCAAAATTTTCTAAAAGCCCCTGACTCTGACCGGAAAATACAAAACTTATAACATCTGCCATCTGCGAAAAAGTTTCGTTCCCCTGCGCGCTTAAAACAGATTTTCGCCCATCTGGTCTTGACTGCATTATAAAATTTTTTCCCAGTATCATTGTGGAGGGAAAAGGCTTTAATGTTTCCCAGACCATACCTTGTTCTGCCGCGATTATAAAATTACCGGAAGACATAAGCGATCTATCAAAGCGGTTCAGGTATTTTTGCTGTTCAAAGTTACCTTTAATAATAGGTTTTTGTGCAAGATTTGCAAAGGCAGTATTGAAAGCAGTTATAGTCTGCGGTCCCAGCGGATGACGGAAAACATCTTCCTGCGCCCATAACAAAGAAATTGTAAAAAAAAGGCACAGAAATATTATTTTGCTGTTTTTATTCATAATAATTTATCCATACCAAAACAGCTGTCTTTACAAGGTTCCATCAAAATCTCCTTCCAGAGTATAAGTGTATCCCTGTAAATGATTTATCAGTTCAACAGTATTTTTAGTTTTATTAATCTCGATTATAACTTCATTCCGGTTTAAAATGCGGCGGCTGCCTTCATTTGTTTCCCAAACAAGACCGATATCTTTCAGTGACTCGCCTAACAGAAATGGATCATAGAAGCAAAGCTGAAAATCGGCTATAACATATTCCGGTTTAAAATATTTTATAACAGACTTTGGAATAACAGCCGATGAGAAATGAACCGCGCCGTTCCTGTAAGAAATCTCTCCCATGCTTGCGCCGAACTCGTTAAAAAAGACCATCTCTATTCCATCTTCATTTGCTTTTACCCAGCCATTAAAAAAATAATCCTGACCTCTGAATTTAGCGGATAAAAACTGAGCCATATCCATGTCTTGTTCAATTCCTCCCGCAGGCAGTAAAACAAATTTTGAACTGTCTGTAAGATTTACAAATATTATATCTTTTCTTTCAACCGATGCGCATGAAAGAACGCAGACCAGGAATAGACAAAAGTAAAGGAGTTTCATAACACGCATACGTCTTTATTCTATACAGTGCTGTCATGTTTGTCAAGATAACAAAGAGAAGCAGACTGAGAATAAATAAATATAATATTTACCTGACACTTAGCGCATTCATTTGTTGATAATATTATATAAAACCAAATTTTTTACCACCTTTCTATATGACCTTAGCAGAAATGTGCAATACATCGACATCTTATATAGGGAAAATTGAAATTGGGAACAGATTTCCTTCATTGGAATTAATTGAAAAACTAGCTCTTGCTTTGGAAATAGAGCCTTATTTACTTTTTTGTGATGAACTTAATAAAAAAGATAAGAAGAAACCGCAGGCAGTTAAAAGAGCGAAATTACCTGATTCAATAAAAAAAGAACTTATTAAAAATCTAACAGGAGCTGTACGTAAAGTTGTAATCCAGACGTATTAATCCGGTATATGCCCGATAACATCACAACGTAAAGATTTAATCAAATCCCCCTGTCGGGCAACCCGGATTTAAACCGGGGACCCAAGAAATCAAGGGTACCGATCTATGTTGATCCTTTTTGATCACTATATAGAAGAATAATGCATTTGTCAAGCATAAAACGATAATGATTAACATAGATCATTGATGAACAGAACGCTTTTCTCAGGGATGTCAGAATTTTTGTGTAATTGAGAAAGGTAAAATTTTAGGGATTTTTATTTACACACTTTTTTAGATAGGCTTATAAATGAGGGTATCTTCATATTATATTATTATTTTTAATTCATTAATAATATTGTTCAATATTTCCATTGTATTAAATTCATTATTGAATAAATAACTTATATTTTCTTCAAATTTATTTGGCAAAATATTACATTTATTTTTACATATTTCAATTAAACGTTTTTCTCCAGGGTGCTGTAATTCATTAATCGCAAATATAATATCAAAATAACTTGCCAAAAACACTGAAATTCTGTTATTAATGTTTACTAAATCTTTTCTATAAACTGCGTGTTCTATTTGCTTATCATAAGAAATTATATATCCTGAAAGTAATGCCATATTTCTTTTTATAATATTTTCCTTTAACTCTTTAGGATAAGGTATTGAAAAACGTTCCTTCATTTTCTTGTAAT
>Ga0209755_10005857_pt1 | contig 13799 bp, 10 predicted proteins | sample TergutCo191P1_FD_187301 | JGI IMG/M metagenome (GOLD analysis project Ga0209755, IMG submission 187301) | Cornitermes sp. P1 segment gut microbial communities from Petit-Saut dam, French Guiana - Co191P1 (SPAdes) (version 2) | ecosystem: Host-associated > Arthropoda: Insects > Digestive system... | reverse complement strand
GGGGGGGGGGGCGAAAAGGGTGGCAGCCACCTTTTTGGGAGTATATTACGATTTGTGATTGGGGGATAGTAAAAGAGTGGTAAAAAGGTGGCAGCCACTTTTTGGGTGGTATATTACGATTTGTGATTGGGAGATAGTAAAAGAGTGGTAAAAAGGCGGCAGCCACTTTTTTGGGAGTATATTACGAATTGTGATTGGGGGATAGTAAAAGAGTGGTAAAAAGGTTGTGGAAAGAATGGCGAAAAAGGTGGTGAAAAGGCGGTTGCCGCCTTTTCACCGCTATTCGAGTAATTTCAAATAGTGAATACGCTCAATTGGCTCATAATCAACAATGTCGGTTAGATTATGATATTTTTGATACGCTCCTGAGGCTTTCCAGTCGTACGGATTTACGACAAGCCCTGATTTAACGGGATTTTGATCAATGTAGTTCATCACAGTATCATAATGACTATCATTCCTGATAACCTTCGCAAAATAACGTTTTCCCCACATATGATCCTCCGAACCATGAATGCGATTCCATCGTTTTGCGGATTTTGTTTTAAGTGAACACATGATATCACTCAAATTTGTCCCCGGCTTCGGTCTGATCAGCAGGTGAATATGCGTTGGCATAACACAATAATTTGTCAGCGAAAAATGAAACTTTTCTTTTGCTTCCATCAGCGATAGTTCCATAATTTTCCGCCCCAGATTGCCGGCAAAAACCTTGATTTTATCATTCGTTCGGGACGTTACATGATAAAAGGCACCTTCGATAAAAATTCTTTTTCTTAACATAAAACCTCCGTCGCATGAATTTTTTTATAAAGCGACAGCTATATATGGCGCGCAGATGCGTGGCGCTTGCTCGAAAATGGAAAAAAAAGGTGGCAGCCACTTTTTTGGTGGTATATTACGATTTGTGATTGGAGGTGTAGTAATAAAGTGGTAAAAAGGTGGCTGCCGCTATTTTTGCACTTTATTACGGTTTTAGTCGCGATTACGATTTCATAGAAAGAAAATACCAAAAAGGTGGCTGCCACCTTTTTTACACTATATTCCTATTTTGGTACTGTTTTACGACGTAATTTAATTCAATACGGCTTTTATCGCGTAATAAATCATCATTGCGCTGATGATCAATTTTGCGCCGGTGCCAAAAATAAACGCGAGGAATGCGCCGAATGCGACTTTGAGGGCTTTGACATTTCCGGAACCGGTATTGATGTTTTCGCTTGCGTCTGATTCTGATGTATTTAAATTTTTATTGCGTTGTGTCCTGATAAAATTATTTATTAATTCACCTGCGAGAGCTCCGATGAAAGGTCCCGCGATTAATCCGATTGGTGCGAAGAAAAACACGCCGGCGAAAATTCCTATGATTGAACCGATTATCGCGGCTTTTGAGCCGCCGAATTTTTTTGTCATTATTGCGGGCAGAAAATTATCCATTATCATTACGACTAATGTAATGACTGCCCATAAGCAGAGAAAGAATGTGCTGAAAGTTCCGTATCCGCTGAAATTTAATAACAGTAAACCTAAACAACACAGGGGAGGTCCGGGTAATGCCGGAACGATAGAACCCAGAAGACCTGTTATTAAAAATAAAAACGCCAGAATAACAAGAACTATTTCCATATCTTTTCCTTGAGCGCCTTTAATTCATTAAATGCTTTCTCGAATTCAAAATCTTCTATGTATTGCAGGAGATTTTTACTGCCGGGTACGTTATTCAAAATATTCATGAAATTTAAACATTCGGAATTTCCGCTCTTAAGCAGAGGTTCCAGTTCTTCAAATATTTCGCGCGTTTTTTTCGGATCGAGAGGCGGAACTTCATGATTATCAGCTTTTGACTGCGCTTCATATTCTTCAAGTAACGGCTGGAGTTCGAGCAAGACGGCGTTTAATTCTGTTTCCAGAATCTGGAACTGTTTTTCTGTTACCTGATTTACTCCGCCTTTCAGGTTTAGTTCAACATTTCCGGCAATTTCCTGTAAAAGAGTTTTTCCGATTTGCGCCGCGTTGCTTTTTAATGTGTGAGCGTGCCTGTGCGCTTCTTTTACATTGCCTTCTTCCAGAGCTTTGATTATTTCTTTATATCTGTCTTTATTATCTCTAATAAACAGCAGTTGAATTTTTTTGTTGAATTCTTTCTGCGATTCAGCCTTCGCGTTCATTTGCGCGTTTCCTGTGTTAATCGGAATAAAATATTTCATTAACAAATGCCATAATTCCTGGGAAGTGAACGGTTTCCCGATAAAATCCCGCATTCCGCTCTTTAAGTAAACGTCCGTGTCTGTTGACATAATGTTGGCTGTCATCGCGATTATCGGTATTCCGGTTTTAAGTTCTAATATTTTTGAAGACGCTTCAAGCCCGTCCATTACCGGCATATGTATATCCATAAAAATTAAATCAAATAGTTTTTCTTTCTTTGCTACGCGATCTTCCACCATCTCAAAACCGATTTTGCCGTTTTCGGCGATAACTGTTTTTAATCCGACCCTTGCCAGATGTTCGCTGATAACTTCCTGATTCATGGTATTATCTTCGCATAACATAATTTCGCCGTTAAATGTCGGTTTTTCCAGCTCAATATGTTCCATTTTTGTGTAATGAGTATTTTCCTCGGTGTCGTCTATCGTATCAAAAGTTATATTAAAACTGAATTTTGTTCCGACTCCCGGAGCGCTTTCGATGTAAATTTTTCCGCCCATCATTTCCACAATATTTTTTGTTATCGAAAGACCGAGCCCTGTTCCTCCGTACTTGCGGGTTGTTCCCGATTCCGCCTGAACGAAAGGATCGAAAATTCTTTCAATTTGTTCTTGTGTCATGCCTATGCCTGAATCTTTAATTTCAAAATGTATTGTAATTGTGTTTTCGGCAGAATTGATAATTTTTGAAAAAAGTTTTACTATGCCGGAATTTGTAAATTTTACCGCGTTGGATAACAAGTTTACAAAAACCTGACGCAGTCTTGTCGGATCTCCCACCGGCACTTTGCCGAGGCTGGGTTCCGCGTAAAAGTGCAGATTAATTCCTTTCTCTACGGCTTTCGGCAGAACAAGAGTTCTGCAGCTTGCGAATAAATCATGCATATCAAAAGGAATTTTTTCCAGTTCCATTTTGCCCGATTCGATTTTAGATATATCCAATATATTATTGATAATCTGAAGCAGCCATTCTGAATTTATTTTTATTTTACTGAGATAATCTTTTGTTTTTGGATTGCCTGCGATATCCATCGCAAGTTCCGAGAAACCCATTATGCTGTTCATCGGCGTTCTGATTTCATGACTCATGTTCGCGAGAAACGCGGATTTGGTTCTTGAAGCGGTAAAAGCCGACTCTTCCATTTCTTTGCGTTTGGTTATGTTACGCGCAATTCCCAAAACGCCGACTATATCGCCGTACAGAATAATCGGCGATTTTATAGTTTCAAAAAAATTAATAGTTCCGTTAGCGTTGGGTATACATTCTTCAAACACAACTGTGCGGCATTCATTTATAACTTTTCTATTCCAATTATTGTGATCATCATCCAATTCTGTGGAGATTCTTAAACTGTTTTCGCCTTTGCCGATCACTTCTTCTTTTGTTAAACCAAAATGATCGAGAAAATTTATATTGCATTTTGTAAAACACAAATCCATATCAAGCATAAAAACAAGATCGGGAATTGAATCAAAAAGCGCGTTCAGCATGGTTGTCTGCATCTGAAGATCACGTTCCATTAATTTTCGTTTTGTTATGTCGCGCGATATACCCATAATTCCGATTACTTTTCCTCCTTGTATCAGAGGTGTTTTTATTGTTTCAAGAAATATTTCTTGATTCTTTTCGGAATGTAACTTCATCGTTTCTTCCATTACGATGGGCTGCTGATTATTGATAATTTCTTCTTCGTCTTTGATGATCGTTTCCGCGGCTTTATGAGAAAGTTTAAAAACTTCCGCGTCGGTTTTCCCGATTATATCCTTGTTGTTAACATCAAACAAATGCAAAGCGCTCTTGCTGCAATGTGTATACTGCGAATTAAGATCTTTGCAATAAATAAAATCCGGCGATGAATCCAGTATCGTCATAAGCACCGATGTTTTCATATGCAGATCGTGCGTTCTTTCTTCGACAAGTTTTTCAAGCTTTCTGCCGCTGATTTGACTTTTTGTAAAAAGCGCGACAACAAGAGCGAGAACGAATAAAAGCATTACGGATAAACCGATTAATAACGGACGCTGCGCCTCTACAAGCTTTAATCTGTAATCATAAGTCTGGCGATTCCATTTATCGGAAATGCTTTTGATGTCAATAGAACCGAGCGCTTTGTTAAAAATTGAACAGAGGATTTCCTGATCTTTACTGAAACCGAATTTGGAATTTACAATATAATTGAATAAAACATTTGTTTTAAAATACGGCATTTCCAAATAATGCGTCAAATATAAAAGCCTTTTTTCCGTTGACATTACCATATCGACTTCGCCGCGCCGAAGAGCATCAAACGCTTCATTCATACTTTGATATTCAACGGTATTCATATGATTCGGAAACCATTTTCTAAAAATATCGGTATAAGCGGTGTTTTTCCCCAGCCCGACTTTAACGTACAAAATTTCATTTACCTTTATATCAGGAAAATCGTTATTGGAAATTAGCGCGTAATGATCCGTCGTTTGCATTATTTCAGGCCATAAAAAAAATTTTTCTCGTTCTGTTGATTGAATTAATTCAGGAATTAACGCAACCTCTCCGGTTCTTAGCATTTCATACACTTCAGGCCAATTCGCGTTTTCATTATTAATTCTTTTAAATTCTAAACCAGTCAGAACTGTCACTTCTTCAAGAATATCAAGAAATATTCCTTTCCATTGATTTTCCCTCTTATCAAAAAAAGTATCGGGATAATTTCCGGGATCGACAGCCATATGAACAACCGGATTATCTCTGATAAAATCGCGTTCTTCTTCGGTAAGCTGCGTATACAATTTATGCATAAGATATTCGTGCGAGCCTTTGTTATACATCTCTGTCAGATAACGCAGTCCGCCGTTTTCCAGAATTTTTTCCATGACTGTAATTATCGGCTTATTAACATCGGTTTGAGTCGTTAACGAAACAGGGCGGTAAGTTAATGGATAGAAATCATAAATGATTATGTCGGGGTTTTCGATAAAGTTAACTTCAATTGTCCCGCTGTAATAAAACGCGTCGATGTATCCGCTTTTCAGCGCATTATAAACAAGGCTTACGTCGCTTAATTCGATAATTTCAAAAGTTCCCGGAGTAAGTTCCGCGGAAACAGTACTGAGCGTCGCGGTTCCTTCTATAAAGCCGCATCTCAGGCGGCGTTCTTTGGTTATTTCTTCAATGGGACGGCTTTTTATTAAGCGAAAATATTTTAACGGACGTGACGCGACATCTGTTGTCATGTGATAAACGCGAAGACGTTCTTCATTCGCCGTCAGCTCGCCTGTAAAATCAATCTCTCCGGTTTCAAGTCCGTGAAGCAAAGGCAGCCACTCAAATAATACCGGTTTAAACTTAATTCCGAAAAGCTCCGTCATCCAATTACAAAATAAGGCTGAAAACCCGTTAATTTCACCGTCGATATTTTCAAACGCTTCAACGCTCCGCGGCATCCCGTAAATAAAATAATCAATTTCCTGCTGAAGTTTTTCAATCGCGATTATTTCTTCGTCAGTTATGCCGGGGACTTCTCTGAATGAATTAAATCTGATTTGCTTGTCAGATTCAATATTTTTATTTTGTTTGTAGTTAGAAGAACGAGCGCATGAAAAAAACGGAAAAAAAACGAATGCTATTAAAATTAAATAAATAACTTTACGCATATTATATCTCCCTCGAAAGTCTTTCTACTACTTCCGAATAATTCATTTGATCTATATTTTCTCTTAGCCAAAGAACAAGTCCGTTATCGTCTGTGTATTCAAAACATTCTATTTCCTTGATTGTCACATCGATATCTTCCGCCTTGTACGCGCCGCAGGCTGCGCTGAGTTTTTCAAGCGCTTCTTTATACGGTTTATCTTTTTTAATTTTTTGCGTTTTTTTATTTTCGGCGTTAAGAGAAGCTTTGATATTTATTATCAATTTTAAAATATTTTCCGCTAAAAGCGGATGATTTGTTTTAACCGCGTCAAGATTTCCCGCTTTGGCTAGTTTTTCAATAGTTTCCGCCTGTGCTCCGGCTTCTTCCGCGCAAATTCCCCTGCATGAACTTTTTATTCCGTGAACTTTGATGGTATAATCGGCTAAACTATCCGCGTTTATATTTTTCATGGTATTTAGAAGAAGAGGAGTGTTAGTTGAAAACGATTCCAGTACCTGCATATATGTTTCTTTATCGCCGTTAAAACGTTCCAATCCTTTACAGATATTTATTCCTTCTATTTCTTCTCTGAACAATCCGCTGTCTGATCCATTGCGTATGTCATCTATTTCAGCCGGATATTTTTCTTCGAATAGTTTTTCCTGCTCTTCATTTCTGACCCATTTATGAATTATCGCGTCAAGACGGTTTATTTCCAAAGGTTTAGTAATAAAATCGTCAAAACCTTTGCTTAAAAATAATTCTCTGTTGCCTGAAAGAGCGTTTGCCGTGAAAGCTACTATCGGAATTTTTTTTGCGTATTCAGTTCCGATTTCTTCTCTGATGATCCGCACTGCTTCTATACCATCCATTTCAGGCATCATTTGATCCATAAAAATTATATTGTATCTCATCTTTTCTCCGCGGACAGCGTCAATCGCGGCTTGTCCGCTTGCTACGCAATCTATATGCATACCGTACGGCTTCATCATGCTTTTCGCGACTTCAAGGTTCGTTAAAATATCGTCCACCACTAAAACATTCGCGTACGGCAGTTTGATTCGCGTAATCCTTGATTTTATTTTTTGTTTTCCGTATTTATATTGAAAATTTTTCAAATTGTCCGCGATTTTAGCGCCGATAATTTTATCGGAAACAAATTTCTGAGGAAGATTTACTCTGAAGCATGAGCCTTTGCCTTCTTCGCTCTCTACGAAAATTTCCCCGCCCATCATGTTAACTAACATTTTCGCGATGGAAAGCCCAAGACCCGTTCCCGCGATTTTTCTGTTTGCTTCAATCTCCATCCGCACATAATCGGAAAAAACATTTCCGATAAAATCCTGAGGCATCCCTATGCCGGTATCTCTTACAGAAAAAATCAGAAGGACAACATCATCCGTAATTTTGCTGATAACATTCAGCTCAACAAAGCCTTCCTTCGTGTACTTAAACGCGTTTGACAGCAGGTTATTCAAAATCTGCTTAATTCTTTGATCATCACCGAAAATATTCTGCGGAATGTTTTCATCAATATTAATAACAAAATCGACCGGTTTGTCTCCTCTGTAAACAATGCTTTGCGTAACCGTGTCGCTTATCACTGCCGGAAAATTATATTCAACCGGAACAAGATTGAATTTGCCTTTTTCTATTTTTGACATATCGAGAATATCGTTAACCATGTGGAGGAGAGATGTTCCTGCGTTGCACACCTTCGCGATATTTTCTATTGCGTTATCGCTTAACGAATCATCTTCCATCGTCATCTCTGAAAATCCGATTACAGCGTTAAGAGGAGTGCGCATCTCATGACTCATTCTCGCGAAAAATTTACTTCTCTCTTCCGATAAAGCGACATCATAAGCGTAGTTTTTAATGGCGCGCATCTGATTTACAATTTGAATTTGATTGCCGACTCTTAATTGCACAATTGCGGAACTCAAAGGTTTTGAAATATAATCGGAGGCTTGCCGAGCAAGTCCTTTTTCTTCATCTTCGGTGCTTGTGAGTCCCGTAATAAAAATTACCGGAATATGCCGCGTCTTTTCAGATGACTTTAAAACTTCAAGAACTTCGTACCCGTTCATATCCTGCATGACAATATCCAGCAGAATCAAATCAGGCAGCAATTCATTTGCCATTTCAATCGCGGATACCCCGTTCTTTGTCATAAAAACCGTATATTTAGGACTTAATATTTTTACAAGAAGATCGAGATTAACTCTCTCATCATCAACAATTAGTATACTGTTTTTTTTCTCGTCATTGCCCATAAAAAAATCCTCACATACAGATATTTTACTTGCTTTTTATTAATATTCATAGTTAAATGTTCATATAAACGACTTGTTTTTATATTAGGATGATAATTATGGATGAGAAAAAGATAGTTCTGGCAGTCGATGATAATTTACAGCAATTAAGCGAATTTAAAAGTATACTGATACCGCAGTACGATCTGCGGGTGGTAAAATCCGCTTCGGAAGCTCTTGCGTTTATTATCAGAAATAAGCTGGATGTTATACTTCTTGATATCGAAATGCCGAATATTAACGGTTTTGAATTTTTAAATGATTTGATGAGGACGTCCAGTTATAAAAATACGCCGATTATAATTGTCAGCGGCAATTCGGGACAGGAATTCATGGATAGAGCCAAAAGTTTTAATGTTTTTGATGTGTTGATAAAACCAATTAAGCCGGATGATTTAATTTCAATGATAGAAAAAGCTCTTGCCGCCGCGTAAGAATAAGACAATCAGCCGCTTGACGGGACATATTGTCAGCCGGAATAGTATACGCCTGTTAAGGTAATGTCCGCTCAATATAAAAAAATTGACTTTTAAGTCTGAACGTTGTACCCTGATAAAAGAGGTGTATCATGGAGTCAAATGCAATCAGAGTTTCTTTAGCGAAAAATCCCAAAATAGCCATCAGGATACATACCGGTCATTTTTCCACAAGTAACGCGCACAGTAATCATTATCTTGATTATTGCGAGCTAAAATGCAACGCGTCGGTTGCCAGAGATGTAGCGAAGGAGCTGGCGATTCCGTATTTGTCCAGTACAGTTATTGATACTATTGTCTGTATCGAAAAAACATCGGTTATCGCGGCGTATCTCGCGGAAGAGCTTTTACAGGACGGAACATCTTCCATCAACTCCGACGGATTGATTCATGTTGTTTCGCCGATTACAAGCTCGTACGGAAACTGGGTTTTCCCAAGCAACAGAGCGGAATGGATCAACGGAAAAAATATTCTGCTGCTTGTCGCTACGATTTCCAGCGGACGGACATTGAACAGTATGCTGGAATGTATTTCCTATTACGGCGGAAATCTTGTGGGAATATCTACCTTATATCTGGCTTCGCCCGATATGTGCCAGCTAATGGTAAATCCGCTTTTCACATCGAAAGATATTCCCGGTTATCAGCTATACGCTCCGGGTGATTGTCAAATGTGCAAAGACGGACAGAAAATCGACGCTCTTATCAGCAGCGAAGGTTATACTAGAATAGAATAAAGTAAAGTAAAACATACTTATATAAACAAAGGAGAACAATCAATATGTCACTAGGGCAAAGTTTAATCGCGAGTTTGGGTATACTCAATCTAACCATGGGGCAGGCGATAATGATTCTGCTCGGAGCATTCTTTCTGTATTTGTCGATCGTAAAAAAATTCGAGCCGCTGCTTCTGCTTCCGCTTGCGTTTGGGATCATTTTGGCAAATCTTCCGATTGTCGGACTTCACGGATATTACACTAACCCGAATAAGTTTGCCGAACTTCAAGGTGAATTTATTCCCGGGCTGATGAACTTCCTTTACACCGGTATTCGTATGGTAATTTATCCGCCGCTGATTTTCCTTTGCATCGGAACGATGACAGATTTTAGCCCGTTAATCGCGTCACCGAGAAGCGCGCTTATCGGTCTTGGCGGACAGCTTGGTATATTCGTCGCAATGGGAGTTTCCTATTTTGTGGGAAACGCGCTTGCTCCTCTCTTCCCCGGCTTTGAAGGGTTCACTGTTACGGAGTCGGCCGCTATCGGTATCATAGGAAGCTCCGACGGACCGACATCGATCTTTACAGCGACGCGTCTTGCGCCGGATTTGTTGCCTGCTATCGCAATTGCCGCGTTTTCTTACATGGCGCTCGTTCCGTTTATTCAGCCGCCGATCATGAGAATGCTTACTACAGCGAAAGAACGCGTGGTTGAAATGCCCGAACCGAAAAGAGTAACGCAAAAACAAAAAGTCCTTTTCCCGATTGTCCTTGCGCTTGTTGTTCTTCTTTTAGTTCCTGCCGCCGGAGCGTTAGTTGCCATGTTATGTCTCGGAAATTTAATTCGTGAAAGCGGCGTAGCGGATCGCTATGTCCGCGCGTTCCAAAACGATTTTTTAACTATACTTACATTCCTTGTCGCGCTGAGTATCGGATCTTCCGCGACAGCAGACAGGTTCTTAACGCCTCAAACATTGATAATTCTCGCGAGCGGACTTTTAGCTTTCGCGTTCGGAACAGTCGGCGGCGTTCTTGTCGCGAAGCTTCTTTGCTTTACCACGGGCGGTAAAGTTAATCCGCTTATCGGCAACTCCGGCGTTTCCGCCATGCCGATTGCAGCGCGTATCTCTCAAAGATTAGGACAGCAGTACAACCCGAACAACCACCTCCTGATGCACGCCATGGGTCCGATTGTTTCCAGTACGATTGGATCGGCGGTTATCGCGGGTATATTTATCTCGTACTTTAAATAATCGCTTTTTCCCGCTTCCCTTGACTATTTCGCACGATTTTTTTATACTTAAATCGTGCGATTTTAGGGGGTAATGATGGTCGTTACAGCCACTCAATTTAAGACAAGTATTGGGTATTACTTGGATTCTGTCTCTGAAGATGATGTATACATAACTAAAAACGGAAAAGTAGTAGCCAAATTATCCAGCCCTGCTCAAAACAAACAAGCTCTTCTTGATAGTCTGGTTGGTATAACAGCACACAATCCTATAAGCCTGGAAGAAGCGAAAAAGGAACGATTAAATAAGCAATGAAAATTGTTGTTGATACAAATGCCGATAATGTAAAGTAAAGGCATTATGGAATTGCTAATGTTGCGATCAAAAGCTGTGAAACTCTCATTTGTCTTTTTTTTGATTGTCCCTCTCATCGCTGTTAATGCGCAGGAAACAGATACGCGGGAACAGCTTAACCGGCGCGATAAAATTTTTAGCTGGGCGCTTCATGGCAGTATTTTTTATTTTCCGGCTGTTAACGGCGTTGATTCCGATCCGGCTCCGATTATTCCGTCGGGCGGCGCTTCTTTTGCTTTTCATCTTGTAAAATTTTTTAAACTCGAATTAACCGAAGATCTCTATTTTACAAATTACGAGTACAACGCTAAACTGGGTTATCCGATGGCGTGCAATCCTGAAAACCGTTCCGCTTTTGTGATGGGTTTTGTAACCGGAATAAACGCCGTTTTCTTTCTCCCCATTGGCAAAAGTGTTTTTCGTCTTTACGGCGGTCCCGCGTTTGACTTTCGCGTCATCACTCTTGCCGTCGGTTTAAATCATCCTGCCGATTTTACGGGCGACATTGAAACTGACGCTCAATTGCAGACCGACGCGATCCTGAAATATTTTTGGGAGAAGGGCAGATGGTTCATGCCCGCCGCAGGCTTCGGTTTTGATTTCACGTTATACGAAAAATTACTGCTCGGCTTCGATATGCGCGCATGGTTTCCGATTTACAAACTCTGGGCAGAGGATAACGCTTCAATGATTGACGGCTGGAGATTTGGGGCAGGGTTGAGGATAACCTTTAAGTGAGCTATTCAAAAAAACAAAAAAACCTAATCTACAAATGTTCCTCGTGCGGCAAAGAAGAGCCGAAATGGCTTGGGCGCTGTCCTGAATGCGGCGAATGGAACACCTTTGAAGAAACTGCGCAGCTGCGAGCTAAAAGCGATCTGTTTGCCGCGAATACGGGAAGGCGCGGCGGCGCGAGGGGCGGACTGCCGCATGCAGCTTTAGCTGCGACATTGCCGCTCTCCGCTGTTGATCCGATGGAGGGAAGCCGCATCGGCAGCGGGATTGGAGAACTTGATCGCGTGCTTGGAGGCGGTATCATGAGGAGTTCCGCTGTTCTTGTCGGCGGAGAGCCGGGTATCGGAAAGTCAACTTTATTGTTGCAGCTGGCAGCCGCCGCAGAAACGAAGGGGCGTATACTTTACGTTTCCGGTGAAGAATCGGCCGGGCAATTACGATTGAGAGCTGACAGGCTCGGTCTGACATCATCAACAGAAAATGGAAAAGCGGATCGAGATAAAAATAAAGGCGTAATGGATCGAATCGAAATTCTTTGTTCGGGAAATCTAAATGAGATCGAAACCGTTCTTAATAATGTAAAACCTGTTCTTGTGCTGGTTGATTCCGCGCAGACGCTTTTTTCGGAAGACGCGGGCGCGGTGTCGGGTACTGTCAATCAAATGAAATTTTGTTCGTTTGAATTAATCTCGTGGGTGAAGGAACATGACGCGGCTTTATTTTTGACGGCGCATGTTACGAAGGAAGGGGTTATCTCAGGACCGAAAACTTTGGAACACATGGTCGACACTGTTATTTATTTTGAGCAGAACGATAAGACTTCCGGTTTGAGCGAAGCTGATGACTGCCGTTTTTTGCGCGCTGTCAAAAACCGTTTCGGTTCTGTCGATGAAATCGGAATTTTCACAATGGGAGAAAAAGGACTCTCTTCGATAGAGGATACAGGGCGAATGTTCCTTGTCAGGAGGGAGGGCGCCCTGCCGCCGGGTGTCGCGACTGCGGCGGTGCTTGAGGGGTCAAGAACAATTCTGGTTGAGATCCAAGCGCTGACAATTCCGGCGAAAGGGTCGATTAGCCGCGTGTTTTCAGACAAGATCGATTCGGGCAGGGTTTCGCGTGTTTCCGCCGCGCTTGAAAAACATCTCGGGCTGAGGCTCTCCGATCAGGATTTGTACGTGAACGCGGCGGGCGGCATCCGTATCAGCGAGGTTGGTGTGGAGCTGGCGTTAGCATGCGCTCTGTACTCGGCGCGTACGGGGCTCGCTTTGCCTGCGGATCTCGCGATTGCGGGGGAGTTATCCCTGACCGGCGAGATTCGTCCCGTAAGAAGGCTTTTAGGACGCGTAAAAACCGCCTCAAATTTGGGTTTTTCTTCATTTTTGGGACCTTTCGCAGAACAACCTGTTCAGGGATTAAAATCTGTAAAAGATATTAAATCTGTAGTCAAATTAGTTTACGGCTAAAAATATATTTGACACTTTAAAATATATTGACAATTTATTCATTTAAATGTATATTTTCTTTAATTGGATATTTTTTAGTTTGTGTAGAGATTATTTTTGCGGCTTTTGGAAAAAACCGCGCGGTTTAGGGGTAGGTTCAGTTCTTGTCAGTTTTTGCTCGTCTTTCCTTTCCTCCGTTAACATTTTGCAATATTCTCTTGAACTGCAGACGCAAGGGGATCTATTAGTTTTAGCATCTAATCCTTCCGGTGACAAACGCAAGTCTGTTACCGGATAGGTTTTGAGACGCTCGCTTTCGCGGGTGTGAATACTTGGACGTAAGTCCATCGAACTTTCAAACAGAGTTTGATCAAACAAGATTTGTACAAACATCGTTTATCAAACTTTATTGAAAAAGTTCAGGCGTGTCCGGACGCGGTCGCAAATTTAAGCTGTTTCGTCTGTTGTTGCAGACGTTGCGCAGCGGGTTTGTTCCGGACGAAGGAATTTTCTCAATGGCTAAGAAACTGTATGTCGGTAACCTCTCCTACAACACAACCGAAGATGGTCTGCGCAACCTTTTTTCAGGGTTTGGCAGTGTCGCCTCAGCAAAGATCATTGTCGATCGTGAAACCGGCAACTCAAAAGGGTTCGGATTTATCGAAATGGGCAGCGATGACGAAGCTAATGCCGCAATTGCAG
>Ga0209755_10005856_pt1 | contig 13802 bp, 7 predicted proteins | sample TergutCo191P1_FD_187301 | JGI IMG/M metagenome (GOLD analysis project Ga0209755, IMG submission 187301) | Cornitermes sp. P1 segment gut microbial communities from Petit-Saut dam, French Guiana - Co191P1 (SPAdes) (version 2) | ecosystem: Host-associated > Arthropoda: Insects > Digestive system >... | reverse complement strand
TTCATCTTTAGCTGTGTTGATATTGGACACTTCGGTAACACCGCCCCATACGTAGCCGATATATGCGTTAATTGCTCCGATAAAAGACCATGCAAGCCGTTTGTCCTTACCGTCCAGATTGCCGTGGGCATCTGCCATTTCTTGAAACGCCTTGCCGACAATCTCATATTGTTCAAAATGGTATTTCCGTACAACTTCAAATACAGAAGATGAACAAGGCATACACAAGTTTGCCATTGTCAAACGATAAAACACTTCGTTTTCAAAGGCAAAGGAAAAGTATGCTGACACCACTTTATGCAAAGTCTTGTAAATGTCCTCGTCATAATTTTCGGGGTTAGCGTGGTATGCAGCACTATCAGCAATCACCCTGTTTAATCGGTCGTAATTCTCTCGACAAACAGCTTCAAACAGTCCTTCCTTACTGCCAAAGTGATAATAAAGCGTAGGCTTTGTTATGCCTGCCGCCGTGGCGAGTTCGCTAACAGCAACACCCTCGTAACCCTTTGCTGAAAACAACGCAAGGGCTGAATCTAAAATATTTTGTTTAGCGGTACTTTTATCGTCCATAAATCAATTATATACCGAACGGTATATAAAAGTCAATAGGGAGTTTTCGTTACTCTATCGCCAACCACTTACTTGCGTGGCAAATCCTCGGTTACAAAATTCGATTGCATTTCTATGTAAAAAATTTTCAACATCCGGGTTTTTTGGAGACAAAAAAGAGGACAAGGTACTTCTTGCGAAGTCCTCGCCCATTTCTTCTATAAGGTCACGCAATAAGATAACTGAGATTCCACTCATCTCGGCATTTTCCAAAGCGGAAACGAACCCCGCAACCATACGGTGTTCCTTAATGTGTACATTTTTCAGGAAACTTTTGGTGGCCATAATGACAACTCCTCACGGAAAGGTAGTGTTAGTATATTCTAAATGTCGGAATTTAGTCAATATTTTTTTTGCGAGGAGTGTCCCCTACAACCGCCCCTTAAAATCTTCGTAGCCAAAGCGGCGGATAACTTCCACCGTGCCGTTTGTGCGGCGAATGGCAATTGAGGGCAAGTTTATGCCGTTAAACGTGGTGTTTTTGACCATGGTGTAGATTGCCATGTCTTCGAAGATGAGTTTTGTGCCGGGGGTTAGCGGCGTGTTAAATGAATATTCGCCGATGAAATCGCCGGCAAGGCAGGTTGGGCCGCCTAGGCGGTAGGTGTAGGGAAATTCGCCGGGTGCGCCCGAATTTTGAAGCGGGGGACGATACGGCATTTCCAAAACATCCGGCATATGGCAAGCGGCAGAGGTATCCAAAATTGCCACAGAAGATGGACATTCCAACCCATGGGAAGCGGCATCCGGCTTCGAGAAAACGTGACCGGCAAGGGGGGTGTCCAGCACCGTGCATTCCAAAAATCCTGCGTTAAGTGCAACCGCCTCGCCCGGTTCGAGGTAGACTTCGCAGCCGTATTTCTCCCTAACGCTTCTAATTAATGCGATTAGCTTGTTGCGGTCGTAATCCGCACGGGTTATGTGATGCCCGCCGCCCATGTTAAGCCACTTGATTTTTGCAAAGGCAGGTGCGAATTTTTTTTCGGCGGCGGCAAGGGTTGCTTCCAGCGCATCGACATTTTGCTGGCACAGTGCGTGAAAATGCAAGCCTGTGAGTGCCGGGTTGTTTTGAAATTCATCGAAGCGGAAATTTTCCGCCGTAACGCCAAGGCGTGAGCCGGGTGCGCAAGGGTCATAAATGCCGCCGCCCTGGGTGGAAAGTTCGGGATTTATGCGAATGCCAAAAGATATCCGATTAGTGTCATCAACCGGATATCTTTTGCAAAATCGCTCCCACTGGGAAAATGAGTTGAAGATTATGTGGTTGCACAGCGGCAAAAGTGCGGCTAAGTCTTCATCCGAATATGCGGCGGCAAATACGTGGTTTTCTTTGCCCATAAACTCGTGGGACAACATGGCTTCGTGCAAGCCGCTTGCGCAGGTTCCGTCCAAGTACTGCCCAATAAGCGGGTACAAAACGTACATAGAAAACGCCTTTTGTGCAAGCAAAATTTTGCATCCGGCGGCATCCGCCACTTGGCGTAAAATTTTCAAATTTTCGGTTAGCCGTTTTTCGCAAACGATGTAGCACGGGCTGGGTAAATTCATATTGCACCTCCGTGGGACACTGCAAATTTGCCGCCATTTCGAAGCCCTTTTATTGACCCGCAGGTTCTAAGGAACTGTCAAGAAATAACTTGCACATTTGGGCGGCAAATTTCCCGTTATGCTTCGTCAGAAAAAACCTTACGTACGTCTGTGTACGTGCGGTTTTTTTCTTCCTTGCAGAACGAAAAATTTGCTCACCCAAATGCACAACTTATTTCTTAACAGTTCCTAATTTTGGAAAACCGTTGGCACTGTTTGGGTTTGCACGCCCACGGCGTTTCGCAAGCGTGGGAGGGCGTAGCCCGTGCCGGGGAAGTACCATGTTGTTGTGCCAAGAGTGTCGGCGGATATGCTCCAGTCCGGCAAATCAGTCCAAAAATCGAGGTCCATTATTTCTGCGGTGCTTACGTGTGCGCCGTTTATTATTGACGGTGATGGAGCTAACACGGGTGCGCCGTTTAACAGCAATCCCTCATGTGCGTAGGCGAAGAAGACCGAGTTCATGGGTCTTTCGTTAAATGCGCCGCCGCTTACTCGCCCAAAGTTCATATTGCCTGTTACAGATGGGTTTAACGCAACACTTGCCCGCACGGCAACGCCCATGCCGGTGACTTCACTGCTGGTAGCACCGACAATTCCGCCGGAGAAACTAAAATCGTAATCCCCGATTACTGTGCCTGTTGCAAAAGTATTAATGATTGAATTTCCCACAGACGCACTGCCCACAATGCCACCAACATTGCCACTCCCGGTAACATCTCCCGTGGCAAAGGCATCCAAAATACCGCCTAGTCCGGCATTTACACCAACAATGCCGCCCACGCTGTTGCTCTCGGGTGCGTACACTTCGCCGGTTGCAAAACTTTGGATGATATACCCGCCACTTCGCAAGCCAACAAGACCGCCAATACCACCGTTAAACCACCACTCGGGTAAGCCGGGTACAAAATCCACCGCCGTTATTCTCCCGGTTGCACTGCTGTATTGCACACGACCGCCGGTAAACGATACCTCGTCGTGCCACAAGGCATCATCAACCGTAAGACCATCTACCATGCCCATTGCGCCAACCAAACCGCCTACGCTGTGCCGCCCCTCTACATCTGCATGGGACACACTGCGCTCCACCGTTCCTCTGTCCAAACTGCCCACAAGACCGCCCACGTTACAGCGTCCCAAAACGCTTCCCGCCACGGTTACATTTCTGATAACGCCGCCATCGCCAACCATGGAGAAAAGCCCAACATTGTCCTCGGTGGGTGCAGAAATATTTAGATTGATGCTGTATCCGTCACCGTCAAAATTACCACGGAACGGACTTGCCACAGAGCCTATTGAAAAATCTACCCCGCTGATATTGCCCTCCAAACGGAAATAACTGCGGCTTTCTGCTCCGCCTTCGCCGTCCCAATACTGGGGATTATCCCGCATCCATTCTAACTCTGCCAAGGTGTCGATTATAAACGGATTGTTTTCCGAGCCTGGCGGAGAGCTTGCACCTTGCAAACTCACGGGAAGTTGCGGGTCTTGCCACACCGGTGCTATGTCTCGCAAAATAGGCAGTGACGGCACGGTGCGAGTTATCCAATTGGCAAGCATTTGGATATCGTTCCAGGTTGTTACAGTGTCGTTAATTTGACCGCTTGAAATGGACGTGCCTGTGGTTTGCGCCGCCGAAGCCGTAGCACCTGTTACTACAATATTTTCGTGGGCGTGGGCATTTGTGATGCCGCCCAAGTTAACCAGATGGTTAGTATCGTCCCATGTGCCGCCTGTTATGCGCCCAACGCTTCCCAGCCCGCTAACAGATGGGTTTAGCGCAAGCACACTGTCCACAATTTTGCCGTCGCCGCCCCCTACAATGCCCCCTGCGAAAGAATATGGGCGGATGCCCACTACCGCACCCGTTGCAAAAACGTAACGCATTGCCGCACCTGCATGAGATGTTCCCGCAATGCCGCCTACGTTTTGGTATCCGGTGACAGCTCCCGTTGCAAAACTGTTTGAAATTCCGGCAGGGTCTACACCATAGTTCGAGCCAACAAGCCCGCCAATACCAAGGCTCTGCGGGGCGTAAACTTCGCCCGTTGCAAAGGCGGAGAAAATTTGTCCGCCTAACCGCCCCCCAACAAGCCCGCCAATATTGCCGTTTAACCACGGGAAGGATGGGTCAATGGTTGGGTCAAAAATTGCCGTAATTCTGCCTGTTGCGCCACCTGCGGCAACCACGCCATGCGTAGGTGTGTATCCGGTTGCCACACCGGGCGGCGGTGTCCAGCCGTCTTGCAAGCCAAGTACGCCAGCAAGCCCGCCAACATTCCATGTGCCGCTAACATTTGCGTGAGAGAAACTTCCCAGCACGCTTCCTCTGTCCACTGTGCCAACAATGCCGCCTACGTTTTTCCCGCCAATAACAGTACCGTCCACTATAACATTCAGCACATTTCCGCCTTGCCCAACAACACCAAACAGACCAACATTATTTTCACCGGGCAGGTTTATCGCAAGGGTAATGGTATTCTCAAACCCGGAAAAAACTCCGGTGAAAGGCTGTGCCGGCGTACCAATAACCAAATTTTGCGGCGCAACAATATCGTTTTGCAGGTCAAAATTTCGGTTTGGTGCGGGCAAGGCAAAATGATTATCTCGCATCCATTCCAAATGCTCCGGCGTGCTTATCAAAAACGGGTCGAGGAAAAGCCCTTGTCCGGGAGGTGCTGGCGCAGTTACTACCACGGGGAAAATGTCAAAAATGCTAGTGCCATCCAGGGTTGCCCTCACATTAACCTGTGTTCCGGCAGGCACGGCATTGCTTACGCTTAACAATCCACCGGTACTTATTGACGCACCGGCAACAAGCGGGTAAATGCTCCAGAGAATATCTCCCACAGCCCCCACAGGTTCTATCGTTGCAGTTAGTTGGAGTTCTGCGCCTTGCGCTAGGCTTCCAAGACCGGAAATTACTACCGCATCTGCAATGGGAATTTGCGTTACATTTTGCGGCAGGAATACAAATTCATCCAAAGTTAGCCCGTCAAAACCTGTTATCACGCTTTGGTTTGGCATACTGTTGTGCTGCACATACAAACGCAAAATCCCGGGATTGCCGGAAACGTCCAGATAAGTCAGGTAATTGCGATACACCGCAAGATGCACAAGTGCGGGGTTTGCGGAAACATCCAGCGTAGAAATTCCTATGCCTACGGCAACAAGGGTTTCCAGCGCAGGGTTGCCGGAAAGGTCTAGCCCGGTCAAGTTATTATGGGCTACGTCAAGCAGCACAAGGGCAGGATTGTTGGTCACGTTTATGCTTGTTAAGTCGTTTTGCAAAATGGAAATGTAGGTGAGTGCGGTGTTTGCGGAAAAATCCGCTTGGGTTAAATCGTTATCCCTTGCGTTTATTGTTTGAAGTGCGGCGAAATGCTCCAGCCCGGCAAGGCTTGTTATACTGCGGAAACTGATGTCTAATGCAGTGACTGTTTCCACGTGGGAGAGCAAAATCGGGTCGGTTGGCGCAAGCCCTGCAATTTCACGCACAGCCTCTCGGAAATTATCGCAGGTGAAATCGGCCGTGATGTCAGTTCCCGGGGTTGTTCGCAAATTCACAGGAATTTGCGGATTGTGGTTGCCAACGGGGAGTCGCATAACCGGGAGGGCGTACGCACCCGCCGGAAGATACCACAAACTTGTACCCGCAGGGTCTGCGGAAATGTCCAAAAATATTAAATCTTGCCAAAACTCTAAAGTTCGCAATTGTGCGGTGGTTACGTCGGCACCACGCCGACCGTCATCAACAATGCTAGTGGCAGGTGTAACCCACGCACTGCGTGCGAGCAAGTTCACATGGGCAAAAGTGCCGGCATTCCCAGTATCCGTAGTGCCGATTACTCGCCAAGCATCAACATCACCGCTTACTCCTGCGTTTAATGCGACAGCCGCAACAACACCATCAGTGCGTGACGAGAAACCGGCAATGCCACCTACGGGCTCTCCAGCCATTACATATCCCATGGCAAAAGCACGCTCTATGATGTTACGGTTTAATCCAACAATTCCGCCCACCGCAATGTAGCCGAAAATGTCACCCATAGAGTACACATTGGATATTGCGGCTGCGGTATAGTTTTCGCCGGCAATGCCGCCTATGCGTTCCTCGCCGCTAATGTCTCCCGTGGAAAAACTGCGGGCGATTGTACCAAGGTTCATGCCAATGATGCCGCCAACCGCTTCAAAGCCCTGCACTTGGGCATCCGAGCGGCTGTTGGCAATTATTCCTCGGTTTCTTCCGGCAAATGCACCTGTTTCACCGCCGCCCGTGACATTTCCCGCAAGGGTCAAATTCTCGATTACGCCATTCGTACCAATACCGGCAAACATCCCTGTGCGGGGCGTACCCGGCTCGTTAATATCCAGCCAAATGGTAAAACCATCGCCGTACAAAGTTCCGTGGAAATACGTAGGTTCAGTCCATGGGTTGCTATCCTCCGTGCGGCCAAAAATGTCCGTTACGGCGGGTGCGTTTTCATCTCCTATATCGTTCGCAAGGCGGAAATGCGTGCCCGCCGTCCAAAGCTGTGAATTATCCCGCAACCAGTCCAAATGTGCGGGTGTGCTTAAAAGGAACGGGTCGGCAAGCGTACCCTCGCCGGTGGGGGCGTTGGGGTCGGTCACTTCAAAGGACAAATACAGCACAAAAGGAGATAGCAAACCGTCGGAGGTTATGGTAAGCGTTGCGGCGTAAACTCCCACAGGCAAGCCAAGTACGGGCAGGATATGCGCATTCATTTCTGTTCCCGCTAAAATTTCCAAGTCCATATTAAGCTGGGGTACAGTGAATGCGGCGGTGTCTCCCACTAGCTCCTTACGCAGGTTTGTGATGAGTTGGTTGCCTGTGTTTGCCATAAGAATTTCTGCCGCAGTTAGCTCTGCGAGAGTGTAGCCTACAGGGAATGCCCCGAAAGACGGGCTTCCGGAGGAAAGCGTGATTTCCACTTCCGCTACGGGAATTTCCAAAATGGTGGCTGCAACTGTATCCGTAAACCCGCCGTCTGTAGTGGTGGCGGTTATTGTTGCGCTTCCCGCCGAAACGGCGATTACATACCCCGTTGCAGAAACGCTTGCAACTGCATCGTCAGACGAAATCCATCCGATGTTTTGGTCGGTGGCATTTGGGGGCGAAATTTCGGCGGTAAGTTGCAGGGAATCCCCAACATACAGCGAAAAGTCGCTTTCGTTTATCTCCACGTTTTCCACCTGAATAATATCCTCCGGCAGGGCAAGCACGGTCAAAAACCACACCCGTGTTTCCGTTTCAGTGCCACGGGATATTGTTACGTAAAGTGCAACAAGGGTGTCGCCTGTCGCAAAATCGGGGCGGTTTACAACCCCTGTATCAGATATCACGGCGGGGGCATCGGAAATCCAGGAAATTGCAGTGCCGTACGCACCCGCTAAGGGAAGATTCAAGTTTGTGGTTACTCCGGTTTCCGCAATATTAGCACCACGGATAGCATCCCACTCAAGTGCAACTAAAGCCGCATACACCGCCAGTTCATCATCGCAAATGGGGCATAGGTCATCGTTGCAGTAGGGGCAATCCGGCAAAGGCGGCAGGGCAAGCACGGTGAGGATAAACGCCGGGTTTACCAATGCCGAAGCCGTGCCGCGAGTTACCGTGGTGGTGAGATTAACAACGGCATCGCCGTCCGCAAAATAGGGGCGGGTCACAACGCCCGCAGTGGATATCACGGCAGGGTTTGACGATGCCCATGTAATCGTTGTGCCGTGCAAGCCCGTTGCGAGAAGTTGCAAGTTTGCCGTGATTTCGGTTTGCAAATCGTTTGTGCCACGAATAACCGCCCACGTAAGTGCCGCAGCGGCTTCGTTTACTGCAATTTGGTCGTTGCAAACAGCGCACCCGGCATCGTTACAATCCACACAATCGGGTACGGGTTGACAAACAAGACATCCCTCATCGTTGCAGTAGATGCAGTCGGGTGTAGGCTCGGGGGATGGAGACGGAGACGGCTCCGGCGAAGGCTCGGGAGATGGAGACGGCTCCGGACTGGGTTCTGGGGATGGGGATGGGCTAGGCTCGGGAGACGGAGACGGCTCCGGGCTGGGTTCTGGGGATGGGGATGGGCTAGGCTCGGGAGACGGCTCCGGGCTAGGCGATGGCGATGGAGACGGGCTGGGCGATGGAGACGGCGTTGGACTCCATCCGTCACTGCTACCACTGCCGCTTCCGCCACCATCACCGCTACCGCCGCCGTTTCCGGTTCCGCCTTGATTTGTACCGGTTTCTCCTCCGGTTGTATCACCCGTGCCAAAAAGCGGCACAATATTTTCAGGCGTTTCATCTGCGGCATCCGCCGCTTCTTGCAGGGCTTGCAACTCTTCCCCCGCTGTGTCAATTAACTCCGCAAGGTTTTCCAACTCTTCCGCAGCAAATGTATCCGCCACATAGTCCAAATTATCGTAAATCGCATTCAACGTGAAGTAGTCCAGCCCCGGCACATAAATTGGACCGGTTTCAACTATCACCACAGTTTCCGCCGCTGTATCGGCATAAACATTCATTTGATACCCGGCGGGCAGGCTTTCGCCGTTAACTTCGCCCTCACCCGTAAGCATCACAATATTCACGGTTTCCGGCGCAGGGTGCGAGATTGTAAACATCGTGCCACGCACGGTAAGTCCTACGTTGCCCACACGGGTTTCAAGGGTATTGCCCTCTGTTTGTGGTGCGGCGGTTACAAGTGCGCTACCGCTTTGCACGCTAAGAACCAGCCGCCGCCTTGCAGAACTTACGGCAACTTGACTTTCCTGGTCCATTTTAAGCACAGAAGCCGCATCCATTTGCAGATACAAAAACGAATCACGCCCCGTGGTAAGTACGTTGCCCGCCGCCAAACGCTGACCAACACGAGGTACTGCACTGCGTACCCCGTCACGTGACAGCGAAACAGTATCGCCATCCACACGGTGAATGGTTATCACCCGTGCGGCTTCTTCCCCCCAAACATATGTATTTCCCAAAACCATGCAGAAAACCAAAAACCATGCCAAAAATCGTTTCATACCGTCTCACACCTTAACGATGAAATTAGCTCTCGAGGCAAACGCCCCGAGAGCCTATCACATTTTGCATTGATATTCTACAACAAAAATACTCCCGGGAAAAGTCCAAAACCAATATAACGCACTCCAATACCCGCAACAAGCCCAAGAAACGGATTTTTTGTGAGTGCGGTAACGGCCATTGCAGATGCGGCTTCCACCATATTGTGCGACGTGCCACCTTCAATCATAAACACATTACGCAAGTTAGGCACAAAAGTTGAGAAAAATCCGATAATAAACAAGAATCCCGCAATTGCCTGTACAGGCACGTATTTCACGGCTTTTGTCATAAGGCCTAAAAGCAGCAAAATCATGCACAAAAGCATCATCGCAACACCCGCCATTACAGGCCAGGTTGATGCGGCGGTTGCAGAAATTATCGCACCAACAGGTGCGCCGCCAAAGATTATGCTTGGGATATCCGCAATCGCATTTATCACCGTCAAATGGTCCATATTTTGCGGATTCAGCAGGTTGCCGTAATCATCCCTGGCACCCATTCCCGCAGTGATATTTCCAAAAGCAATGTTTGTGCCAATGTTTAGCGTAATAAACGCCAGCGCAAAATAAATTGCCGCAAGCCCAACTTTTGGCTTGATAATTTTGAAATCTGCCCAATATTCACGTGTCCAAAAGCGAGGGTTTTCGTTTTGCTCCATATCGCCCTCATAGCCTGCTTCTTTCGCCATTTTCATAATGTCCACACGCTTGCCTTGAATTAGCGCATAGTCCAGTGACGCAAGCGTAACAGAAATTGCAATTACATACACAAGCTCGTGCTGGTTGCCAAGAAAAATCCAGCGGGTAACAAGTGCCGATATAAACGAAATCGCAGCCGTTCGGCGTGCTTGCTTAAACATATCCACGCTAATGCCGGCAACCATAAGCCCAACGCCCGCCATCATCCCCCACAAAACCGGGTTTCCGGCAAATTCTGCAATGCGTGTTACCGCACCGGTTAGCCCCAGAGGAACCATCACAATTACAGCGATAAGCAACGCCGCAACCCGCTCGTTCACATTTTTGATAAAATGCGAAACCGTAAGAATCGAGCTTTGACCCGAAATTGGCGTAACCGAGCCCGTAAGTAAATTACCCACGGCACCCACAAGAAACGCAAAAGCCGTTGGCTTCATTTTGTAGCCTTGCGCCGCCGCCCATGCAAGCATTGTAAGCCCGTTAAGCGCAACAAAAACAACCGCTACCCCAAACAGCGATAAATCCTGTAGCATGAAAGTCCTCCTATGACCCGACGTACGTCGGCGGCTCTTTAGAGCCGTTCCCGCCTTTGGCGGGAAGTCTTCATATTTTCATTCTCGGGGCGTTGCCCCTAAACTCCATTTGAAGTTCTTGGGGCGTTGCCCCAAACCCCACAAGGGACAGTGCCGTTCGCAAAGAACGCTCACTTCATTTCCCTTGACCCTATCATTCTGGAGGGGTGAAATATTTCCGAAATTTCAAAACGAACTGGTTGGTCTCACTAACCAGTTCGAACACAAAAGTGCGCCCGCGCACAGCGAAAACCGGAGACACATTTGTAAACGTACGCATTCTCTCGAAGCCAGTTTCAGTTTCCGTACGCACAAAAAAAACTGAAAATCTTCAGTTTTTTTCGAGAGAGGGCTTGAGGGAGAACCTTTTATAACCCAACGTGCGCTGGCGGCTCTTTAGAGCCGTTCCCGCCTTTGGCTGGAAGCCATAAAAAGGTTCTCCCCCAAGGTCTCATTACTTATTTTTCAAGTTAAACCATGCCCCAAGTCCGGGGTATTCTGCTACTTCATCCAGTTCTTCCTCTATGCGAAGAAGTTGGTTGTATTTTGCCACACGGTCGGAACGAGCGGGTGCGCCGGTTTTAATTTGCCCTGCGTTTACAGCTACGCAAATGTCGGCGATGGTGGAATCCTCTGTTTCGCCGGAGCGGTGGGACACAACCGTTGTCATGTTATGACGATGCGCCAATTTCATGGTCTCAAATGTTTCGGTTAACGTACCTATTTGGTTTACTTTTACGAGGATGGAGTTGCCTGTTGCGGTGTCAACACCACGCTGAAGGCGTTCGGTGTTGGTTACAAACAGGTCGTCTCCTACGATTTGTACACGGTCGCCAATGCGGTCTGTCATTAGCTTCCAGCCGTCCCAGTCTTCTTCGTCCAGTCCGTCTTCGATGGAAATGATGGGATACTTTTTGCACAACGCTTCGTACATTTCCACCATTTCTTCTTTGGTGCGGTAAACCTCTTTGCCTGTGGTTTTGCTTTCGCCCTCGAAGTAGTACATACCCTCTTTGCCGTTCTTTTTCGCATCGCCGTACAGTTCGGTTGCGGCAACGTCAAGTGCAATGCGAATATCTGAACCGGGTTCATATCCGGCTTTCTTCACAGCTTCCAGAATCAAGTCCAAAACATCGTCCGGGGTGGCAAGGTTTGGCGCAAAACCGCCCTCATCACCCAAAGCGGTAGCCAGCCCACGAGATTTAAGGATTTTCTTGAGTGCATGATAAATTTCCGCACACCAGCGCAAAGCCTCTTTGAAGCAGCACGCACCAACGGGCATAATCATAAATTCTTGGAAATCTACGGTATTGTCGGCGTGTTTTCCGCCGTTCAAAATGTTCATCATGGGTACAGGTAATTGCTTTGCGTTGAAGCCGCCAAGATACTGATACAGCGGCATTTTCATTGCGGCGGCGGCGGCTTTTGCCACTGCCATTGATACACCCAAAATGGCGTTTGCACCCAGTTTAGATTTATTGGGTGTGCCGTCAAGTTCAAGCATTTTCATGTCAACGGCAACTTGGTCGATGGCATTCATTCCGCAGATTTCGTCTGCGATGATATCGTTTACGTTGTCCACGGCTTTTTCTACACCAAGCCCGAGATAACGCTCGCCACCGTCACGAAGTTCAACGGCTTCGAATGCGCCGGTTGATGCGCCGGATGGAACTGCCGCAATTGCACTGGAGAGCTTGCCACCCTCGTCTTCCACGATTACTTCCACTTCTACTGTAGGGTTGCCGCGAGAATCCATAATCTCACGTGCGTGTACCTCTACGATTTCGATAAATGTTTTTAGCATTTTGCAATGCTCCTCTCATATTTACAGGAAAGCTGTTATGCTTTCTTGGATTTCTTTTGCTGCATTTTTTCCCACTCTGCTACCCGCTCTTTTACGGATGCAATATCATCTTTGGTACACATCGCCTTAACCGCTATTTCGGCCTCTTCCAGGCTTTCCGAAGTCATAATCCGGAAAAGAACTGTTCGCAAAATTGTTGTGGTTTCAAGTGCCATGATGTCACCTCTGTTATTTTTCGAAAAGTTTTTTGCCGATAATCACACCGGCAATTGCGCCAACAATCACGCCAATTATTGACGAAATTCCCGTGCTGATTGCCATAACAACAAACGCCTGCTCATACTCTTCGCAATCTGCGCATTTTGGTGCGTTGTCTGTTACATCGCTTTCATGCGGCATAAATTATTCCTCCTTAAACAAGCAAACTTTTTCCCGTCATTTCCGGTGGTTTGGGCAAGCCCATCATATCCAGCAAAGTTGGGGCTATATCTGCCAGGCGGCCACCGGGCGAAAGTTTCGTATCGCCGCAGTTGAAAAGTACGAATGGCACCGGGTTTGTGGTGTGGGCGGTAAAAGGCCCGCCTGTGTTTTCGCACAGCATTTTGTCTGCGTTGCCGTGGTCGGCGCAAAGGAACATTCGTGTGCCGTTTTTAAGCATTGCATCCATGGCACGTGCCACGCAGGTATCCACCGTTTGCACCGCTGCGATTGCCGCAGGGATGTCGCCGGTGTGGCCAACCATGTCGCAGTTTGCAAAATTTACAACGATAAGGTCATATTTTTCAGATTCGATGGCTTCGATTAGCTTGTCCGCAACTTCCGGCGCACTCATTTCGGGCATCAAATCATATGTGGCCACCTTGGGAGACGGCACGAGAACTCTGTCCTCGCCATCGTAGGGGGCTTCGTTTCCACCATTGAAGAAGAACGTGACGTGTGCATATTTTTCCGTCTCTGCCAGGCGCAGTTGTGTTAGACCTTTGTCCGCCAAATATTTGCCCAGAACATTGTCCATAGACTGTGCGGAAAATGCCACGTGTTTGCCGGAAATAGTGGTGTCGTACTCTGTGAAGCACACGTAGTAAAGCGGAAGCAGTTCGCTACGGGGGAAGCCGTCGAAATTTGCATCACAAAAAGCCCGGGTGATTTCCCTCGCACGGTCGGGTCTGAAATTGAAGAACACAACGGAGTCCTGCGCTTCAATTTTTGCGATGGGTTTGCCGTCACGGGTTATAATCGTGGGCAAAACAAACTCATCGTTAACGCCGGCGGCGTAGGTGTTTTTCATACACTCGGCGGCGGATGTGGCTGTTTCGCCTGTGCCTTTGGTTAGCGCATCGTAGGCAAGTTGCACACGTTCCCAGCGGTTGTCACGGTCCATAGCATAATATCTACCGGAAATTGTCGCAATTTCCCCTATGCCCATTTCTTTTATTTTTGACTCAAGC
>Ga0209755_10005853_pt1 | contig 13806 bp, 11 predicted proteins | sample TergutCo191P1_FD_187301 | JGI IMG/M metagenome (GOLD analysis project Ga0209755, IMG submission 187301) | Cornitermes sp. P1 segment gut microbial communities from Petit-Saut dam, French Guiana - Co191P1 (SPAdes) (version 2) | ecosystem: Host-associated > Arthropoda: Insects > Digestive system... | reverse complement strand
GACGCTATTTTAGGCTGAGTCCTGCCCTCCCCCGGCAAAAACGGTATAAACCGGTAAACAGGAGCAAGCACGCTTTTCACATCAATTACATTAAGGTAATCAAACCAGACAAGACCGCCCGCCGCCAGAATCAGGACGAGCAGTAAAAGAAGTATTGTTTTGCCTATCATTTTAATTCTCCCAAATCACAGATAAGTATACTATATTGTCGGTATTATTAGAAGTAACTTAATCAAAAAGGTGCCAGGCACCTTTTTAAATCTTCCTCTTGCCAATTACATCAAAATGGTATAAAATTTCCCTAATATAACACCGGCGCCGCAATTATAGGGTAAAACACCTAAAGGCTGCCAATAAAGGAGATGTTATGAAGTATGGTTTTATTTTAATTTTATTTGCGGTTATGATGACTGCCTGTACCTCAACTGATAAAGGAGTAGCCGAAAGCTTTGATAAAGACGTGTCTCATGTAGCCGATTTACAGCAAAAGCCGATAATTAAAGCGGAACCTGTTGCGGAGAGGGCTGCATCGCCGGAACCCGAAGAACATACTGTATTAGCCACGGCAGCGGCGACGGCAGCAGCCAGACTGGCGGCTGAAAAAGAAAAAGAAGCCGCGGCCGAAAGAGAAAGAGAAGCCGCTGAAAAAGAAAGAGCAGCAGCCGCAGCGGCCAGACTGGCGGCTGAAAGAGAAAGAGAAGCCGCAGCCGAAAAAGAAAGAGCGGCAACAGCGGCAGCCAGGTTAGCGGCTGAAAAAGAAAGAGAAGCCGCGGCCGAAAGAGAAAGAGCGGCAGCCGCAGCGGCCAGATTGGCGGCTGAAAAAGAAAGAGAAGACGCCGCCGAAAGAGAAAGGGCAGCAGCGGCAGCGGCCAGGTTAGCGGCTGAAAAAGAAAGAGAAGACGCCGCCGAAAGAGAAAGAGCGGCAACAGCAGCAGCCAGATTGGCGGCTGAAAGAGAATCCTCTGCGTCAACAGCCGCAGCCAGATTGGCAGCTGAACAGGAAAGAGATTCCGCGGCAACGGCTGCAGCCAGGTTACGTTCCAAAACAGAACAGGAATATATCGACAGCGGCATCGCATTCGCAATGGAAGGCGAATACGACAAAGCAAACGGAGAGTTTTCCGAAGCAATCAAGATGAATCCCGGAAATCCTCAAAGCTACATATTGAGAGCAAGAGCTACTTTTGCCGGCGTCTCGGATATCACCAAGGTTGAAGAAAATTTCAGCGGAATTACCTATAACTCGATCAACGGACAGGCTACCGATAAACAAATTGAAAAATTTGATAATTCAATTGAAGATTTGACAAAAGCATTGGAGATTAATCCGTATGCGTGGCTTCCAGGTGTTGGGTCTACTGATGACGCGGAAACTTATATCAGGCGGGGAAGGGTTCATACCGAAAAAGGCGATTATGACAGCGCTATCAGCGATTTTTCCACGGCTATTAAAATGGATCCGGCTTTAGTCCGGGCGTATAACGGCCGTGGCAATGTATATACCGACAGAGGCGAATATGACAAAGCAATCGAAGATTTTTCCGCGGCGGTCAAACTTCTCCCGGATTATGCCGAAGGTTTTAACAGCCGCGGCTACGCGTATTCGTTAAAAGGCGATACGGATAAAGCTATAACCGATTATTCGGAAGCGATCAAACAGGATCCGGAATTTGCCGTAGCGTATAACAACCGCGGCATTTCGTATATCGCAAAACGCGATTACGTCAGGGCAATCGCGGACTTTGACAAAGCAATCGAATTAAATGATCAATACGTACAAGCGTATAATGGCAGAGCAACCGCGCTGGCAGGAAGGCAGGATTGGGACAAAGCGATTGCGGATTACAATAAAGTAATTGAGCTCGATCCTAATTTCACGCGCGCTTATCTCGGCAGAGGCAACGCGTATTCAGGCAAGGAAGACTGGGATAAAGCGATTGCCGACTATACAAAAACAATCTCACTTGACAGCGGAAACGCTTCCGCGTATAACAGCCGCGGCCTCGCGTACGCCAATAAAGGCGATTACAGAAGAGCAATCGCTGACTATACAAAAGCAATTGATCTTGACGACGGGTTTGCTATTGCGTACAACAACCGCGGCGTAGAATATTACGCAAGACGCGATTATAACAATGCTATACAGGACTATGAAGCGGCGTTAAAGATTGATCAAAACAACGCTGTTGTAAAGAGAAATCTGGACGAAGCGAAAAAGGCGCAGGGCAGATAAAAACAAGAGGCGCGGAGTTTTACGGAAAAAACTCCGCGAGCCGGACCCGTCTATCATTATTTTAAAATTATATATAATAAATTTCCGTGTCTTGCGCCCAGTACGGCGTGATTAACAGAGACAAGCCAGTCGACCGCTTCTTTTGCTTCAGTATCGCCGAATCCCATACCTTTGAAAAAGCTGAAAAGCTGCTCTTCGGTAAAGTCACTTGGAGCAAAGTTTTTATGATTATTCGTTTTTTCCCACTCAAAATCATTTTTAGTAATTTTCAATCCCATAAAATTTCCATCATTCAATCCGCCGAAATCAGCGTCATTGACAGAAAAGTGAAAAGTGTTCACCCAAATCTTGTAGATTTTTTCGTTTCCGCTGGCGCCGGTTAAAATGAAACAGGATACAAGTAAAATTACCGGAACTACAATTAAAAATTTTCTGCTTTTCATATTCATCTCCTTTTATAACCCATAGCGGGCATATTTCAAATTCTCCGTACAATTATATCATTTAAAGTAGAAATTTTCAAGTATAAAAACACATATGATGTATTCAAAAAAGCGGTTTCCATGTATAATTAAGCATGAATATACTAATAATCGGCGGAGCCGGATATATCGGAAGCCATGTTACCCGTGAATTTATCGATCGCGGGGATAATTGCACAGTTTTTGACAATTTTTCAAGCGGACTGAAAGAGAATCTTTTTAAAGAAGCGAAATTCATCCACGGAGATATTCTTGATTATCCTTTTCTGCTTGATACAATGAAAAACGGGGCGTTTGACGCTCTTGTCCACCTTGCGGCTTTCAAGGCCGCGGGAGAATCAATGTTAAAACCGGAAAAATATTCGCGGAATAATATCACAGGAACGATTAATATCCTCAACGCGGCGTGCGCCTGCGGAATAAAAAAAGTCGTTTTTTCGTCCAGCGCCGCTGTTTACGGAGAGCCCCAATATCTGCCTATTGACGAAAAACATCCCAAGGCACCGGAAAATTATTATGGTTTTACAAAACTTGAAATAGAGCGTTTTTTAGAATGGTATGACAAACTGAAAAATATCAGATCGGCAAGCCTACGTTATTTTAACGCGGCAGGTTACGATGTAAAAGGCAGGATAAAAGGTTTAGAACAAAATCCGGCAAATCTTCTGCCCATAATAATGGAGACCGCAAACGGCTCACGGAAAGAAATGCAGATTTTCGGAAATGATTACGACACTCCCGACGGCACCTGTATCCGCGATTACATTCATGTAAGCGATCTTGCGAAAGGCCACGTTATGGCGCTTGACTGCATCATCAAAAAAGATAAAAGCATTGTTGTTAATCTTGGCAGCGAACAGGGCTTCTCCGTAACCGAAGTAATCGAAGCGGCAAGAAAAATAACGGGCAAACCTATTCCGGCTAAAATTGTCGGACGAAGAGCAGGGGATCCGGCAAGGCTTACAGCTTCTTCCGCTCTTGCGTATGAATTGCTAGGTTGGAAAGCTGAACATTCCGACATTGAGACTTTGATTAAAACAAGCTGGGAGGTATATAAATGAAAGAAAAACTTTTTAGTTGGCTCGATAATTCCGTAGAGCTTGCAATCGAACTTGAAACAGAGCTGACAAAGATTCCTGCGGTCTCACCTGATTCGGGCGGCGAAGGAGAATTTGACAAGTGCGAATTTCTTGAGAAGTGGCTGCGATCTCACGGGATTACGCAGCTTGAAAGGTACGACGCGCTTGACCGCAGGGCGAAGGGAGAGGTGCGGCCTAATTTAATCGCCACAATTGAAGGCAGCGGAGATGAAAATGACGGGCGGCTTTGGATCATGAGCCATTTAGACGTTGTTCCGCCCGGAGAGGAAAAACTCTGGAATAATAATCCGTGGACTGCCGTGAAAGCGGACGATCCGCCCGGACTGCGGCTTATCGGGCGGGGGACGGAAGATAATCAGCAGGGGCTTGTTTCATCGGTTTTGTCTGCTCTTGCTTTTACAGCGCAGAATTTAAAACCTTCGCGTACTATTAAATTACTTTTTGTTTCCGACGAAGAAAACGGATCGATATACGGCATCAAATGGCTTGTTGAAAAACACCGCGATTTATTCAGAAAGAACGATACAGCTCTTGTTCCGGACGGCGGCGACATGAAGGGCGAGTGCATTGAAATAGCAGAAAAAAATATTTTATGGCTTCGTTTCGAGACTCACGGAAAACAGACCCACGGTTCGAGGCCGGACTCGGGCGCGAACGCGTTTCTCGCGGGAAGCGATTTCGCGGTACGCCTGCATTTTGAATTGTCAAAAAAATTCGCCGACCGCGATCCGTTGTTTGATCCGGACTACTCTACTTTTCAGCCGACAAAAAAAGAAGTCAATGTCCCCAATATCAACACAATTCCGGGCGAAGATGTTTTTTACATGGATATGCGGATCCTCCCCCGCTACACTTCCGCTTCCGTATTCGCGGAAATTGACAGAATTAAATCCGAAATTGAGATGAAATATCACGTAACGATAGAATATTCGGTTATTCAGGAAGCCGTGTCAAAACCGACTGATAAAAACGCGCCGATTGTTAAAATGCTGACAAAGGCGGCAAACGAAGTTTACGGCGTGAATCCTTACCCGATAGGAATCGGCGGCGGGACCGTAGCGGCGGAATTGCGCAACATCGGCATTGACAGCGCTGTGTGGACAAAAACCGATGAAACTCTCCACCAGCCAAACGAGTACGCGCTCCTTGAAAATATAATCGGCGACGCGAAAGTTATGACACAACTGGCAAATAACAAATGAAAAACGTGAAACACGGATTATCCGGGAAGACCGCGAACCTTTTATAAAAATTAATTACGCGTCAAATATTTCAAACGTGTAGCGGTTGCGTCCGTTTTTTTTGGATTTGTATAAAGCCGCGTCCGCGCATTTTACATAGGCGCTTACATTGTGCGAATATTTAACATTGCCTGTTGTGCCTCCGATTGAAACTGTAATAAAACCAACTTCCTCATAGCTTTTATGCGGTATCTTGCAATCATATACGACTTTAAGCATTTCTTTTGCCACCTGCGCGGCTCCCTCTTCGTTTGTATTCGGAAGAACAACGACAAATTCTTCCCCTCCGTATCTTGCCAGAAAATCATCTTCTCTGCTGATAATCCTTGAAAGAGCCGTCGCTATTTTTTTCAGGCATTTATCGCCCATGTCATGTCCGTAAGTATCATTATATTTCTTGAAAAAATCCACATCGATCATTAAAACGCTCAGTTTTCCGCCCGAACGGGATAAAGACCTTATAAACTTTTTCATGTTTCCTATAAAAAAACGTCTGTTATAAATTCCGGTTAATTGATCTATAATTGTAAGGTTTACCAATTCACCTAAGGTTTCGATTTCTGTTTTTTTGCTGATATCACCCGAATTATACAAATCCAAATCATCCGTAATCTGGCTGATGCCATTGATAATCTGATAAAGCGGCTGCATCATTTTAATAACAAATATGTTAAAAATCAAAAAAACAGAAAAAATAATAATAATCATAACGAAAAAGAGAACAGACAATCCCGTATGTAAATATTCAATGACGCTAAACTCATGCACTGAAGTTATATACCAATGTAAAGACGGAATTACGCCGAGAACGGCAATTCCATTTGATTTTTTTAAATCAATATATAACAAATCGGTATCATTCAGGTTGTCTATTTGCGCGATGATTTCATCTCCCGTTTTACTGATTGCTTTTTCTAAAATTATTTTATTGTTAATCAGATCAATGTTACGCGCTCCCGTGATTTCCAAATCTTTATTAAAGAAATATAATTCTCCGTTTCCCGAGTAGTTAGAGTAGATATTATTTACAAAATTTGATAAATTTACGCCTATACCAACTATACCGACAGGTTTGTAATCATCGTTAAAAACAGGCGCGTTAAGCCAAAGATTAATTATATCAAGATTGGGATTATAATTAATATTAAAATTGTAAGTTTTTGTATTAAAAAGGGTCATGTTATACCAGTAATTTTCCGGAATATCGGGATTGACCTGATATGGATCGTTATTGTCAGTATAAAATATTTTATCCTGATCATTCACCCAAAAAGCCGTACTATCGTCAAAAATTTCGGAATAAGAATCTATTTCATCAAGCGCTAATTGTTTCAGCGCGGGATCGCCGGGAGAAGAAAAGTATCTTCTTATAAAAGGCGAATTTGCCATTTTAAGCACAATCGCTATTTTCGCGTTAACTGCCGCTTCGATTTTATATCGTTCCAGCCCAACAGTCTTCATCATTTCTTCTTTTACGCTTTTATTTAAATTCTGTCCCATTAAAATAAAAAATGTAATGCTTCCAAAAACAAAAATCAGCATAAAGAAAATTATTGAGAAAATAACAAGCTTTCGTTTCATTGTCATCTGATGTTTATGAGACAGCGGGACGGAAAAAATATTTTTACTCTTCATTATACATCTCCGGATGAGTATAGTATAAAACCATTAAATATGCAATGGTAAAATTTCTTTTTATAAAATGATTTATCAAAAATACAGTCAATTTCAACTCATTCTGACGGAAGCGCTTTTCGCATGTCCTTCTAACCCTTCAGCGTATGCCAGTATTTCCGCAGTCTTCAGCGCTTTCTCATAACCTTCGCCTCCGGCGCAGCGTAAAGTTGTAACAGTCTTTAAAAAGTGCCTCACAGAAAGCCCGCCTGTAAACCGCGCGGATGTTGACGTCGGCAGCGTATGGTTAATGCCGGCGGAATAATCTCCAAGCGCTTCCGCGGAAAGCCGCCCGATAAAAAGAGAGCCGTAATTTTTTAAAAGAGGAATCCATTTTTCATTATCTGAAGTCTGTAATTCAAGATGCTCAGGCGCTATTTTATTTGCGATAGATACAGCTTCTTCCATATTTTGATAAACGATAATAAGACCTCCTGTATCAAGCGAGACGCGCGCTGTTTTTTCAGTTGAAAGCGTTTTAAGCCGGCGTTCTATTGCTGTAATAATGTTATCTGCAAATTCTTTTGTCGGCACCAAAGCCCGCGCACGCGCATCCGCGTCATGTTCCGCCTGCCCAATCATGTCAGCGGCGATTAAATCGGCAATTTGCTCATCGCTCATTTCTCTGCTTTCCGTTTCGCTTATTATCAGCACATCAGTCGGGCCTGCGATAAAATCAATGCCTACTTCGCCGAAAAGAATGCGTTTCGCGGCGGCAACATACTTGTTTCCGGGACCAGCTATTATATCAATGCGCGGAACTGTTTCTGTTCCAAGCGCCAAAGCCGCGACAGCCTGAGCGCCTCCAACGGCAAATATCCGTAATTTTCCGCCTGAAGAATTATCTTCGCTGAGAGAAACTCCCGCTGTTATTGCCGCAATCGCGGACGCGGCCAGAGTTTTTCTGTCAGGAATTCCGTCTTCGGCAGGCGGGGAAGAAAGAATGACTTCTTCAACTCCCGCGCAAAAAGCGGGGATCATGCACATTAAAACCGATGAAAAAAGAGGAAAACGGCCGCCTGGAATATAAACCGCCGCTTTTTGAACGGGAATTACGCGCTGTCCTGTAAAAAGACCTTTTTCAATTTCATATTCAAAATCTTTAAACTGTTCTTTTTGTTTTTCACAAAAACATTTTATATGACGCGCGGCTAGTTCCAGAGCGTTCACAACAGGCATATTAGTTTCGCGTAACTCATCAAGAGCGCGTACAGCTTCTTTCAGCGGCACTTCCAGCTTATCAGGCGAAGACTTGTCAAATTTGTCAGCGTATTTACGCACAGCGGCGTCTCCGTCAGCGCGGACATCCGCTATAATTTTTTTTACGGTTTCTTCTGTTTGAGAACTGTCTGCTGTTCTTGTTTCGTTTTTCCAATATGAATCAAATTCATTACCTCTTATTATCTTCACCTTTAATCCTCACTTGACTTATAAAACATTGCAAACCTCAATAAACCTGTCCATATCCTGATCCGTCCCGACTGTAACGCGCAAATAATCGTTTATGCGCTCTTTGTTAAAATGACGCACTAAAATGCCGTTTTCACGTAATTTGGAAAAAAACGCTGCGCCGCTTATTTCCGGATGTTTAATAAACAGAAAATTTGCCGATGAAGGCAGTACGTTAAATCCCATTTTTTTTAATAAGCCTGCCGTGCGTTCGCGCGTGGCGGTTACGCGCCTGTTGACATCATTATAGTAATCCTTGTCAGAGACAGCCGCCACAGCGCCTTCAAGCGCAAGACGATCCATCGTATATGAATTGAATGAATCCCTGATTCGGCAGAGCCCTTCTATCAGCGTTTCGTTTCCGATCGCGAAACCGGCGCGCAATCCCGCGAGTGAAGCGGATTTTGAAAGGGTATGAACCGTTAAAAGATTTTTATGTTTTTCAATGCGCGAAACCACAGACTCTGCGCCGAAAGCCGCGTACGCTTCATCAATAATCAAAACTTTTCCCTTTAATTCAAGAAATTCCGCGAGAGAAAGAATATCATCTGACGAAACGGCAATGCCTGTCGGAGCGTTTGGGTTCGGGAATATCACGCCGCCTGAAAGTATTTTATAATTTTGTATGTTAATCGAAAAATCTTCACATAACGGAACATTATGGTAAGGGATGTTCCACAAATTCGCGTAAACAGGATAAAAACTGTATGTGATGTCAGGGAAAAGTATCGGCTGAGCGAATTGCGTTTTATTCGCGTTTATCTGTTCATTGCTATTTGTAATTCCCCTGCTTTCAAAAAAAGCGCCGAAAGCAAAAGCGAGAATTTCGTCGGAACCATTGCCCGCGAAAACCTGTTCAATTTTAACATTATACCGTTTCGCGATAGCTTTGCGGAACTCAATGCACTCGGGATCAGGATAAAGACGCAGGCGGTCGTCAGCTGTTTTCTGAATAGCTTCAATCACCTTTGGGGACGGCGGGTAAGGATTTTCATTCGTATTGAGCTTAATAAATTTACGATCCTTGGGCTGTTCTCCGGGAACATAAGGCGACAGCTCTTTTACCCGGGAATTCCAAAAAATATTTTCATCTTTTTTTTCACTTTTCATTTCTTACTGCTCTCTGTTATCTGCTCACTTCTTGTGTCTTCTGTCAAGCTCATCCATCACTTCCCGGACAGTAACTCCTTCGCGCGCCATAAGAACCGAAGTAAAATAAAGAAGATCGGCGGCTTCCCACACGATGTCACCGCGGGTTTTAGCTTCACATAACTCTTTTGCTTCTTCCAAAACTTTCTCGCGCACTAAATCGTCATCAAGAGCGGCTGTGTAAGAACCCGAGGAGGGGTTACGAAGCCGATCTTCAATAATACCGCGTAAAAACTCCCATGTGTATTTTCTGTTTGTTTCAAAACATGACCATGCACCTGTGTGGCAGACAGGGCCGGCAGGTTCCGCTATGGCAAGCAGGGCGTCACGGTCGCAGTCCGCTCTTAAACGGATTAGTTTTAACACATTGCCGGAATTTTCTCCTTTCATCCAGAGTTTATCTCTTGTTCTTGAGTGAAAGCAGACATTTCCCCGTTTAAAAGTTTCGGCTAACGCATCTTTATCTGTAAAACCGGTCATCATTATTTGACCGTCAGGTGACTGGACGATAATTGGTAATAGGGACTGGGGACTGGGGAGTTGGGAGAAAATCTGTCCCTTTTTCCAGTTAAGGGATACGTTAAAGGCGTCAGCGAGGTTTATTTTTCCGGTGTAGAGGGCCATGCCTAATTGCACGTCACAGTTAAGAGCGGCTATTTCTTCAACTTCTGCTAATGTTGAAACGCCGCCGGCTGCTGTTATCTGACAATTAACGGCTTCACGGAGTTTTCGCACCGGGGCAGGATCGATGCCTGTCATGGTGCCTTCGCGTTCTACGCAGGTAAAGAGGATCTCTCCTGCATAGGGTTCAACGGCTTTTGCCGATTCGATCAAATCAAGACCGGTTGGGGTTTTCCAGCCGTCTACAACAATTTCGCCGTTACGCGCGTCAACCGCGACAATCAGCCGTTCACGGCCTATTTTTTTTGACATTGATTCTAGAAATTGGGTATTAACGGCAAACTGCCCGCCGACACGAAACGCGCCCGAGCCGACGATAATTTTTCGCGCTCCCAGGCTGACAAGTTCCTTCGCCTGATCGGGAGTTCTGATGCCTCCCCCTACCCTGCACTCCGCTTTCCGCAAAAGCGGCTTAATCATTTCAAGGTTGGAACCTTTTCCCATCGCAGAGTCAAGGTCTATAACGGCGATTTCGCCGTAACGGTCAAACTCAACTGCCAGCTCGTCCGCATTATCTCTCTTCAAAATGAGTTCTTCGCCCTGTTTAAGCTGAACAACTTTCCCGTCTTGAATATCTATAGATGCGATAATCATGGCTTATTATATAATGGCGGGAAAAAAATTGAAAGTGGAGCGAGACCGGCAAAACTACCGTCTTACGTTATAGTTCCTCTTTACGTCTGACATTCCGAGGCAGTCATAGTTTATTATGAAAGGCTGAACCGAAGGAAGATTAGGCTGCACTTCCGCTTTGCCGAAGAACCGGTAACGAACCTGCCTTAGCGCTATTACATCATCTAAGAGCTTGCGGCTCATATTGATAAAATTCATTTCAAAAACAAATTTGGTTTCGATTGAGTTCATAGCCGGAACATGCAGAACATTTTTAGCCGTGCCCCTTGCCCATGACGCACCGTTGCCCAATAATTCATAAGTCAGCGAGCTAAGATCAAGGCTGAAATCATTTGGATTTGAAATCTTTAAAACAGTTTCAAATTCAGTAACGACAAGATCCGCCTGTAAAATCATGATTGACGAAATTGAAAATTCGGGATCCTTAATCTCAACCTTTAGCTCCTCTATTTCAACCTCAATAACCGGCTTTTCAGGTTCAACTTTAATTTCAGGCGGCGGGGTTTTACACGCAAAAAATAACATTGCGGTAATAAGAAAAAAAATGAGACTTCGCATATTAAATTATCGGCGTATTTTCAGACGAAAGAAAGCCCGCTGTAATAAACAGTATTATTTTCTACTGTGACAGCGCTGACAAAATTATTAATGGATGAGCATGATGTTTTTTGAAGAAGGCCGCTTTCCAAAAGACTGACAACAAGCGCCCCGCCGCAGGCAGTAAGGCGGTTTTCCAGAATCGCGGAAACCATGGCTGAAGCGTTCATATCTTTAAAAAGACGCAGGCTTTCTTCGGCAAGAATCCTCGCTTTATTTTCATCCTTATTATTTGAAAGATTGGAAGAGATAACGATCAAAGTTTCTTCCATTATGGAGGGCGTAATTATGGTTTTTAAGCCTTGAGCTAAATCAAATATAAGCTGAGCGCCCGGCTGCCCCATCAGAATGGGAACTATTGAAGCTCCCGGAAAGCAATATTTTATGAACGGAAGGAGAATCTCGATCGAATGTTCTTCCAGATGAGGAATATCGTTAATTTCGAAAGAAACACCGGATTTCTCAAACTGTTTAGTCATCTTGCGATCTACAAGAATATTGCCTATCGGAGTATAAAAAGAGTATGAATTTGACAGAAAAAGTCCCTTTTCCCGTTTATTTTGAGGGTCTGAGCACTCGCAGACGGTCAGATTCGGCTGCGGCTCATGGATTGGCCCCAGAATGATAACTCTTTTAATTCTGTCACTTCTGCCCATTGCCGAAGAAAAAGCATTAGCCGCAATCGCTCCGGAATAATTCCATGCTCCATGCGGGGCAATAATCGCTTTTGCACACCCGGAACCGGCACTATTAATGCCGTAAGAACCAAGAAGTTCAAGCAATTCTCCCTTATTGTCGGGGTAAAATATACCGGCGCCAACCGGACTTCGAACCCGCCTCTTCTGGGCATACATAACGTCCATATATTAACTTTAGTCTTTACAAGGTCAGTATGCAAGGAAAAAACGGAAAAATTTGAAAAAGATACATTTTTGGCGTTATGATCCTTACTGCCTGCAGCCTTCCAAAACCTTCAGGCGCTTTTCATCAAGTTTGATATGAAGATTTTTTTCCTGAGTCGGAATGACCAAACCTTTGGGCCCGTCCTTCGCCCGCCTTAAATATTTTACCGGCGTGTAAAAAAGATCCCCCTCTCCGTTGTTTCTACCCTTTGAATAAAAGAGCGCCAGGTTTCCGGCGTCAAGCATGATATCGAGAGGAAAGGATTTTCCGGACCGCTGCCTTATAAAAACATAAGAGCCGTGATAATCCCTTGCGTGTAGCCACAGATCGTTTCCTTTGACATGGCGGCGCAAAAGTTCATCGTTTTCTTTTGCGTCCCTGCCGACAATGATGATCCAGTCGCCGCGTTTGAATGTGAGCCCGGGACGCGTTTTTTCTTTTTTTGATTTGCCTGCGATCTGTTTCTTTGAAGAGCGCGGAGAAAAACCTGCGGATTTTAACAGCTTTAAAAGTATTAGAGGGTTTTCTTCACGTAACAGCCGTTTATACTTTTCATCCAATTCCTTTAATTCGAGCTCTCCATCTGCAATTTCCTCTTGAATTTCCGCAAGCCCGCTTTTAGCTTTTCTGTACTTTTCATAATATTTTCCGGCGATGGCGGAGGGGCTTAATCTTGGCTCAAGCTCGATTCGTATTAAACCGCCGCCGTCTTCTATTTCGAGCCATTTTGCATCGGGCGTGATATTCGACATATTGGAGAGGATCAGATCGCCGTACTCTTTTAACCTTGCTGCGTCTTCAAAAGCCACTTCCTTTTCACGAAGCTTTTCCAGCGCCGCGTTGATCCTTGCAATACTGCCTTCAAAAGAAACGCGCGCCTGTTCCCTTAGCGCCTCAAGAGAAAGCGGCCCTGACCCGGCAGCGTAAAAAGCGTCAATCTTTTTATTGAAAGTTCCTTCACCGGGAAGCTCGCGTATCTGAAAATCCCTTGTAACCTTGCCTTTCCCTTCAATTTTTTCAGTCGGATAAGCCGATGTCTTTTGCAGCAGATTGTCAGGCAGCCGCCCGCCTGTAATTTCGCCGCGTTTGGGAAGCCGGCGCATTGCGTCTAACACAATGCCGTCTCCGCCGGTTACAATAAAGTTAGCCGCGTTTGACCACAGCCTGATAAACAAAAAGAAAACCGCATCTTCGCTTCCGTCATGCGCTGAGCGTTTCACCGTAATGCGCACAATTCGATCATCCCCCAGCTGAGACGCTTCGGTAATCCAGCCGTTAACGATTTTAGAATTGAGAAATTGCGCGAACCGCAGAGGCTTATCGCTCTTGGGGCACGCGCCGAATGTTTCATGCAGCCTGCACGCGCCTGAACTCAAACTGATAAGCAGGTGTTTTGTTTCTCCCTTTTTATGTACGCGTAAAATTATCACATCGAAAGCGCTCTGAACGGCGCTTTGGATCTGCGCCCCTTCGAGAGATAATTCTTCGAGAATAAGGTTTATTTCCTTCCAGTTGAGGGACATGAGGGTAGTATAGCAGAAAAAATGGTGTCAGATACCTATGATTTAAATTATAAGGAAATACTGGTATCCTGATCTGACGGGATCAGAGAGCCGGCAGCAGGTTGAACGGTGCCGTGAGGACGCCTAAAAAGCGGAAGCTTT
>Ga0209755_10005852_pt1 | contig 13807 bp, 8 predicted proteins | sample TergutCo191P1_FD_187301 | JGI IMG/M metagenome (GOLD analysis project Ga0209755, IMG submission 187301) | Cornitermes sp. P1 segment gut microbial communities from Petit-Saut dam, French Guiana - Co191P1 (SPAdes) (version 2) | ecosystem: Host-associated > Arthropoda: Insects > Digestive system >... | reverse complement strand
CCCAGATGAGCTCAATGACAGTTCATTTTATTATGAAGCTAAACAAGATGCAAAACAAATGATACAAGAATACCTTCTGGGTAAGTTATCATCATCTGTTACTATTCACTTGCTGTGTACATTTAGTTACAACTGTACATGAAAACAAAGAAGCATCCTGAGGCATGGATGATCATGGTTAAGTAACTGGTTCAGTTGTTTAAAATAAGTGTTGTGGCTGGTGATGGAAATTGCCTATTCCAAGTTTCATCAACATAAAACCATCCCTTGCTTTGCTCAATGTACTACAATAATCTACAACTGTGTTTTGCTTTAAGGACTACTTTTTCAGTTTTATGAATGAAAAGCCTGCATTGCAGGTAGCACACTTACACTCCTACTGCACCAGATTTTGTTTTATGGATTGTCACTTTACAAACAATTTTTGTAGAACAATCTATGTCCATCAGCGTTGGAAGAGTTGACACTCAGTTTAGGTATCAAATGTGCACACACAATTTCCCAACTACACATTCATTGTATGCAGTCTGTGCTAAGAATGTAAATTTATACTGTATGCACAGCCTGTTTATGAAACTACTGCAAATCCATAACACCTGTGTCTCTGTGTTACAAATGAAATATCTAAGGTCTCAGAGTTCTAGTATTATACTATTAAGCTATCAGCAGGAGAAATGTCAAACTCTTAATAGGACCCAAACCCAGGAACATCAGCAGCAGCAACAACAACAACAACAGTAATAATAATAATAATAATAATAATAATAAAGTAAATCACAAGACACTATATATATATATATATATATAAGGTAAAGTGATCCCGTTACAGGCCCAGTGTGGCCCAGAGAGCAAGTAGAGGTATAGTTCTACTCTTCCATGACCACGGCACTAGAAAGGGATGAATGGTCAGCAGCACGCCCCGGCTGAACTTTACCCCCGGGAAAGACCCGGTACCCATTTTATAGGAGGCTGGGTGGGCCCCAGGGCCAGTCTGGATGGGTGGAAAATCTCATCCCCACCGGGATTCGATCCCGGACCATCCAGCCCATAGTCAGTCACTATACTGACTGAGCTACCCAGCCCAAGACATATGTGTGTGTGTGTACATCCATTCCTTTCATTCTCACTGCAGATGAGGATGGACTTTGTTAGTAGCTGAAGATAACACTGCACCACACAGATCCCTAATTTACTGTCACACTCTGCGTTGATAACGCTGGAGTTCTGTCCGTAGCTTACAATGTTCCAATCTGCCTTCCACTGTCAACTTCATTTTTCATCCAGCAACACTACTATTTGCCGTGTGAAGAAATTTTGCAGAAATAATAACAATGGTTCAACACTTTTCATATGGTCCCACCACACCAAGCCAAAGTGACTTGCTCAAAAGTATGACACCCATTGAACTTATTTACTGCCTGAAATGGAAAATGCTGACTCCTTTCAGCCCGAAGAAAGATACAGCTTTCTTACATAATTTTACAGCAATGCCTGGATAATGCTGACATATGACAAGCACATTATTTCTTCATTGCTGGTGGTATGATGATTCTAAATGATGCTATGATGTTATAGTCTCACTACTTTTTTTTTTATGTCAGTGACATAAATACTATATGGCTAGGGCAACTATTTCAAAGATTTCTGAAACTCTGTGTGGGACCACTTAAACAAATATGAACAGACCTTAGGAAATTTTGATTCCTCATCTATGAGTGCCATGATGTTCAGTTGTTTGATAGCAATGAGATCAAGTGCATCTTGGTTGTCAACAAACTCAATGTGCTGCCAGTTGATGCCTTCAAGATTGTATTCCTCTTGTTCCAGTTTAAATATATGCTGTACAAAGAACTGCTGCAGATTCTCGTTGGCATAATTAATACAGAATTGCTCAAAGCTGCAACAAAATAAATTTTCATATAATTCCTTCCAGTTACTGATCACATGCTAGAAGTCATAACAAATTAGTAAATAATGAACTACAAAGATCTACATTAATTTATCTGATAGCACATTTGTAACATGGGTAGGAACATTCAAAAATCACATTAGTGCCTGTTTTGATAGCTGTTACATCTGCCAAGTTCTGAGGCACAGCAGAAAGTCAGTATTTTTTTAATGCTGCATGTTTAGTGAAATGGAAGAAAACTAATTTATGCTTCTGTGTACCATGACAAAACTACCATTCCGTGGCACTGTCAGTATTAAAATTTATAACTACACACTACAGCATGAATTAGGTCTCTCAACAGATCTGTACCTGCAATAAATACACATTACAGACAGTGAGATATACAAAATGAACTTGAAAAGTCTTTTCATTTCATGTCTCTGAATATCACACGTGAAATGTGTTACTAATTTCCTCCAGCATATCATGGAGTATGGCTGTTATTTCACGCATGTCATCAACATGCTTTTGGGATGAAAATTATTTACCTCATTTGGCTGAAGACAACGATGCTCAATTACATTGTACCAACTGTTTTAAAATCGGGTTTCGTATTCTAGTACTTTCATACATGGCTGATTTTTCAAGCATTTCTGAAAAAAATGTGTTTCAACACAAATCCTTACCCAGGTCACAACTATAAACACTGCTGTTTAAGACAGATCTGAAGTATTTCAATGTGTTGTATCAAGAAGGCACATGAATTCTTAAAACTGAAATCAGATGGTGATGTGGAACAACTGTAATGCTGCAGTTACATGTTCTCTAAGGAACAGACCCTCTCAGTGCCCAGTCAAACATAAACTACTTTGATTCCAGCATCACACTAGAGGTGGTGGTGATGAGAAATATATACATATCCCTGCTGGGAAATGGTGCATATTAGATGTATGAGGATTTCATTAGCATTTGAGTACAGATGAGATTAAACAGTTGAGCCACTACTACCTGAGCTTAGTGTCCATGAGTTTGAGGTTGCTGTTGAAAAGTTGGTAAAATCTAAATTACCAGGTAATGGACAAATTCCAGCAGAACACATTTAATTAGGAGGTAAAACTGTTAATTCTGTTTGAGATAAGGAGGAATGTCCTCAACAGTGGAATAAGCCTATTAATGGACCTACTTATAAGAAAGGTGCTAGAACTGACTGTGGTACTTATCAAGGCACTTCACTGTAGTAACTATGCACAAAAGTTTACCGAACATTTCTCTCTCAAGTTTACCATCATATGTAGCCAAAATTAGTGAGGGATCTTCAGCATGTATTCAAACACAAATAGAGGTTTTGTATACTACTCTTACTAAATTCAATATACTCATGAAACCAACTATGTCAATTAAAATGTGTTCAAATATAGCCTATACTAAAGTCTGTGGGGGCAGACATTTACCCCATGCATTTTATACCCAGAAATGTTGAAACAAAATAATTTACTGCCATAAAGAAAGCCATAGCAGCTTTATTCATTACTAGTATGGATGCTGGTCTGAATTAATGATTCAGAAGCCAAAGTGTAAGTTCATATCTTGTCAACAGAATTCTGGACAAAATCACAACACAGAGAGAGGTAATAAATCCTCTGAAAAAACAGAAAGTTAAACTTTTTGGGAAAGGTGGTAATAAATCAAAACTGCATTCACAAATAAATTAAGAGCAGATTAAGTCTGAGAAAGCTTACCATTATTTGGGTCAGAATATTTTGCTTCTCATTTGCTAAAAATATCAGAGATGGAAGGACAGTATAAAAATGGATTTTAAAGAAATAATATGGGTGGGAACAGAATGGATTCACCTGGCTCAGGACATGGAAAAGTGCTAAGCCTTCATGAACACAGCAACAAACCTTCAGGTTCCATAAAATGGAGGGCACTTCTTGACTAGCTGAGAAAATATTAGTGTCTCAAGAACAAATTTGCTCAATGGAGATGGTTAGAGAATAATAACAGGCATAAGGGATGATTTTAATTAAGAAAGCAGCAAACAGTATTTGAAAATATCTTCCACATTAAAAGAAATCAGTTCTGCTTCATATTTTTATATTACTACACAAACTAACCTGTTGGTATTGAAATTTTCAAACCCAAAAATGTCAAGTACTCCAATTGCACTCCTTGCATTGGTTTTTGGTTTATATATTGCACTATTAATCTTATTAACAATAAGAATAAACAGACGACCATATATTCCTTTCACAAAGGCATCCCTCACATCAACAGACTGTTCCCGTGACAGTGTGGAGACCTGCAGTACAAAATATTAGAATGAGAGTACAGACAATTACCACCATTTTTATGAATAAGCATTTTACTGTGGCTAAATTCAGCCATAAGTGGTATCTTGATAAAGGTACTACATTCAGAATAACAAAGTTCTAAAGAAATAAAAAAAAAGACAGCTCTAAAATACCCAACCCTTAATCACCACAACAATATCACAGATTATGCACAACACATATGAAATTGGACCTCTTTATTCTGCCTGAGTAGAACAGTTTTCCATATATGACTATCGTGCAAAAGGAGAAAACAGCTACCATTCTTAGCAAAGACTAGGTAAATATGAGTAGCAATTCCAAATTCACCTATCAGTCTGGTAAGTAAAGCTTAATGAAGCAACTAAATGACAGTAAAATGTAATAGACATAATGACAAACAAATGAACCAGCATTGCTACAACCCACTTTGAATATGCACAAGATGCTTATTTCTCTTATACCTCTGTAGCCTGCACCCTGCACTCTAAATGCAGTACTGTCTTGTATCACACATGTTAACGATACCTGACTGACGGCAACTGATAAAGATTTCTAAATACTGTGTATTACACTTTGAATCTTCACAAACTGCGTGTGTTCACAGATTCCTTTTTGACTGTGTACTATCACCTACATACACAGAAGAACAGATATACCTCACAAACATGAACAATGGTCATGCCCATCATATTATGTTGAAGAAAGTTCATTAAAGGACCAGGTGACAAATTAAAACGTTGTTATAAATGGTATCTTAAAACACCTTCTGCAACACAGAATATGGGAACCAACACACAACTGGATAATACTGGATAACATTCATCAGGAATTTCTGCAGTCTTGGCTCACAGAGTTTCTTTTAGGCATTTGATGCATAACAAAAACAATGATATTAACAACAATCAACTTACAACTGTTTCTCCACTAGCAAAGATGGTTTTTCTTGTAAGTGCATCAATAAGTGACTGTTTTGGTACACCCAGAAGACTTGCTACTCGCTGAACATTGCTGTGATCAGGAATTTCCGTCGCATCCAAATTGTCTGATAAAACATCAAAACGTATAACCTCAATTTAAAAAAATGAAACTAAGGAAAAGAACATAAAAACACCACTGCAATACTGATAAACTTCACCTGATTCATGATCCACCATGTACTTCAATTACATTACTGAACTCAGTCACTTCAGGCAACCAGAATAAAAATTTTACACACTGATGTATATCTCTCATTCACTCTATAAACTGTCTGAATTACAAGAACTGGTACATAAAGCTGTGGAAAAACCTTAAAAACATTTACTTTAGGTGCTTCTAAGATTGGTTGGCTGCACAGTGCACTAGCCAAGTGTGTAACTCATTCAATAAAATTTTAATGCCAAAGGTATAATGCCTTAAAATTAATGGTCTCTGAAATGAACAAGATTTATTTATTTATTTATTGCATATTTAACGGCACTATCAGTAGTTCAGAGCATGCAGCAAGAAATGCTGTGATTATGAGTGCATAGTGAACTCTAATGAAATGATTGTGGGATACTTCAAGGTACTACTCTGGCATCTGGCTGGAGGGGCTATGGACAACAATAAAGAATGCATCAGTCAGGATAGTTAGTGTCTTGGCTGAGGTTTGGACAGGGCACATTCATAAATACAAGTACAAAGCATTGATGCTTGAGCCCAGTTCCGTGGTGAAAAGGACAATGCACTCATTACCACACAGTCATCCCTCCTTTAATTCCATTACTGTAAAATTCAGAGATAAATGAAGACATGAAAACACAAACAAGGCATATAATAAGGAAATATGCACTGCTTAAAAAAATTCCATGTCATGACATATAAGAACAGATCACATATGACTGTAATTACCTATTACCGCTGCTTTGTATTTGATGTTCCCTGTGTGAAGTAATGCAGCAAGAAGTTTCAGAATTTCCCAGATCTCCTGGTCTGAGAACAACAACACCTTCATGGCAGAGCGAATGTCGGCAAACTCTGCTGCATCATCTCTTCCTTCACATGTGATGCTGCCTCCCTGTTACAGTATTGTAAATACATAATAGCAACCCAGCTGCGTTTATCCAGCATCTTTCCAATACCAACCTTGCATACATTAATAATACATTTCATTGCTGTATTTATGCCTGCAATAAAATTCCACTAAAACATTACGTCTAACTTGCTGCATTATACAAAATACTTACAGACCTCACAAAAGAATGTTTCAGTTAGGTGGAAATATTCTCACTGAGTTTGGTACAGCCACAAAACTAGTTACACTAATTAAAATGCATTTAAATGAAACAGACAGTAAAGTCCTGACATGTAAACGTTTTTCTCTTATGTTTCTATCCAAAATGGTCTGAAACAAGGAGATACTTTATCATTGCTGCTCTTCAACACTGTGTTACAACACACTGTCAGGAACGTCCAAAAAACAGTAGGACTGAAACTGAAAGGGGCATATCTACCCATGGTCTCTGCTGATGATGTCAATTTATTGGCTAAAACCATACATAACATAAGAAAGAAAACAGAAGTTCCATTAGTTGCTACAGAGGAAGTTGGCTTAAAATAAATACAGGGAAAATTAAGTACTGGTATACATTTACATTGTTACTGAAAAAAAGTAGGATCAAACTGTAATATTACAATAGACAAGAAATCGCTTGAAAATTTGTCAAAATGTAAATATTTCGCAATGATGCCAACAATCAAAATCACATTTACAAAACAATTATAAACACATTAAATCTGAGGAATGCTTGCTACAGTTCAGTTCAAAATATTTTACTTTCCACTTACTAACTAACAAGAGAAAGATTAAAACATACACCCTACAATTTTACCTTTTGTTTTGTATGGGCATGGAACTTATCTTTCCCACTAAGGGGTGAATATAGACCGAAGGAACTTCAGAAAGGAGTACTGCAGAAAATATCTCAACCTACGTGGGAGACAGGACACTGGACAAATTGCATAACACCAAGATCTGCAACTTGTACACACTGTCATATATGGTTAGGATGATCAAATCAAGCAAAATGAAATGGGCAGTACATGAAGCATGCAAGGAAAGAAGGAAAATACCTTCAAAGTTTTGGTGTGAAAAACCTGAAGGAAACAGACAGCTTGAAAGATCAAGGCATGGATGGGAGAATAATATTAAAACTGGTCTGAAAGAATTAGAATCAAGGGGCATTGACCAAATTCGCATGGCCTAGAATCAGTGACAAGTTACAGACTTATGAACATGATAGTAGGCCCTCAATTTTCAAATAATCTGGAGGGTATGACTATCTGAGCAACTATTAGATTCTCAAGAACAATTATGCTGAATGGGATTAGTTAATATCCTATGTGCAGCACAATTATAGGCAATTAAAAAAAACACTGACTTCAGTAGGATTCGATCCTGTGACCATCTGCATATAACCCAGCAAGCTGACCCACTAGCTAAAGTGCATTTTCTAGCTGGATTACAAATTTACGTCACACAAATAAAACACAGATAACACAGTATTTGTTAAAACTGTAAGTCTGTACAGAAGGAAAGAGACTTAATGAGTTCTGGCCATCACTTCTTAAGTCTGCATGTGAATCTTTATTAAACTTTGGTGTCATTCACAAACAACCACTTAAACTGATCATCCAGCAAACCACTAAGCAACCATCTTGGGTCAAGAATATGAGATATTTTGAAGTAAGCTAGTACTGTATTCACTATATCAAAACATTTCTTCATTGTTTGCTCATGCACTTGGTAATGACCACAAACACTTGTCTCTTATCAAGTATAAACACCCAAGGTGCATCAGACACATAGCTTGGCAGACTAGCCAGCCATAAACGAGTGTTGGGACCAAAATACACACCATTAGGATTCTTAATACATGCCTGAGGACATGAGAAAGCATTAAAAGTAAATGTTTATGACTATGATGATGATCATCTGAGTTTATATAGCAACAGTGATAAATGAATTATTGTGGAACTTCAGTGGATTGATACTTCAAGAGGAAAACTGAAAGTATTCAGAGAAAAACCTGTCTGAGTGCATATCTGTCCACGAAAAACCCCACATGAACTAATCACTGGAACTGTTGCACAGCCCCACTGTGCTGTTGACTAGCATGTTAATAACTAAGATTAATAAAAATACAAGAGAATTGTACTATTGTTACAATACGATTCATTACTCTCCAATCCATGGTATTTCACATTAGCGACAGTGACTTGGTCATACAGTTTGCACATACCTGTACACTCACATGACACAACAAGAGATCACAAAAGAAAATTTGTACCAGATGAGGTACGTATAAACAAGAATTCCATTTATTACAAAACATCATAGTCATAATTCAATACAATATGGTATTTCTCTTTATATTACTAATGGAATTTATGGAATTTATGTTCATTAATGGATATTCTGTTTTCTATCTGGAAAGAGTGTGCTGAGACAATTGAGCTACACTTATCATGCTAATTGAGATTTAGTGACATCAAAGATTAACTTGTTATCAAAATGCTGAACAGCTCTAATCAAAATAACTTAAAGATACACACATCAAACTTCAGCCTGCTGCTATCTGAGGCAAACTTGTGCCATGTTGTAGACTGAAGCAGCTGTAAAACAATTAATGAATCCTTTGATTCACAGAATGCTTTTCTACCTGTTAGGGTGAAATGCAGTGAGGTTTATGTACACTTCCAACAATAAAATTCTGTACAACTTATAAAACAACATATATGACAGGGGTCTAAAGAACAGCATGCTGAGGAGAACAGTGGATCTAAGAGGAAGAAACACAAAGATGAAGCAAATAAAATTATAAATTATACTCTCCACATAATATAAAAACAGGATCATATAAGTAGAATAAGAGTGGTGGTGCATGCAGAATACAAGTGGGATATGAAAAATGTATGAGGGTCAAGTGGAAACTAAGAATACTTAGTACTTGCTTATTCAGAAACTTTTTATTCAAAATAACTTTTCTCCCAAGAAAACATAACAATGTCCTCCTTTTTCATCATAGACACCCTGAAGGTTCAGGCACACATCACTACATGTTATGAGTGAATGCACGCTTTCAGCAGAGAATTCTGAGCTTTATGAGCAGAACGACTGAGACATCTTCTGGCATTTCTGCATCACAGTGACCATGAAGATGCTTCTTTAGTGGGCCACAAAAATGAAAGTCACTTGATGCCAAGACCCCACACAGCCTGACAGATGGCAGCCTTGTTGCGGCATTTTGAATGGGAGTGTCTCATACAACAACCATACAACCCTGTCTTGGCACCAAGTAACTTTCACTTTTACAGTCCTCTGAAAATGCATCTTAGTGCTCACACAGTCAAAAATGGTCTAAAGTGTAACTTACAATGGTTCCATTCACAATGCCCAGAATTATATGCTGAAAGCATACATTCACTTATAACACATTGTGACAACTGCCTGAACCTTCAAGGGTGATGACATGGAAAAGAAGGCCAGTGTTCTGTATTCTCTCTAGAAATGTTCTTTTGAACATAAAGTTACTAAATAAGCAAATATTCAGTATGTACCCTTACTTTATGATTGACCTATGCACATACAATTTTAGCTGAAAAGCCTAAAGGGAGATGCAGACATAAATGGCAATAAATATATATGGCATGAAGAGATGGCTGGATTCATCAAGCTCAGGACATGGTCCAGAGGTAAACTCTGGCAAACAGAGTGATAAACCTTTGGGTTCCACCAGAGGTAAGGAATTTCTTGATCACATTAGTGACAATCACCCTTTCACGCAGGACTCTGCTCCACAGTGTCAGTTAAAATTGGTACACGTACAGCAAGTCATTTGACTCGTTATTCAGCCATTACCTGTACCACACAATTCCGAATTCGGAGAAGTGCTACAATGGTTTTCAGATTTCGTTTTGAAAATTTCCTGCAATTCTCATAATTAAGTGTGGAAGAGCCCTATGTTTTCTCTTCTTCAGTTAATTTCCCCAAAAATTGTGTCAAGATACTTTTAACACACGAGCTGGAATTTATTTCTTCATAAAACACAGGACCTGTGCTTTTGAAAGCACCCACAGCACTTCTAAGGTCATGTAAAGGAAACTTTATGAGGTTCATGGGAATTTTTGTAACACTAACACATTATCTTGGATGGTTACGTTCATACTTTATGTAAAAACAGAAGTTTTCATATTTTCTTTTGTCCAGCATTGATGATAGGAATTATTTCAGATAACTTTTGAGTACATTTTATCTGTAATGAATACTTTGCAAATATTGCAAATGAAAGCTATGTTCAATTGAATCACCTGCATGACTTTTACCAAACACAAAAAGATTTGGATCCTAGTAAAATAAAGTACTTTAGCTACAGGTACATGACAAACAATACGGAATATTGTAAGAACAAATGTATGAGAAACTTATGGTCAATAACATTTGCAAAAATTACTATAAAAGTGAAGGGGACCAGATGAATACACAGACTGGGTGAAAGAAGGTGCCTACAGGAGGCATTATACAGCATGATTCAAAAAGATGGACTCACTTTTGTATGTCTATATTTCCTGAACTATACATGGTATGTGAACGATCTACATAACATTTGAAAGAGGAGGTCCTAAATTTTCAAGTGTCACCACTAGAGCACTCACTTAGTGCACAGCCGTGCAGCACTGTCAGTTGAGAGAAAATGGCTACTATGCAGTACAAGATTTTTTGCAATTGTGAGTTCATTGAAACTGAGTCGGCAACTGATGTGCAGCATGATTTTCATCTTTGTTTCAACATTCAACCTCCAACAAGGAAGAGCATTTGTTGTTGGAATCACCAATTTGAGCAAATAGGCTGTCTGTGTAAAGGCAAAAGCTCTGGCCAACCACGTGTATCAGAGGAGAACGTGAGATGAATTCAAGAGAGTTCTGAGTGCAGTCCATGCAAGTCAACCCGTAGTATGAGCAGAGAACTTGGAATACCACAACCAACTGTCTGGCGTGTGTTGAGGCGCCATTTACTGTTCAACTGAGTCCATCTTTTTTAATCATCCTGTATATTAACTAACATGCTAGGTGTAAAAAAAATAAATAAATACATTGGGGAGGGTATTTTTAAGCTGGTGCAGAAGTTCAGTTGCTTAACTTTTAAAAAATGAAGGATACATTTACAGTAAAAGTTTGACTTACCCCTGTGAGATACCTGTACTGAGAAGCATCACCCAACTCCAGTTTTCCCTTCTCTTCATGTGACAAACCAGCCAGTATGCAGTAGAAGACGTGGTAATTTCGCTCATCAGCACTTTGGGACACAATTCGAGACTTCTCCAGCAAGTACTGTTCAATCTTAGCACCTTCTATTACACCCTGATGATTGAAATGAATATCTATATATTTGCCAAACCTGGATGAATTGTCATTTCGGATGGTCTTGGCATTTCCAAATGCTATGGATGTAACAGAATCAAAAATTAGATTTTCAAGGTTGGTACAATAGATCTGAAAGGACAAAGGAACTGTTTACACTTCATGTATACCCTTAATGAAGACATGCTATTTAAAGAACATGGGAAATTACGTAGGAAATACTGTCACATGCAGTTCTCAGGGTATTGTGAAAGTAGTACAGATAAAGAGATGTGATAAACATGTAGCTCAGATGTGAAAAACAAGTGATGTTTAAAGAATTTTGATAAGGAACCCAAATGAAAACTAATCCTATAAAGACAAAGATGGAGATGTAAAGTTTATATGACAACTGATCTTAGAGAAATAAGTCATGAAAATGTGAAATGGATTTAAGTCGCTTCTGAGAGGATCAACTAAATGGAATTTGTTTCCAATAGTGATCCTTTTAATCTTAATCCCATTGCTGGTGAGCTAATTAATTATGATGGTTTCTAAATTTATGGCTGGAAAGACTGGAGGAATCTAATAATATTAAAACATTCAAATATTATAAATACACATTTCATTCAGTTTGGTTATTCACTAGTTTTTCAATGCTATGTTAACTAAAGATGTCACACAATGCCATAATAAATATGATAACAGGTATACAGTAACTCAGAGAGATGTCTGATGGCCTATTTTGAAGTTCTACCTTCTAGGATTGGGTTGGCTTCCAGAATTTGCTGTTCAATCCAAGAATGTTTTCCACTTATAGCTGCTAAGTACTGTAGAATTAGCTTTGTGCTTTCTGTCTTCCCTGCGCCACTCTCACCACTGCAGACAGAAAATAATTTGTTACTCACTACAGCAGTGCGTATGATTACTACATAAAATTAGCCTACTGACAATAAACTATTCCTTACAAATTATGATAAATTCATATAATGACAATCCTCATTATAATTAATTTTAATGATGATTGTTCATCTTATGATCCCTGTCTCATCCCAAATAAATAGGAATTTTGAAATACTCCAGCACATTTAAAATTCCAACAATTCTCCCTAAAGCTTATTTTCTAACAACATATTAATGTAACAATTACTTTAAAGGTAAAGAATTTTCACAGAAATATTTTACTTGCTAATGGGAAACAGTTTTCCTGCACTCTGACTGCCAACTAGCTGTCACTGTAAGAAATGTCATTCATATGCCTCCAGATAGCATGTTCAGCAAGCAAGTGGCTAACTCCTCACTATGATGTTCACATGTTGATAGGGAATGGACAAACTAGCAATTTGGCATCCTTTACATTCAGAAACACGACACTAACCCATGTAGTCATGTTGTGCTAATGGCCAATAGTGATACACTATATTCCTCCCAACAGAATATCATTTTATTCTAGCAACTATGAAATTACTTGTGAGAGGTACAAAAGATGCTGCACGGGAGAAAGTTTTGGAGAATCAATCTGATGAGGCAGTCTGATCTGTGGGTTGAAGTGAGCTTGATGAAGATGGAGTAGTAGGAAGTGATAATAACAATACAACAGAAGTCTAGAAAAATGTGATGAAGACCACAACACCCTTGAAATTCTGGTACCCTCAATTTTAAACTGAATGTCTTGGTGATGTACGCACACAAACGTGTCCCATGTGAAAAAGTTCTCCTCTTCTTCATGGAAGTAATAAAAACAGCTGACAGCATTAAACAGTATAACCAACATTCAAACATGAGCCACAACAACAGGGATACAATGAAAGATTATTAACCCAAACTTTACAGTTCTCTGCATCATTTTAGAGTAAAATTATGAAACACAATCAGATGGTTCACATACTGAAACTTACACCTGCACATTTCTGAAACAATATGAATTGACTAGACAAGGCTCACAAGAACTATAACAGACTCTGGCAGATTAGATCTCTTCAATGAGAGAAAAATGAGTGATGTCTGTGCACAATTTTACAGTTCATTTAAATGTTCACTTACAGATAATGATATTGTGCTTATTGAATGCAACTCTTTATTTTACAGCAATACAATCTTAAAAACCTACAGATGAATTGGCACATGTTTACCAAAAGTGCAACAGGATTGCGTGACAGCATACTTCAGAAGGGTCAACAATATGCAGAGCATATGGTGACAGATATAAATTTTATACTTACTAATGAAAGAAAAGCAGGGA
>Ga0209755_10005851_pt1 | contig 13809 bp, 11 predicted proteins | sample TergutCo191P1_FD_187301 | JGI IMG/M metagenome (GOLD analysis project Ga0209755, IMG submission 187301) | Cornitermes sp. P1 segment gut microbial communities from Petit-Saut dam, French Guiana - Co191P1 (SPAdes) (version 2) | ecosystem: Host-associated > Arthropoda: Insects > Digestive system... | reverse complement strand
ATTCTTTGCATAGACACCAGAACTACAACTTCGGCGTACTACAATACAACAACATTAAATTACAAGAGATTTTCGAACATACCTGTAAGCTAGTACGAAACGACTTGCTACTTAGAATTGAAAGTTGAAGACGTTGCACCTCATCCATATTTCCACATGCACACTTACGATCATGAAGTTATTCATGCTGATGAGCATTCGTTGGCAGGACTGAAAATGGGTTTAGCTCGTGGTGGGTCCGTGTGCCGAAGAGTGTGTGTGTACATGAATGATATTTTGCTTATTTATTTTCGGTATAGTTAATTGACATTATTTTGCATTAAGACCAACGCATAGTGGAATATAATGGATTACAAGGACGAACAAAACAACGAAATTGAAGCTTTAGATTCGATATATTCGGGAGAAATGGAAAGTAAGCGTTGTAAATGTTTTAGTTCAGAATATGTTTAAAATAGAACGAGTCTGGTATGTTGCATGTACCTTAATTTTAGTTCTAGGCAGTACGCCGCACCACAAGTTTATAATTCCCATAAAATCAGAAGAATACGAACCCGATACGGATAAGGGATTGACGTGCAAGTTGAAGTTCAGTTACACAGCAAAATATCCAGAGGAGGCCCCAGAAGTGGAGATATGTGATTCAGAAAATTTTGAAGAGGAGGATGAACCATTATTAAAGGAACATATAATTCAACAAGTAGGATTTTAATATTGGTGTATTTTTGTGCAGTTAACATATTTTAAATTTTGGCTTAACCTCTGCGTTACTGAAATGTTTGAAGCAAAACCATTGTAGCTCTCAGAGAAAAGATGAAGGCAAAATAATTTTATATCCGTATGCTGTAGCGCCAGAATCGTCATATTCCGTTATTTCTCGTGGTATTGTTTTTAACCATACATATTTTTAAACTGGGAAAGGAAATTAGTTGTGATAGTTTATTAACCAAGAAAAGTAAATACAACAGAGTTTTCAGTTTTGCCAGTGTAAGAAATTAGAGACTGATTAGTCTGTGTTGTTGGAGAATAAACTCTCATCTGTTGACACAGTTGGCTAGTCAGGTGTTTAGAATAATTGTTATAATGGAGACCAGTCCTGCTTTACCTTGACACCAGAAAATTGTTTGTATATGGGCAAGAAATATTATCATCTTCATTCACTTCTAGTGCATGCTAAGTACTGTATGTGAACAGACAGCACAGAAGTGGTGAACTAGTATGGATAGTTACATGCTGATACTCTAATTTACCAATGCTGTTTAATGCAGTATATGATGTTGTTTTTATTTGGACGTGAAAAACATTTTCATTATGATTGCTAAAACTGATTGAACACCAAATCTGTGGTTCATTTTATCTATCTAGCTCTGCTGTCCAGTAAAACAGAGTAGCTTTTTAACATGTGTGTTTTCCTCCCTTTTTTCGTCTTTTTAAACCCCCACCTCCCAGTGCCTTAAAGGTGGAGGCTGTATTAATCTGTGGAATGCAGACAACCCTGCACAAGCATTACCTGTCACATTTCAGGTGGCATTGTGTGGTGCATTACAAATTACCTCTTCTTTTGTAACTGGTATGTAACTCATTATTTTGCAATGGGAAATAAGTTTAAAATTGATTTTTATAGGCCATTATCATGTGATTATACCATGCTGTTAGTGGAAAATTTCAAATTGCTACACCTTATACACCACCAATACCTTCAATAATGCAGGTGTACACAAATCCTGGATTACTAAATTTTGTGGCAGCTGATATTTTCAGTTGAATTAATGTATTTCCCTCCTTCCTTCTTTACATACAGCTGTATGTAACAGTTCATTTGCAGAAATACTAGAAAAGAGTGGAGTTCACAGGTCACTCCAGAATTGTGGGTCCTCAGTATGTAACTTGCTATGTGTCACCTTTCTGGTGCCTAGAATTCGTAGGTGGTTCCTTGTTTAACTTAGAATACCCTAGAACAGGCCATGAAGGCCCAGGGAGGGAGTAGTGGTATAGATCCACTCTTTCTTTAACCACTAGATGGAGGTGGATGGTCAACACCTTGCCCTAGCTGCTTAACCCCCCAAGAAAGAGACCCGTTATCCGTTGTATGCAAGGCTGGGTGGACCCCAGGACCAGTGTGGGTGGTTGCGGGAAATCTCACCTGTACCATAATTTGATCCCCAGACCATCCACCCTGTATCGAATCACCATATCGGCAGCACTCATGACCCACAGGGGGTTCCTAGATTTTTGGAAAACTTGTGGACCCCTGCAGTGATGTCTTGCCATTTCTCATGGCAAATTACAGGTATAAACAGTCAGGTTCATCACAATGTACCAATCTGTGCATACTTAGGCAGATGATCCAAATAACACCTCATTATCTATGAGTGCCACATAATTCAGTTCATTACATTGTACCAGTGTATGAATATTTGAATTATATTTTCAGGCCCAAGAGAACTTAGGAACAGTCATGATTTTTACTTTAGTTTCATCAGCTCAAGAATGGCTTAATACAAAATGGGATGAAATACGTAAAAGAAGAGAAGAGCATGCAATTCTGAAAGAGAAGGAAGCCGAGGAAGCAGAAAGGGTTGGTTATATTATGTCATTCACACTGCATTTTATACCATATACTAATACAAAATTTTTTAACCAAGCATGCATGTCTTTATGTGAGTCCATGAGTTCAGTAGAACATGAATCTCCCCCCATCCCCCTGCTTGAGGTTTTCCCTGATGTTAGATTTATTTTCATTGTTGCTAGGAAAATTATTATATTTGTAATATATGTAATGAAAGTTATTGCAGTTTAAGTTTTTTTCATATTTGATTGTATTCCATGTGTAAATATTGCCATGAATTGTGCCACAGGGGTATATAATTTGAAATAATTTTTGGGAAGGTATCCACAGAATTTGTGTGACTTTGTATGGGGTTCATGGAACCAGAAATGCTGAGAAACACTATACAAGTCTACGTATGTAAAAGTTAGGAATTTGTCTAAGGTACCAGTTTTAATGTACAGAGAGTCCATTTAATCGCAACCTTAAGCATAAAAAAATTAAAACTTGCCTTGTGAAGGTGAGTTTGCTGACGTTGTTGTGGAGTGTGAGATGGATGCTCTGTTATGTTAGGAGTTGCAGAGTGGGCAGTGCATGTGAAAAATATATTCTGTTGAGCAAAATGTTCATTACACTTCACAAGGTGGTGTGGTTTGCGGTAATGTGAATGTAAATGGCCAAAATAACAGATACTAGTTCTCTGCAAATCCCAGTGAATTTCATGAAATTCCTTTGCCTGATCTAGTCAGAGTCCTGAGTGCAGCGAGTGCCAGGAAGATCATAGGGGTTGTGTTCTTTGAAGAAACAGTACATAGTAAAGAACTGCTGCTGTGTTGAGTTAATTCTGACACCATTCTTCAGAGAATTAACAGCAGAAGGAGCAGTACAGTTACTTCATGAAGGACAGTTCCATGTCCCACACAGCAGACTTGTCAGTGACTGCCCTATTAGAGGTATTCAGCAAATGGTTGATAACTTGCAAATACAGCCTCCTAGATCTCTGGATTGGAATCCTTGTGATTGTTATTTGTTGGGAGACACTGAGAGTTAGAGTTTACTTGAAGAGTCCACATCCTTTTCAAGAATGTAAAAGTAATATCTGAAGAGAAGTTGTTCAGGACAAGAGCTCCATCATGTATTGATAAAGACAAGTATTTTCAGAAAGTGTGACACGTGCTTAGAAGTAGGAGGTTAGCATTTCAGAACTCTTGTAGGAAATAGGTCAGTTGACTGCAGATGCAAAACAGACTCTAAAACTCCTGGCATCTGAAGGCTTATGCAGTAATGCTTCTGTGCTCTGGAACACAATAGAATGGACACTCTGTAGTATGAAGATTTTCAGATTCCATATCAGAAAATAACTGATAATGCAGGTATAAGAGGAATGAAATGCATTTTGTTAATTGCATTGTTTGTTGTTTTCTCAGTCAGTGTCTTACAAATGTGGGATTTGAGGTTTTTATGGCATTGTGTTTTTGGGTTTTGAAGTGATGTAGTCCTGAACATTTTGGATGAGTGTGCTGTTTGCAACAAGTGGCCTATATATTTGAATACTTTTGTCTAGTGTGTGTTAGAAATGAAGTGGTGGAAAGGCTTAATGCATTTACACATCATCTTTTTATATTTCTGTGTGGATGACACAACAACAGTGACTACCAGTTAGTTGCCTTAGAGGACATTCGTGGCTACAGTGGAAGACCACTTATGATGACATTAGTCTTCCCATTACTCTGTTTTACTTTTTTGGTTAATTTGTAGTTGCTGTTTTTTTAAAACCTTGAACTGTGTGCTGTGTGACTTCTGTAGTTCAGTATTTTAAAAAATATTCAGCAGATTTGCATGTTCGTATAGTATATCTTTATATTTTTGAAAGAAGGGTTGTCATAATGTATGTACAAGGCGATTCGTACTATGTACTTACCATTACAATGGAGAGACCTTGGGAACATTTTGAGAGTGAACAAGGAACTGGATGTAACACATTACCTTTCAGGTCAGATGTTTGTTATTCCTATGTTATCTCTCTTTCTAGAGTATATGCATTTTTGCCTGTAGTATTTGGATACATACTGCCTCAGAACTGGGCTTTGATAGACAACAAAACATGACTGAACAATCCTAATAGTCATGTTACAAAAACTGACATCATGATTTCTGGCAGCAATTCTTCTTTCCGTCACCATGTTCAGACCAGCTGTGGGGTCCACCCAACCTCCTATCCTTTGGGAAACAGGAGAGATAAAATGGCTGGAATGTGAAGCCAGCTACTTCCACCTTGATTCTGAGATTAAGAAAATACAGACCTTTACATCCACTTGTTATACATCGTATGGTTACACGTTTGAGCACAGGTACAAGGATAACAATGTGCTGTTATATACTGATGTAATTTGAGTAATTTGAACACATTTTCTTCTATTATTTGCAGAGAAGGTTTGAAGGAACCAGAGTTACTGTAGAATCATTTTTAGCATGGAAGGCAAGATTTGATACAGAACTTGGAGCAAAGAAAGTCCAAGACAGAGAAGATAAGGAAACAAGGAAGTTAACAGGAAGAGAACTGTTCCTGACAGATAAAACCCTTAATGAATCTGACCTCAAGTTTCTTGAAGATGGTAAATCTTTTTATTTAATCAAGTGCTTCTCCCCCCCCCACACACACACACACACACAAATGAGAATAGCCCAGAATGTAGGACAAAATAACAACATAAAGATAGATTGATATTCAGGAATGACACTATTAAATGAAAATGACACGAAGAAATCAATGGCAGATTAATTTCAAGGAATGCTTGTTACTGTTTAGTTTAGAAGCTTTTTTCCTTTCACCTTTTTACCTAAGGATGGAAACAAATTCAGTCCCACAAAATGTGTTCTGTTAGGACTTCTAGGTGGTGGAGAAAGTTCAGAACCCAGGTAATCCTAAGTTTGCACATTGTTATAAAATTCTAAAAAATATTAGCAACGAACACTTTTATTTGAAAAGTACTTTATACCGATATTCTACTGTATTAATTAACTCTGTGGTGTAAAACCCATGTTAGAAGCTGATTGTTACTCTTCAGATGAAGAAATTTTCTGTGTCCTATGGAACCAAAATATTCATTACTGTATTTAAAAACTGCACATTGAATTTTATCCAGAATCAGTTGAATTAAGTCCACTTGCTCACACCCCATTCTTCTCAGGTATGTTTAATCTGATGTTATCCTTTCACATGCATTTCCCTTCTGTGTTTATGCATGATACATTCCCTGCCAGTCTATTCTTCCTCCACTTTATCAGTCTGTTAGGTGGTAAAGACTGCAGGTGCCAATGCTCACGTGCATCCCCTTTGTACACTCTCACCAGATATTCTCTCTTCAACAATGTGATCTCAAAGACCCTTAGACTCTTCTAAATTTACATTTAAGAATTTATGCTTAGATACTAATGATGTATTTTGTTTTGTAGGTGGTGACTCTATTAAAGTTGATGAATCCCTTTTCCAAGATTTAGAAGAACTAGATCTTGATGCAGATGAAGTACTTGATGATGACAGTTCATAGCTGGCTGCAACTAAATATTTTTATTCTCTTATTTGTGTGCCAGTGTGGATGAGTGAATGGGGTTGCAAATGTGTGTATGTATACAAACATTACCATGGAAATATAAAATATTTTTTTGAACATAATGGGTGGCATGAATGGTGTTTTATTTCCACTGGTTCAGGTCAACATTGGTGGGGAAGAATGAATGATGTATTGCACTGACACATTCGTGCCTGTAGTCTGTTTGAAAGTTGCATTTAAACATGTTTCCTAATGTTAGTGTATTTCAGGTACTTTCATCGGAATTTACTCATTACATTTTATTTTAAAACAAAAATGCTGTATGAAATACATACTCATTATGTTACATAAACACATGTATTCTGAAGATTGAGGAAGAACTATTAACTATTATGGCTGTGAGCTGATAAAAATGTTTGATCAGGCATTTATTATTAGTCTTTATTCGCTGTGTATTGAACTATTGCAATGATGCATGCATGCCTTCCTGCTGCTTGAGTATTGCTTGTTTTTTAACCAGTCATTTTTACCACAAGGTAAAATCTAGCCACCAGCCACATTACTGGGAGATTTAAAATCTGTATTCTGAGATTATGATAGTAATTGATCGATTAATTGCTTAATTAATCACACATCATGTCATGTGATGTACCAATTAATTTATTAGTAAATACATATTGTGCAGCTATTGTGACATGTGGGTTGCTGTTTAAGGGTAGACTAGACTTCACAGTTGAATACCAGTCAGTTGCATAGACAGTTTGCATCCACTGGGGCATCCCATAATAGGTGGGGTGCTCAGGGCAGCAACATACATCAAAGGCTTTATCTAGAAACCTAGTATGTTTGAATTTTGTCATAAATAATTTATATATTCTCTGACTAACAAATGCCCAAATTGTATAATCTTCTGTGTTCTCACACCATGCAAACTTTTAGGCAGATACTGGTGTTTTGGAAGAACATACTGTTTACAGTGTATTCTGTATTTAGTTTCTTTATGTTGTGCATAGGTTCCAAAGCTGTGGCCAGTGAACCCTTGTGGGCTGCTGGGACCATTCCCTGAATTCACAACAAACTTTGTTCTTCCAGCCAGTGCTTAATTTTGTCTGATACCCCAGCTGCTGTGTTTCAGGCATCTTCCATGCTTGCCATGCCAAGCAGGAGCTGCTTTTTCCCACTGCTCACTAGGCCACAATTTATGGTTACTGTTTACATAAATAGTTCTTTTGTCATGTATTTTCTCAATGATGTCTAACAGTATAAATGTTAGCATGTTGGGATCCATGAAATTTTTAAATTTAGGAAGGGGTCCAAATACTTGAAAATATTTGGAACCATGGTTCCAGTATTATATTGTGAGGTTGATGGTGGTGGTGGTAGGAGAGGAGGAGGCATTTGTGGTTGTGGTGGTTTTCTTTGTCTTTTAAAAGACTGAGAAAGAAATGGACAGGGTTATCCACTCAGGGGCAGTGGTGTGACCAAACTTTCTCATCATTCCTTCAAATGTGATCATGTTTATCCTAAAATCCATCTTTGTCCTATGAGTCCTTTTAGCAGAGAAATGTATGTTTTGAAGTATGACAAGATCATATTATATGACTGTCAGCACAAGTGGTTTTTGAATCAGGAGTAGCTTGCATGCAGCCATTCAACAAAATTTTCTGGCATGTTTCATAGCAGGGATGACTGCTGTCTTATCAAAACTGTGGCTTTCAGAGTACCAGCAGTCATGTACATTATGGTTCCTTATGAAATATGCTCTAAAAAGGTACAGAAATATAACACAAAACTTGGTTCATTGCCAGTAAGAATGTGCATACTCCAAATCATGTGCTGACATAAGAAGCTTTCATAGTGTTAGAACAGTATGTCAGAGCCCTTTCTTGAACACACAGTTCGAGAACTGGCATATGTATTTAACAGCAGGACACTGCATCGGCATGCTGAAGGGAATTTAATACAGGATGTACACCTTGTGTGATGAAGAAACAGTCAGTAGAGGTAATGGCAATATGTGAATATGTGTGGTTGCCCTATCCATAACAAAACAACTGGTTAGAAACAGCAGTGGACGTACAATAGAGTCTAGATGTTTGAGATTTGACCTTTTGTGATCAGCTGTTATACATAGTCCTGTCATAAGTTCTGTTACAACTTTCATGTTGTCCAAAGCTGGAGAAAATGAGGTGGGAGGGTTGTAAGGATGGCTGTTTTTGAACTTCTGTCCCTTCAGGTACATGTGCTAAGTCAGTTTGCTCGTATCTGTCACAGCGTCAACATGGAGTGGAGTGTCAAGGAAAACCATGTGGCTGTGATTGTCTGTCACAGTTGCGGAAAATCCCATTCTCAAATTTTCAAACTCTTGAAACCATTGAAAATTTCGTGAATGTTCATCTATTGGGCAGTTAAACATTATGAGGAACTCTGGAGGTTTGAAGACAGGGCTGGGTCAGGATGCACGAAAAGTGTAAGAGATGAAGCCGCTATCAAAACAGTACAGGAGTGGATTGGCCAAAAACCACTCTGGAAACAGAAGATTGTGTCCCGAAAGCTGAACATATCAACCCAATCAAGTCATGCCTCATCAGAGATGATCTACACATGAAAGAGCACCTCCGCTCAAAGGGGCACCTCCTTACTCCTGCTTTGAAGGAGATCTGATGGACAAGAGCAGAGCATCTCCTCCAGTGGCATGCTGAGAACAGATACGAAAACATCCTCTTCATGGACAAGAAAATCTTCACCATTGAGGAGCAGTGTAACAACCAAAAAAACAAGATTTATGCTCACTCATCCCATCAGGTGTGTTCTGAGGGTGTAGGGAGGCTGTCACACTTCCTGCCTCATGGTATGGTGGGGGGTGTCCCATCAGGGAGTGACACCTCTTTATTTTTGCGAGAAAATGGTGAAACTGGTGCCTGGGTGTATAAAGAGGACATGCTGCAAGGAGTTGTGAATCCTCTTAACACGACCCTCTTCAATGGTCAGGAATGGGTCTTCCAGCAGGACTCAGCTCCTGCCCACAAGGCCAAGATGACTCAGGAGTGGCTGCAGAGGAACCTTCTGAACTTAATCATCGCCAAGAATTGGTCCTCAGGGAATCCAGACCTCAACCCCCTGGACTGTAAACTGTGGGCTGTTTTGATGGACAGGGCTTGCCAAAAGCATCATAACAACCTGGAGAGCCTGAAGAAATCTCACGTGAAGGCAGCAGCAGAGATCCTCCTGGAGACAGTGCATGTGGTGGCAGCAGAATGGCTGGAGTGTCTCAAGGCTTGCATCGAGGCAGGGGGTGGCCATTTTGAGTGACATTATTATAAATGAAAACTTAAAACTTTTACAAATAAATTATTTGGTTTGAAAAGTGGATGTTTTATTTGACTTTACTTCTAGGGCACATTGTACTTGTAACAGAACATATGGCAAGACTGTGTAGTACCATTGTTTTGAGCTTTTTGTTACTGGTTCTGATGAATCAAAATGGGACTAAATGGCTGAAGATTTCACTTTGCCAACTGTTCTATTATTGCATGGATCACTGAGCTCAGTCAAGCTCTGTCCTTCAGTTTGCTTGCTTTCATGCTCTGTAACTCTGTTTTGTTTTTGCTATTAAAATAACCTTTCATACCGTTTATGCTTTTTAGATTATTTTATATATTTGTTACTGGTGTTACAGAATTTCTCAAAATCAAGTAGATAATTTCGAAGATTAAATATCTTTGTGCCCTCTCCTATGTTAGGGTCCTAAGGGGCTCAACAAAATCTGGATCCTAAGATAGCATACAGTATTTTGCAGGATGATAAATTTAATGTCTGTTGTTTGTTTCTATGAAAATATCAACCCAATAGTGACTGTGGAACAGAATGGCTGATCTCCAGCAATGAATGGTTTTAATATCAACATCTGTATCAGGCATTTGCAATCACATGTGTTACAGTCAATTGTTGGTGGACATTTTGTTTGTAATGTTAAGAGGTGGCACAAAGTTTGGCTTGTTTACAGCTTAGGAAGGGCAGAACAATCCACACTTATCAGTTGGCTATACACATCCAAACAGCAAAAAGTGATCTTGCTCCTGATGCATTAAGAAAATTCTCATGCCTTGATGTATGGTAATAGGTAAACAAATATGCAGTGTTTGTTAAGGTCATACTTGTAAAAGTAAAATAGAGTAAAAAATTGTTTTTAACACTCGGTGTGATGGTGATATGTAATGAACCATTGGTAGTGTGTATGTGAAGTCACATAAAGAGATCATAAAACATATCTCCACAACATTACTTCATGTACCTTTACTGCACAATAAACAGTGCACTGGAAAGAACGTGGCTGCCATAGAGATCTTTCTGTGGCTTTGAATGACTTTCTTTTATGGAAGACTTTGCATGTATGGCTCAAGAGCAGTGTGTTTGCTGTAATTTGTCCTGGTCTGCGAAGTGTTGAAATTTTAACCACATTGTGCTTAAAGCTGTTCATTGAAATGATCAAGGAAAAGTTGGATATTGCATGTATCAGTTACAAACTTTTATATAGTGAGATGGATACAAGGTGTATTTGGTAAGAAAGAGTAAAGTTTAACCATGTGATGCGCAAAGGAACCAAGAGGAACTGGATGTGAAGATTTAAGAGTGAATCCAGAGATTTTTATTGATCTTTGAACTTTGGTACAACTGTATGTGCCAAAACATGACATAAAAATGGAAGTATTATTTCGTTATATGTTGCTCATGGAGGAACAGGAAGCAGAGACCACATGTAAGATGGGAAGATAATATTAAAATGTATCTTGCAGAAATGAGATGGGAGGACGTGGACTGGATTAATTTGGCTCAGGGCAAGGACGAATCGGGGGGCTGTTATGAACACCTTAACGAACCTTTCGGTTGCATGCAATTTGGAATTTCTTCTACTTGAGGAACCTAGTTTCTCAAGAAGGGTTCTGCTCCAAGGAGTTATTATCGGTTCTTTAGCACTAGGTGCAACAGGAAATATGAGTTACGCTTGGGTTCCTCCTTTTTTTGGGGGGGGGGCATTCTTTTTCCGAAAATAAAATGCTTTTGTGTTATACACATCCGTCCCGAATTCGAAACGATACCTGCCTCGAAACGTGCAGTCTTGCGCACATCAACCTGATACGTGCTGCTATCTTTTCAGGACCGTGTAAACTGAAAACAAAAGGTAAGCGTTCAGCGTTGCGCTCTTATTCGAAGAGGTGCCAGTAGGTGGCATGGATTGAAATCAATACATTTGGAATTGGGAGTGTTGGATGAATAGTTTTCTGCGGGAAGTTAGCAGATTAATAGGGTATTTGTTCGTCTCGTGGTGCAACGTAAGAAGTGATGTGTGTGAAGGATGATTTGTAATTAGTTTTAATTATTCGAAACGTTACGGATTAAACGTGGTTCAGTCAGTTGGCGTTCAACATTTGCCGCGTTACATTTGTTGAGTATTTATGCGAGCTGGTTGAAGTAAACGTATTTTGTAATACTTTTTAAAACGTAAATAGAAAGGTTGCAGCACCGAACACATTGACAATGGCGTGAGACACCGCTATTTGTTGTGTGAAGTGGATATGACTGTGACAAGATGATGTCAGAAACAAGTCTGTTGCAGAAGTACGTAGGCTTTGCCATGTGAAATTCAGCTGGTACCGCTCTGTCACGTTGGGATTGAACAAATCGGTATTCATCAGGCTTCTAGGACTTCATCTTGCTGTGGTTGGTGAATGATCAATTGGCTATGCACTTACATTTTGAGCGCAATACCAATGCCAAATGTGATTGTGCCATCCTTTCCTTGACATGGATGGGGAAGGTGCCTGATGAGCTGCCAGAAGTAAGTGTGACGTTGGTGGCATGATTATACACTGTGCTAATCGTAATGTGTTGTGATGCACTTCTACCTCCTGGGTGGAAGAGATGCTGTTCCCATCAGTTTGGGTGCATGGAGTTTTGAGCTACTAGTGGAAACGACACAACTTACAGGCTGAAGACAGGGAAAGACCAATTTATAACAGATGTTTGAAATGCTGTCTGTTATTATGCATACATTCATGGCATCTTCATAAAAGGTTTATGCTTATGCGATTAAGGCTGGTCACTTTTACAGTGTGAGGAGAATGTTGAAGCCTGTCACCAGTTTCATTCTTTTCCTCCATAATGAGTTTTCATAACTTTATTCCCCCCTCCAGAGTGAGAACCCTATGTTCCTGAAATGTACAGCTAAGTCTTCTCCATACTTTGCTTGAAGAGACATGTATCATGTAGCATAACATAGTGAATGAATCAGTTGGGTCAAGTAAAGCATTATGAGCTTGTGAATATGAGTGGGCTGATACAGAAGCATAAACTTAACTGTGTTGTTGCTGTTGAAAAGTTTGTTGGAGCAAAATTGAAGTGTATTTGGATAAAATTTACTGATAACAGCAACAAAAGGCATTTCCTTGTACCTGCTGTCATCTGGGTATATTTTATTTGTACTATTTTTAGTCTGTGTTATAATTTCCACCAGTATTTAAATCTCTGTGATGTGTTGTAATGGGAGAGCATCTGACACTTCTGTCCTAGAGGTTCTATGTGGGGTGCTCCAATATTCTCATTGTATTTTCCAGTACTTAAAAGGGCTTAAGACTAAATACTGACTGCAACTTGGAAACTATAGAAATGGTTATTAAAAAGCACTACTGGGCACAGTTTAGTAATGTTTACATGAATAGAAAATTAGCATTATAACCATGAGTTTTTGGCTGGTTGCTATTGCGTATGGATGTAAATTAAGTGAATTTCATCAGCAAGTTCTTATAATAATGCTTAAAGTTTTTTTTTTTACCTAGATTTTTCTGCCCCTGAAAAAGTGATAATCTGAGGGTCATTGCATTAATTGATAGTTGAACAATCCGAAGTTTCTATTACTGTTGGTTTAATATTGAAAGTAGTAGTAGTAGTAGTATGATGTAGTTAGTGATATGAGAGGAAATGCAGACACGCATATGCATTATGTTTCTCTTATCTTGAAATATTGGCTTATTTTGGAATCTAAATGTAGTTGCAGATCATTGACGTTCCTGTTTTTTAACTGTTTTTTTACATATTGAGTAAACTGTGATTGTAATATTAGCTTCAATGCAGATGAGGTTCCGGCTGCTGTTGCTAACAGACATGTAACTCAGTAACTTCATCTGATATACCCCAGTACTGACCTTTTGATGTTATGTTACTAACCCTTTTGTAGTGAGAAGTCCTTTTTGTATTGGTTTTATTTATTTGCTATACCAAATTTCACCCTCCAGAAGGGAGTTGGTAGCCTTTGTATACTCCAAAGTAATTTTGTGCCTTATTGTAGTAATTTTATTTTTAAATAAATAAATGATTTGTTTTTATAGATAACCATTTTTATTTATAAACCCTGTAGCCTTTATTCCTTAATTTCCTGTTGGCTTTATTTTTGACTTTGCATGGTAGATGTATTTTATAATTTAATTTTGTGTGCTTGTTTGAAGGTAATGTGTGTGTGTGTGTGTTTTTTTTAACAGATCCTCAGCTTAACTCCATGTCTTATTAGTGTGAGAGACTTGTATGCCATATAGTAGCAGTTGCACAAATTAAGAAATTTTTGACTGGCTCCATTGGGTGCTTTGTCAGTACATGCAATGATACTGTTTTATTTTATTTTATTTTATTTTATTTATTTATTTATTATTCCCC
>Ga0209755_10005850_pt1 | contig 13809 bp, 8 predicted proteins | sample TergutCo191P1_FD_187301 | JGI IMG/M metagenome (GOLD analysis project Ga0209755, IMG submission 187301) | Cornitermes sp. P1 segment gut microbial communities from Petit-Saut dam, French Guiana - Co191P1 (SPAdes) (version 2) | ecosystem: Host-associated > Arthropoda: Insects > Digestive system >... | reverse complement strand
AGGCTTTCTCGCCATGGGCCTGAAAAAAGGCGACCACGTAGGCATGTGGGCAACCAACGTGCCGGACTGGAACACCGTAATGTTCGCCTGCGCCAGAATAGGGCTCGTCTTTATCACCGTCAACACAGCCTACAAGCTTCACGAGCTTGAGTACGTGATCAGACAGTCCGACATGGCGTGCCTGTGCATCAGCGACGGATGGCGCGACTCGGACTATATCACAATGATTAACGATCTTGCCCCCGAGCTTAAAACCACGGAGCGCGGGCACCTGAACAGCGGGAAGTTTCCCGTTCTGAAAAACGTCGTCTATGTCGGGCAGCAGAAACACCGGGGCATGTACAGCTTCAACGAGCTGCTTCTGCTTGGCAAGCACTGCGGCGACAAAGAGATGCTGGAAATCGAGGCCTCGCTTCATTGCGACGACGTAGTAAACATGCAGTACACCAGCGGCACCACCGGCTTTCCAAAAGGCGTTATGCTTACCCACAGAAACATCCTTAACAACGGATGGGGCATCGGCGCGAACCAGCGCTTTTCCGACAAAGACATTATCTGTCTGCCGGTGCCGCTGTTCCACTGCTTTGGGCTCGTGCTTGGAATGATGGCGGCGCTTACGCACGGCGCGGCTGCGGCCATAGTCGAGTGGTTTGATCCGCTTAGGGTGCTGGCCACGGTCCAAAAGGAAAAATGTACGGCCCTGTACGGCGTGCCCACCATGTTCATCGCCGAGCTCAACCATCCCATGTTCAAGATGTTCGACCTCTCAAGCCTGCGCACCGGCATCATGGCGGGATCCCCCTGCCCGATAGAAACCATGCGGCAGGTTATCGATCTTATGCACATGAAGGAAGTGACGATCTGCTACGGCCTTACCGAAGCTTCGCCCGTGATGACCCAGACGCGCTACGACGACGAAATCGAGGTGAAGGTTACGACCGTGGGCCGCGCAATGCCCGGCGTGGAAGTGACCGTGCGCAACCCCGAAACCAAAGAGGAGTGCGAAGTAGGGGTAACCGGCGAGCTTTGCTGCCGCGGCTACAACAGCATGAAGGGCTACTACAAAATGGCCGAAGCCACCGAGCTGTGCATAGACGAACACGGCTGGCTCCACTCCGGCGACCTTGGCGTGCAGGACGAAAAAGGGCTGTTCAAAGTTACCGGCCGAATCAAGGACGTGATTATCCGCGGCGGCGAAAACATCTATCCCAAGGAAATCGAGGACTTCCTTTACACCATGCCCGGCATCAAGGACGTGCAGGTAGTGGGCATTGCCAGCCACAAATACGGCGAGGAAGTAGGCGCGTTCATAATACCGCAGGAGGGCACAACCATAAGCGAGGAAGACGTTCAGGGTTTTTGCAGGGGACAGATTGCCCGCTTCAAGATTCCCAAATACGTTTTCTTCGTTGACGGCTACCCGCTTACCGCCAGCGGCAAAATCCAGAAGTACCAATTGCGGGAAATCGGCTCGAAAAAAGCGGTCGAGCTTGGCATTGCCACCTAGCAAGGGTATAATGACGGCCATGGTATACGCGGCAAACGAAAATCGCTATGAAGCGATGAAATACAGAAGGTGCGGGAAAAGCGGCCTGAAGCTGCCGGAGATTTCCCTTGGGCTTTGGCACAACTTCGGCGGGGTGGATCGCTACGAAACGGGGCGCGAAACGGTGCTGGCGGCTTTTGACGCCGGCGTTACGCATTTCGACCTTGCGAACAACTACGGCCCTCCCCCAGGCTCCGCCGAAACCTCTTTCGGGCGCATCCTTAAAGACGGCCTTGGGGCCTACAGGGACGAGCTTGTGGTTTCCACCAAGGCCGGCTACGGAATGTGGGCCGGGCCCTACGGCGACTGGGGAAGCAGGAAGTACCTTGTTTCCAGCCTGGACGCAAGCCTGAAACGCATGGGGCTTGACTACGTGGACATCTTCTACCACCACCGCCCCGACCCCGAAACCCCAATCGAGGAAACGATGGCGGCCCTTGCCGACATCGTGCGCCGGGGCAAGGCGCTGTACGTGGGCCTTTCAAACTACGACGCGGAGCAAAGCTCCAGGGCGATTTTCGTTCTGCGCTCCCTTGGCGTTCCGTGCGTCATCCACCAGGCAAAGTACTCCATGCTCAACCGCTGGACAGAAGACGGGCTGCTGGACGTGCTTGAAACCGAGGGAGTGGGCTGCATCTGCTTTTCGCCTCTGGCGCAGGGCCTTTTGACCGGCAGGTATTTGGACGGCGCGATTCCCGAAGGCTCGCGGGCCTCCAAGGGCACGTTCCTCAAGCCGGATTCGCTTACGCCGGAGCTTCTTGCAAAGCTGAACGCCCTTAACGGCATTGCCAAGGAAGGCGGCAGAACCCTTGCCTCGCTTGCTATTTCGTGGATACTGCGGGACTCCCGCAACACGTCGGTTCTTATAGGGGCCAGCTCTTCGGCGCAGCTACGGGAAAACCTTTCCGCGATTTGCGGGCCAGGGCTTTCCGCGGACGAGCTTGGCAGAATAGAAAAAATCCTGCGGGCCTGACCCGACGGGTACAGGCTTTTGCCATAAACGGTAACCCAAACAAAAACCCCGCTTTCGAGGCGGGGTTTTTGTTTGGCGCGCAAGCTTGAAGCCGGACCTAATAGTTTTCCGCGCGAACCTGGAAATAGGCTTTGGAGTGCTTGCAAACGGGGCAAAGCTCGGGGGCTTTTTTGCCCACCAGAATGTGCCCGCAGTTGCCGCAGTGCCACGACCTGTCCGTGTCGCTGGAGAAGACCTTGCCGCTTTCGATGTTGGCAAGCAGCTTGCGGTAACGCTCCTCGTGCTCCTTCTCGATTTTGCCCACGGCTTCGAACAGCGCGGCCACGTCGTTGAAACCTTCTTCCTTTGCCGTTTTCGCAAAGCCGGCGTACATGCTTGTCCACTCCTCGTTTTCGCCGTCGGCTGCGTCTTTAAGGTTTGCCTTGGTGTCGTGCACCTCGTTGCCGTGCAGGAGCTTGAACCAGAGCTTCGCGTGCTCCTTTTCGTTGAGCGCCGTTTCCCGGAAGAAGGCCCCAATCTGCACAAAGCCCTCTTTTTCGGCTTTGGAGGCGTAGTACTGGTATTTGGTATGCGCCTGGGATTCCCCGGCGAAAGCCGTCTTCAGGTTCTCTTCGGTTTTTGATCCTTTCAGTTCAGCCATAATCCTCTCCTCGCAAAAGTATTTAGCCGGGCCGTAGCCCTGCCAGCCCCTAACATTATGCTCCGCGGCCAACCGGCTGTCAAGACGGTTGGCCGCGGGCTATCCGCGCGGCCAGCTCCTCGATGGCTTTCGCGGCGTTTTCAAACTCGGCGACAAGCACGTCGTCGGAAACTTTTTCAAGCTTCTCCCTCGTTTCCGCGTCCAGCGGCTTTTGGTCAAGCTCGTCCAGAAGGCGATCGATTTCGGAAGCGCTGTTGGAGTTCAGCGCCACGACAAGCTCGAGCAGAAGGGGAAGGTGCTCGCTCATGTCCGGAGCCGTTTTTGCCTCCGCGTCGTGAACGGGCGCGCTCGCGTCCAAGGCAATGCTTATGCTTTCGACAAGCCTGGCAAGGTGCGCGGCAAAAGAGCTTAGGTGCTTTTCGATAAACTCCAAGTCACCCGTCATACCCGCGGCTTCAAGCTTGGCCGCCTCCTCGGAGATTGCGTGCGCGCCAAGGCTTGCGGACGCGCTTTTAAGGGCGTGGACCTGGGTGATGAACACCGGCAGCTCCTCCGCCGTGGGCACGTTCTGCAAAAGGGAAAGCCTGTCCTTCGCGTCCGTGCGGAATATCGAAAGCACCTGCCTGTAGCCGGCCAGCGTGCCGCCGGTTTTCGCCACGCCGTCTTCCGCGTCGATTCCCGGAATAAGGGGGAGCGCCGTATCGGAACCGCCGCCGATGTGCACGCCTTCGCCTTTGCGCCTTTCCTTTTTCCCCTCGGGTATCCACCGCTCAAGCATTTCGTCGAGCTTGAACACGTCTATGGGCTTGGCAAGAAAATCGCTAAAACCCTTTTCCATGAACATTTCCCGCATCCCAAACACGGCGTTGGCGGTAAGGGCCACGATGGAAACCGGTCTGCGGATCTGCCCCCCCTCCCCCGGCTCATTTTCCCAGGCCCTTATGATTGTCGTGGCCTCTATGCCGTCCATCTCGGGCATCATGTGGTCCATGAAAACGATGTCGTAATCTTTTTGCTTCACCAGCTCGACGGCTTCCTGCCCGCTAAGGCAGATGTCCACTTTGGCGTTGTAGGGGGCAAGAAGGCCCTCGGCCACTTTCAGGTTTGTTGAAATGTCATCGACAATCAGCAGCTTGGCCTGGGGGTACTCGTATTGGATTACGCCGGCGCTTTCGAAGTACTCGCGCTGATCCGCCCGGTCGTTCAGGGCGTTGGCGATGGACAGCGACTGCACGGGCACGGAAAGGAAGCGCACGTTTGGGATGGAGGCCTCAAAGCCCCACTCCACCATGAGGGCCACGCCCGGCCTTTTGCCGCCGGGGAACTCCTCGCTTGGTTTGGCCAATATCGGTTTTATTTTGCTGTAAAGGCCGTAGCCGGAAAACACGAAGGCCCATTCCTCGCGAAACAGCGCCTCGGTAAACGCGCTTAGGCTGTGCACCAGAGTGTAGGGCACTTTCATGTTTTCCATGGACCAGCACACCGATTTCGTGTAGGCGGTGCGGCGTTCGTATATCAGCACCTTTTTTTTCTCCGCATCTTCCACCGCCGCGAAGCACTCCGGCGAATCGATTCCTTGGGGAATAAGCGCCGTAAAGGAGCTGCCTTTGCCGTACTCGCTTTTTACGGTGATGCTGCCGTCCATCGCCGTGCAGAGTCTTTTCACGATGGGAAGGCCCAGGCCGGTGCCTTCTATCGTGCGGTTTCTTCTTGTATCCACCTGCACGAATTCGCGGAAAAGCTTTTGCTGGTCTTCCGGCCTGATGCCGTGCCCCGTGTCGCTTACGGTGATCTTTAGCCACACCATTCTGCCTTCCCGCCTTTCCTGGGTTACGGAAACGCCGATGTGCCCCTTGTCCGTATACTTCACGGCGTTGTTAAGAAGGTTCAGGAAGATCTGCCTCAGCCGCACTTCGTCGCCGATAAGACAGTTGGGGATAAAGCCGTCGATGTTGGTGTAGAAACGAATGGGCTTTTCCACAAGCCGCATCCGGATAATGCTTACAACGTCGTTGATAAGGGACGCAAGGAGGTACTTTGACGGAATTATCTCCAGCTTGCCGGCCTCAATTTTGGAAAAATCCAGAAGATCGTTGACAATGGAAAGCAGGTTTGCCGCCGCGTGTTTTATGTCCTGGGCATAGCCCCTGGCTTCGTCCGGCAGGTTTCCCCGCAAAAGAAGCTCCGCCATGCCGGTTATGGCGTTCATCGGGGTGCGTATTTCGTGGCTCATGCTGGCAAGAAAGCTGCTCTTGGTACGGCTTGCCGTTTCCGCCTGTTCGCGCAGCTCCACAAGGCGGCTGTTCTGGGCCCTTATTTCGTCAACGATGCTAAAAACATACGTGCCGGTTTCCTCCACGTTTTTATGGTAGACGACAAGCATTTTTTCGATCTCGCGCTTGGACACGTTCGACTGTTCCACCATGGCCCCCAGGCCGTCCATGGCCCCACGGTAATTGTCGATTATTTTCTCGATTGGTTTCAGGCCCTCGGATTGCAGCTTGGCAAGCTCCGAGTCGGTCGGCATGGAGTCCACGTTCATGTTCATTTTTAACTGGGAGATGGTGATGTTCAGAATCTCGTTTCGGCTGATGATGTCGAAGATTAGCGACTTGAGCTTGCTGTCGGTGTAATGGAAAAGGCGTTTTGCCTTGTACGGATCCGCGGCCCCTTCCTTTATCCGGGTGCCGAAAAACACCGCCGTAAGGGTTTGGTTGTGGTGCGTGAAAAGCTCTTCGCCGTATGTGTTGAAACCCGCCATCGGGCTGTCGCCGAAAAGGTTGTTAAACTCGTTCACCTTGTCGAGCTCCTGAAGCTCGAGGTAGCGCAGCACGCAGTTAAACAAAAGGCTGCCCTGTATGCCGGGAAGGAAGTGCGCCGAATCCTCCAAGCTGCCTATTGCGTTGGCAATAATGTCGCCCTGTTCTAGAAGGCACACTTTGTTTCCGGCTTCGATGTAGCAATAAAACTGCAAACCTTTGCCGTCAACCACGGCTTTGGGGCTGCGCGCGTAAATGCTGTCGCCGAATTTAAGGCCCACGGGGTTTTTTGAAAACGCTGCGGAGTCCAGCTTGTCCACGGAGTCCAGACCGATTAGCTTGGCGTAGAAAGCCGCCGCCGGCTCCCCGTCTATTTCCCATGCAATGCGCTTTGTGGTTTCCACTTTGCTGATTGTAAAGGTGGTGTCGGTGGGGATGTAGTGCACATAGTGGTTCACGAAAAAAGGGATGTTCATTTTCAGGATTGCCACGGCAAGGCCGTCGCAGGAAAGCCTGTCGCCAACGCCGACAAAGGTTTTTGCAAACGCCATTTCGTCCGCGGCGGCCCCGCCGACAAAGGCCATGTTCAAATCCGGCTCCAGGGAGAACTCCTTCATTATGAGTTCGCCCAGGCACAGGCCGTCAAAAAAGATCAGCCCAAGGTATTCGTCGGGGTTTATGTTCTTGCCGGCCGCCTGCTGCTTAAGATCGGCGATGGCGGCCTTGGCGGCGGCGACCGGGTCTTCCTTTACGCCCTCCCGAAGCGAGACGTAAACGCCGCCAACCTCCTCGGCGGAAAGTGACATTGCGGTAATGCCGTTTTCGATCGCCCCGCCGCTGGACCAGCCGCCGACCATGGAAGCGCCTATGCACCTGGCGCCCGGGAACGCTGCCGTCAGGGCCTTTTGCGGTTCGAATTGTTCAAAAGCCGGCGAGAAAAAATAAAGCACGACTTTTATGTCCGGCTGCGCCAAGCCGTCCACAATCCCCGCTATGTTCCAATCCCTAAACGAAGCAACCTTGATAGCCATACCACTCCCTTTTTGGGGCCGTCCAATCCGGCCCTGTTTTGCTTGCGAATCCCGTTAAGTATAACACAATCGCGGACTTTTGTCAGAATGCAGGGGTAAATTTCGCCGAAGATTACGCCCGGGGCAGTCCCCGCAGGAATTCCAGAATCGGCTCCTCCCAGCTTTGCGCGGTTTTTCCCTTTTCCAGAAAGCCGCGGTAGCAGCTCAGGATGTGGGCTCTGATTTCGGCAACGTCCGCGGCCGGCAGTTTTTGCTTGGGCGCGGAAAGCAGACACCTTTCGCAGCTTGATGCGGGGCCCAACGCGCAGTCGGCGGCTATGCGGATGCAGCTTCTTCGGGGGGAAAAGGCGGGGGGGAATCTGTTGAAAAGCATTGAACAAAAAGCCTCGGCTTTTTCGGGGGGGAGCAGCTCAGGATCGAAACGGGTCATGGCATACAGCGACGCGCCGATGCAGTTTACGCTGTGCTGCTTCACGAACAGAATCGCCTGGCAGATGGCGAGCGCGCCGCGTTTCATTTCCTCGATTCGCTCGTCGTTTTCCTCCGCGCCCTCCAGCTCGCGGAGTATCGCGGCAAATTTCGTGTAGGTAAAAACGGCAACCATTACGTGAAGGCTGGGTATGCACATAAGATGCGGATCCGTAAGATGGATAAGCAGAAAACGCGAGCGGGCAATGTAAAAGGGCCTGTCCGTAGTGGAAAGGTTTTTCGAGTACACCTTGGAGGCATACAGGTAAAGATCGCCCATCGATACGACGAATTCCCGCACCGCGCCCAAAGACCTGCGGCCGTGGTTTTTCAACAGGAAAGTCAAAACGCGAAGCCAGTAAGGCACAAAGTCGATGTAAACGTTCACCCACGCAGGCACAAACGGGATTTTAAGGTCGAGCGGGTGATCCGCCCTGCTTACCGGAACGCGGCCGGGCAACGCGGCGTAACAAAACTGGCGAAAAAAGAAGTTGCGGAAAATCAAAAATATACAGCGGAGCGACGCAGGACGCAGCTTCGGGTTGCCAAGCGTCCTAATAAATGCGTAGCCCACCGAGGCATCGTACACACTTTTCATTTGCGTCACTTTAGCACATCGGCGTTTGGTTGTAAACACTTACGCAACCTGTTCCACGCGGTTGCGCCCGTTTTCCTTTGCGCGATAAAGAGCTTTGTCCAGCTTCCTGCAAAAAGCGAGAAAGGTCTCGTCGAAGTCCAGATCGGCGGGGAAGATGGAGCCGGCCCCTATGCTTACGGTTACGAAGACGGGCTCGCCGCCTAGGTGTATCGGGGTGTCCGCTATGCTTTCCCTTATGCGTTCGGCTATGATTGTGGCGCCTTCTATGGGCGTGGAAGGCAGAAGCACCGCGAACTCCTCGCCGCCCCAGCGGTAGGCGCTGTCGCTTCCTCGGTCTATGGAATCCTGCATCGTGTTGGCAACCGTTTTTAAACAGATGTCGCCGTTCAGGTAGCCGTATTTGTCGTTAAACTGTTTGAACTTGTCGATGTCCAGCAGCAGCACGCTGAAACACTCTTTTGCGCGCTTTGCGTAGTTCCACGTGGATTTTACCATCTGGTCGAAGTTGCGCCGGTTGTTGATTCCCGTGAGGCCGTCGGTAAGGCTGAAGTTTCTGATGGCCTGCATTTGGGAAACAAGCTGCAGGTGTATTTTGACGCGCAGGTTCACGACGATTTCCGTAAACGGTTTTCGGATAAAGTCTACCGCGCCAAGAGCCAGCCCTTTTGCCTCGTCCTCGCTCGACGTGCTGCTCGAAACAAAAATAACCGGAATCTCCTTTGTTTCCGGCGTTCCCTTCAACCGCGACAGCGCCACAAAGCCGGACATGTCCTGCATAACCAAATCCAGAAGGATTAAATCAACGTTGTGCTCGACCGCCAGTTGGAGTCCGGCCTCCCCGCTCTTCGCCATTTTTACGTCGTATTGGGGGGAGAGTATGCGGCCCAGGGCCATAAGCTGCATGGGGTCGTCGTCGATAAGCAAAATACATTGCTTGGGGTTTCTCTCGCTCACAATCACACCTCCAATATTTTTCTAAGTTCCGCCAAGGTTTTCAACGCCAGGGCAAAATCCACGGCTTCAACCTGGTTTATCAAATCATGCGTCTGCGGAATCTTGGCAAGCTCGCCGCACAGCTCCAGCGCGTCGAAGCTGTTTTCGCCAAGCAGCCGGGCCAGTTTGTCGAATACCTGTTTTGCCTTGTCTTTGTTTAGGGCGACTTCCGCGGACTGCTCCTCCGGTTCGCCAAGGTGCTCCCTGAGCCTGGCAAGCACGCGGTCCAGCTCCAGGGCAAGCTCTTCCAACAGGTCCGGGCGAACCTCGCCGCCGCGCAAAGACATTTCAGCTTTCTCGGCAAGCTCGAAAAGGGTTTTCTCGCCGACGGAACCCACAAGGCCCTTCAGCGTGTGCACAAGGCGGTAGGCCGTTTCAAGATCGTTTGCGACAATCGCGTCGGTCACTTCGCGCATCACGTTTTTTCTGTTTCGCACGATGTCCCTGCGGATTTTGTCGTTGATGCCGGAAGCTTCCATGAAGTTGCCAAAGTAGTCGTCGATGTTTTGGTGCTTCGCATTGGGAGCTCTTTTCAGGGACGCCTCTTTTGCGGCCGCGGCTTTTGTCGCCGAGGCATTTGCCGACTTGTTTGTTTCAGAGTGGGTTTCCTTCACGAACTTCTGCAGCACTGCGTTTAGGTGCACGGTTTGGATGGGCTTGGACAAAAAGCCGTCAAAACCGTTCAGCAAAAACTTTTCCGCCTGTCCCACAAGGGCGTCGGCGGTAAGGGCCACGATGGGGCGGGTATAGTTCAGCTTGCGAATCGCCGAGGTGGTTTCCATGCCGTTCATTTCCGGCATCATCTGATCCATGAAAATAATGTCGTAAACCTCGCCGTTTCTGACTTTTTCGATGGCGTTCCTGCCGCAGGAGCAGGTTTCGATTTGCAGGTGGTAAAGGCCAAGCAAGCCCCTTGCGACGTACAGGTTTGCGTCCACGTCGTCCACCACCAGCACGCGGCCGTAGGGCATCGGCTCCGGCGTAAACGAAAGCCGCTTGGCGACGGACTGGGCGCTGGTGTTGAAGTTTTTAAGGTTCTGCGCCATCTCCGGCCCCAGCGTTTCGGGGTTTCCGATTTCCTGCGGAAGCACCACGGTAATGATGGTGCCCTTGCCAACCTCGCTGTCAACGTCGATTGTGGCGTTCATCATCTGGAGCAGGTTGTACGTTATGGGCATGCCCAGACCGGTTCCCGTTTCAAAGTGGTCTTCCTTTTCGTGGAAGCGGCTGTATTCGTCGAAAAGCGATTTTAGCTGGGTTTTGGTCATGCCCCGGCCCGTGTCCTGGACTATTGCAACCACGTTGACATGATTTTCCTGGGTCGAAGCTTTGGAAACCACCTTCAGGTTTACCGAGCCCTTCTCGGTGTACTTGAACGCGTTGGAAAGCAGGTTGTTCAGCACCTGCTTGATTCGCAGCTCGTCGCCGATCAAAAACGAGGGCATGTTTTCGTCCACGTCTATGCTGAAAGCAAGCGGCTTGCTTCCAAGGTAGGCAAGGTTGAGCTGCACCACGTCGCCCAGCAAGCTTGCCACTTCGTATTTCTCGTTTATAAGCTCCATCTTGCCGGCTTCCACTTTGGACAGGTCCAAAATGTCGTTCACTATTCCGAGGAGCGTGTTTGCGGAGCTGTGGATTTTTGCAAACGATTCTTCAATGTCCAGGGGCAGCTCGGGGTTGTTTAGCTGTATTTCCGATATGCCAAGCACCGCCGAAATGGGCGTGCGTATTTCGTGGCTCATGCGGGCAAGGAACTTGCTTTTTGCCCTGCTGTTTTCCTGCATGGTCCGCATGTACTGGATGGTGCGGGCAAGGTCGCCGATTTCGTCGTCCCGGTCCAGTCCGTAAAGGTCTTTGCTGATGACGGTGTTGGCGGAGAGCGCCACGCTTTGGGTCAGCTTGAACAGGGGAACAAGCGCCATGCGGCGCACCATGCCGTTCCCCAAAACCACGGAAAGAACAAGCACGGCAAACGCGCTTACGAGCAGGGGCATTATTCCCGTTCCGGCAAACGCGCCCATGTAGTTGGAAAGAACCACGACCGACCAGTCGGTTCCGATTATGGGCGCGATGCCGCCGTAACGGTAATCCCCATGGTACAGGCGGATGGCCTCACTGGGGCGGGCTCCTGGCAGGAAGAGGCCCCCAACCATTGTTTCCATGTGGTCGGCAATAAGGCTGACCAGGGCGGGGTTTTCAAGCGCCTCGGGCAGGGCCGGAAAAACAGGAATCCCATGATATGCAACTTCGAGGAGCATTGCGCTATCCACACGGACGGCGCCGTTTCGGTCGATGATGTAGCCCCGTTTGTGCTCCGGGTTAAAGTCGCCAAAGATGGCGTAAAAGATATCTTCAAAGAGGTACCCGATGGTAACAACCCCTACGAAGCGGTCGTCGTAATACATCCTGTGGTTGGACCATAGGTGCAGTTTCCACTCTCCGGCATCACCTGGCCAGTTGCGCTGCACGTTCAGGATAAAAGGCTTTTCGGCGTCCCTTGTGTCAAAGAACCACTGGTTTTCGCCGACGTCGCCGACGCAGCCGCTTGTTTGAAATTCCTCCAGGGTGAGGCCGATGTTGAAGTGGTAAGCCTGCAGGGTTGTATACGCCGTAAACATGATATAGGCTTCGGGCGAAAAAACCACATAGCCCATGATTTCGTTGAAGGCCATGGCTTTGGCGTCCGGATCGTCCTCATAGGCAAGCCAGCGGGATATTGAGGTTGAACGGGAAACCTGCTGCACCAGCACAAAGTGCGCGTTCGTGCTGGAAAGAAAGTTCGCCGCGGCCTCGATTGAATACTGCCGGGCCAGCCGCCGGGCGGAATCGTCGGCGATTACCCTGAGTATAAAGTGGCTGATAACCACCAAAACGGCGACCGCCAGGGTGGGGAGAACCAGATACAGCATACGGGCGCGGTTGGCAAGCCGGTTTGCACGCTTGGAAGGTTGCGGCGGCAGTTCAGACGGCATATAGGCTCCTCCTTTCGGCAATGCACAGGGGTGTTTTCTTCAGTATACCACATCCCGCTAGTAAATGTTACCCCTCCAGCCGTAAGTTTTGCGTGAAAAACACCGTTCGGAGGCCGAAGGCCCTCAATCCCAACCCGTCGCGCGCCCGATACGGCCCTCGGCGATAGCGTTTAGGCCGGATTTGTGCAGAATGACGGGAATGCCCTGGGTAAACGCCGTTGTCCTGCCCCCGGCGCGGCTTGTCCAACGCCAACCGCAGGCGTATACTTCAGGATGGACACGGGCTTTTCCTGACATTGGCGACAACCGGGACATTTTGGCGGGAAAATCGGAAAAAGGGTGCGTTTATGGTTTCCGTACTGAACATGGTCGGCGGCGTCTGCATGCTTCTTTTCGGCATGAAGACGATGAGCGAGGGCCTGCAGAAAAGCGCCGGCGAGCGGATGCGAAAAGCTCTGAACTTCGTTACGGGCAACCGTTTCGCCGGGGTGTTTACCGGCTTCATGGTTACTTCCATCGTGCAGTCGTCCACGGCGGTCTCCGTTTTGATCGTCTCCTTCGTCAACATCGGGCTGCTTTCCCTTACGCAGTCCGTCGGCGTGCTGTTCGGGACCAACATCGGCACCACCCTTACGGCGTGGATTATCTCGATAGTCGGCTTCAGGATCAGCATGAGCGGCCTTGCCCTGCCGGCTATAGGCATAGGGTTCGTCCTTGGCGTAATCAGGTGGAGGTACAAGGACGCGGGAGTGGGCCTGGTGATGACCGTGATCATCAATTCGTCCACCGCCTCGGTGGCCCTGATTATGGCGCTCGCGTTTCAGGGCATAGTCGCCTACGAGATGGCCGCCGGCATGATCCTGGGCGCGCAGAACGGAGGAGCAAAGGATCCTCGCCGCCGAGCTTGAGGACAACATCGACAAGACCCGAAGGAAGCTGCAGAAGATGGGCAGAAAGCGCATCGAGGCCGGCGGAAACGTCAGGACCGAGCTTATCTTCATCGATCTTGTTCGCCGCCTGGAAAAGCTGGGCGACTACTGCTTCGAGATTTCGGAGGAGGTGGCGGGGTAGGCCGTATATCGGTTTTATCCGGCCGGCCGCCCTTGGTTTATCTCAATCCGCAAGGCATCACCCTGCCGCGTCCTCGCTCCAGTGTCCGAACTTTCTGAGCTTGTGGTTGCGCCTCCGCACCAGGGCCTCCGGTTTTTTCGCGCAAAGCTCGTCAAAGTCCCTCACAAGGAGTTCCTTTATCGTGCCGGCCATGCCGTCGGGGTCTGCGTGCGCTCCGCCCGCGGGTTCCGCAATAACGCCGCTTATCATTTTGAACGCCCAAAGGTCGCTCGACGTTATGCGCAGCATCGCCGCGGCCTCCTTCGCCTTGGAAGAGTCGCGCAGAAGTATAGAGGCGCATCCTTCGGGGCTTATCACCGAGCAGATCGCGTTCTCCAGCATGTGGATTTTGTCCCCCACGCAAATACCAAGCGCGCCGCCTGAGCCGCCCTCGCCGATTATGACGCAGACTATCGGCGTAAGAAGCTGGGAGAAGTCGCGCAGGTTGCGGGCTATAGCCTCGGCCACGCCCCTTTCCTCGGAACCCATTCCGGGGTAGGCCCCGGAGGTGTCCACGAACGTAACGATTGGCCGGCGGAACTTCTCGGCGGCCTTGGCAAGGCGCAAAGCTTTGCGGTAGCCTTCCGGGTTCGCCATGCCGTGGTTGCGCCAAACGTTTTCCCTAAGCGTGCGGCCCTTCTGCTGGGCTATCACCGTTACCGGCCGCCCCGCCAGAAAACCCACGCCGCCCACGATCGCCGGATCGTCGGCGAAGGCCC
>Ga0209755_10005849_pt1 | contig 13810 bp, 12 predicted proteins | sample TergutCo191P1_FD_187301 | JGI IMG/M metagenome (GOLD analysis project Ga0209755, IMG submission 187301) | Cornitermes sp. P1 segment gut microbial communities from Petit-Saut dam, French Guiana - Co191P1 (SPAdes) (version 2) | ecosystem: Host-associated > Arthropoda: Insects > Digestive system... | reverse complement strand
AATCCGCCAAATCGGGATGCTCGGCTATGCGCTTTCCCCAGGCGGTGATATCGACCAAAAGCCCCTCTAGCCGCAGAGCCAGCCCATCGGCCTGCAGCTTTTTCAGGGTAAAAGCAAACTCGCCACTGGCCAGTTTTTCGCGGAATTGCGCCGCAGCCACCCGGGTCGCCGCCTGGGTGGCATCAATTTTGCCAATAGCCATATTGCCTAAATTTGACATTAATACCCACCTTTCGCAAATCAGGGATATGGTGTTATCATATTAACAAGCTTGTCAATAATTTCATTTAATTTATGTTTGGGCAGCCGCTCCACAATTTTATATCGGCGCGCTTTTAAATCCACCGCCCTATTATGCGCACACAAAACCGAACCCTTTGTGGCAGTATGCTCATCCAGCAATACATTTAAAGCGGATTTGCTATTGCGGCTTGTAATTGGGCAAATATTAACAATATTTGTCTTTGAAATAACAAGGTCGTTTGATACAACAACCGCAGGCCGATAGCCCGCTTGTTCGCTGCCATGCACAGGGTCAAAGCTGATCATAATAATATCGCCCTGTTTTACCATATCTCATCCCCAACAGGCTTGCCCCAATCAATCTCGGTATCAGAGGTTAAATCTTCGGGATAAAGGGCGAATTCTTCGGCGAGGGATAATTTGGTCGGCGGGGTTTTTGCGGCGAGCAATTTCATAAAATCCACAACCAGCACCTGTTCGCCCTCGTCCAGCTCGACCAAAATCTCCATGGCTTGCTTCATTAAAGCACTCATCCGCTACCTCCGAAATTTTACAGCCGCAAAAATTGACTAACATCCATAACAAAGACCGTAGCTCCGCCAACGGTGACTTCCACGGGGTGGGGCACATAGTTTTCTGTGTTTGAAAAATGCGCCGAGCTAACGGACGTGATTTGTTTGCGGGATTTACATTTTTTCTCGATAAGGGCGGTTAGCTCGGGAACGCGGGCATCATCGCATCCGCAGATGAGCGTGGTATTTCCGGCGCGCAAAAAGCCGCCTGTGCTGGCGAGTTTAGTAACATTAAACCCCTCCTCGGATAACACATCCATTATTTGGAAGGCATCCTCGTCGTGAATAATAGCTAAAACCAATTTCATAAATAATCCTCCTCGCAATTTTGTTTTTTCATAGTATAACACACTTTTTTGGAATAATCAAGAGGGATAAAGAGGTTGTAACGAAATTAACAAATTTTTATTGTGTAAAAGACTTTTCTTTTGAAAGAAAGTGTGTTATAATTATATTGCTTTGATTTTGGGAGGGATAATTATGCTGGGTTTTTTGAAAAAATTATTTGGCGGCGGCAAAAAAAAGGCGGAAATTGTTAGTTTAGATGAATTTATGCAAATGGATTTAAATATGGAATTTCATGACCCCGAATCGGATGATGGCGAGGGTTTTGAGGGCGACGAAGTAACCATGGATGATTGGGCGGATTTGCAGCGTTCTTTTGAATTTATGGAGCGAGAGGTGGAGCGGGCAAAGGGACTGGGGGCTTTGATTGCCGCCCGCCAACGGGAGCGGGGCGAAAAAAAGCCCGATGATGATTTGGCCGCCCTTTTGGCGCAGGAAGCCGAGGCCGAGGCCGTTTGGCGCAGCCGGGATGAGGAAACCGGAGCCGAGGCTGATTTTAATATCACAATCGACCGCTACCAAGGCGATGATGATGAGCAACGCAAAAAAATGGCCGCCGTTACCGAGCGGATGAAAGCCATGCAAAAAGAGCCTTTGGGTGCTCGTTTGCGCAAAAAATTGGCCGCGCAATATGCCGAGGCCAGCATGCTGATTCGCATTTTGATGCTGGGCGGCGCTGGGGTTTTGGGGCTGGCGATTTTGGCTATTTCGATTAGCCTTGTGATTAGCTTGGTTGGGGCTATTGGCGGCGCGCTCGAGCGGGATGAGCCGGCGGTTTTTGTTGCCGCTCCTCATGGTTTTAACAATGCTGCGCATATTTTCACAAACTTGGCGGCAAATGTAGGCGAGCAGGAAATTACCGTTGGCCGCCTGATTTTAGACCCTGTGGCCACGGTGATTTATTTGGATGAATACTACGACCAAACCCGCTATATCTTTACCCTGCGGGATTTTGACGGCAATTTTTATCCGAAATTTGCATGGGATAGCGATAGCACCGCTTTGCGCTTTGCGCCGCTAAATCCCGGGGTTTCGGGCATGATTATTAGCATTACGGACATTGTTACAAATGAGGTTTATGAGCTGACTTTTTATATTGACGAAGAAATCAGCCCGGCAGTGCATATTTCCCGGAATTATCCGGCTTTTACAAATGACCCCGACATTTTTGGCGGCGTGACGGCGGCGCAATTTTCTCCCAGCGGCTCGGCGGTGCATTTTAGCATAAATAGCCAGCTAGGGCCTCGCGCCAGCCTGGTTTTTGTTGATATCGAAACCCATACCCCCCTGCGCCTGCGCCATTTTGGCGGGATTGTGCCGGCGGCTCGCGGCGGGATTGAGCTGCATAGTTTTGACAATGGCAATTTGATTTTGGGAAGGGCGGATTTCCGGCCTTTGCGCTCGCTGACCGGGGTTTTGGAAATTGATATATCCCATTTATTTGTTCGTCACGAAATTAACGAAATTTCACCCGCTTTGGGTTTGTTTATACCCGGCGCGCATCGCGCCCGCACTCGGGATTTGGGAGATTTTACCATCACCCTTGAGGGTATGCAGCATCAGGGCGATTTTGTTGTGATGCCCATGCATGGCGTAAATACAACGATTTTCGCCGGGGCAAATACGGAGGTTCACCCGGTTACATTTAATCGGGTCGAGGTTTTCGCCTGCGCCAATCTAATCGGCATCACCGATACCGGCCGCCGCGAAACGCTGGCATCTACCGCCCGGCATGATATGCGCGGCGCGGATATTCGCTTTGATATGCGCGATAATGAGGCCTTTCGCGATATCCCGCCGGGGCGGCTTTATCTGGAAATAAATGCCATTTATATCCGCACGTCTGATTTGAATTTGGAAATCGATTTGGATAATCATTGGGCGCAGCCCCCTTGCCCCATCGCTATCGCCTATGGCGACAGGCTTTTGAACCTCGTGGACACCCGCGGCCAGCAGGATGATTTTATTCCGAATGCCAGCGCGCGGCAAATCCGCACTATCGATATTTCCGGCGATCGGATTTATGCGGTGATTATCGAGCAGTTTACACGTATAACCGCCGAAGGGGTGCAGACCGATATTTTCACCCATCAAATCACCGCCCAATCCACTCCGGCCGGTTTGACTATTTTAAACCAACAATTAGTGAGTAATTAGACAATACCGAAAGGATGTATTTTTTGAAATTTATTTCGTGGAATGTTAATGGCTTGCGGGCTTGTGTTGGCAAGGGTTTTTTGGATTTTTTTAATCAAGAAGCTCCGGATTTTTTGTGTATTCAGGAAACGAAATTGCAGGCGCATCAGATTGATTTGGATTTGCCGGGATACGAGCAGTTTTTTTATGATGCCCAGAAAAAGGGGTATTCCGGGACGGCGATTTTTGCGAAAGCGCCGCCAATTAGCGTTTCGCGGGGAATCGGCATAGAGCCGCATGATAATGAGGGGCGGGTTTTGACTCTCGAATATGCGGATTTCTTCCTAATAAATGTCTACACGCCAAATAGCCAGCGCGGCCTTGCCCGGCTGGATTATCGAATGGAATGGGATGCGGCTTTTCGGGATTTTGCGGCGAATCTGGCAGAGGAAAAGCCCTGCATAATTTGCGGCGATTTAAATGTGGCGCATCAGGAAATCGACATTGCTAATCCCAAATCAAACCGCCGCAATGCGGGCTTTACTGACGAGGAACGCGGCCAATTCACAAAAACCCTAGCGGCGGGCTTTGTGGACACTTTCCGCCATCTGCACCCCGACACCCCAGATGCCTACACATGGTGGTCGTATATGGCCAATTCCCGCGCCCGCAATATCGGCTGGCGAATAGACTATTTTTTGACAAGTCAATCCCTAGCCCCCCAAATCACAAAAGCCGAAATCCTCCCCGAAATCCACGGCTCTGACCATTGCCCGGTTTTTTTGGAAATCAAAAATTAATATGGCTATACTTTGAGAGGGCGATAAATGGAAAAGACATGGATGGATTGGGTAGTAGAATTGCAATCAATACAGGATATCAAACACCCAAAATGGACACGAGAGCGGCTGTATTTCAAGACAATAAAATTCTGCTGGTAAAAGAGCGCGATACATGGTCTTTGCCGGGCGGTTGGATTGATGTAAACGAATCTGTGAAATCGAACACAATTAAAGAAGTCAAGGAAGAAGCCGGGCTAGACGTAATGCCTGTCAAAATAATTGCTGTTCAAGACAGGAACAAGCACAATAAACCCCAATATGCATATGGTGTATGCATAGTTTTTGTGTTGTGCGATTTAATATCTGGCGAGTTTATGCCAAACACAGAAACATCGGAAAGCGGATTTTTTTCTCTTGATGATTTGCCCGATTTGGATAATTCAAAAAATACTGTTGAGCAGATACGAATGTGTTTTGAAGCCTATCGGGATAATAAATGGGTAGCTCAATTCGACTGATATAAAGGCGGCCAATGGCCGCCTTTATCCGTGCATATCAGTGTTTATCAGTGGTTTAAAAATCAATGCCTAAAATGCCGCGTACCGGTTAGCAGCATTGCCATGTTAAAATTATTGCAAGCGGTGATGGTGGCTTGGTCGTTTTTTGAGCCGCCGGGGTGGATGATTGCGGTTATTCCGGCGGCGGCGGCGGCGGTCGCGCAATCGTCAAAAGGGAAAAAGGCGTCGGAGGCCATTACCGCCCCCTTTAGCGCATCTTTGCCAAAAATTTCGCAAGCATGGGCGATGGCCTGGTTTGTGGATTTTATCCGCGAAACCTGACCTGTGCCAAATCCCATAGATTGGCCGTTTTTGGCTAATGCAATCCCATTGGATTTTGTGTGTTTTACCAAAGCCATGGCAAAATGCAAATCCCGCATCTCGGCATCACTGGGCGCGCGGTCGCTCGCGACCACGATTTTATCGGCATCCGCCAAAATATTATCACGGCTCTGGATGAGTATGCCCCCGGCAAACCGCTTGATATCAGGCCCTGTGCAGCCTGCCGCCAAATCGACCTGCAAAAGCCGCAGGTTTTTCTTTTTGCCAAAAATTGCCAGAGCCTCCGGGCTAAATCCCGGAGCTACAATAACCTCGGCAAAAATTTCGGCAATCAGGGCAGCGGTAGCCCCGTCTATTTCCCGATTGGCCGCGATTATGCCGCCGAAAATCGAGGTGGGGTCTGCCATATGGGCGAGCCTGTAGGCTTCTGTCAATGTTTTGGCAATCGCTGCTCCGCAGGGTGTGGCGTGCTTTACCGCCACAATCGCCGGCTCGTCAAATTCCCGTACCAGTGCCAAAGCTCCATCCGCATCATTGATATTATTATAACTAAGCTCCCGCCCGCCCAGCTGTTTCGCCGCCGAAAGGCTATGCGGCCAAGGGTCGGCATAAAATGCGGCGGTCTGATGGGGATTCTCCCCATATCGCAAATCCGCCAGCTTGTTAAAAGTCAGGGTAAGCCGCTCGGGGTATGGGTTTTCGGCGATTGTGTCAAAATACCAGCCAATCATGGCATCATAGGCGGCGGTATGGGCAAAAGCCTTGCCAGCCAAGGCGCGACGGCGATTTTCACCAATATCCCCCGCCGCCAATTCGGCCAAAATCCCGCCATAATCCAACACATCCACCACCACAACAACAGAATCGTGATTTTTCGCCGCCGAACGAATCATAGCCGGCCCGCCAATATCGATATTTTCGATAGCATCGGCAAAAGCCGCATCCGGCCGGGCAATCGTGGCCTCGAATGGATATAAATTCACACAAACCAAATCAATAGGCGCGATAGCCAAATCCGCCAAATGGCGCATATCCGCCGGGTTTTCCCGCCGCGCCAAAATGCCCCCATGTATGGCGGGGTGCAGGGTTTTCACCCGCCCGCCCAAACACTCGGCAAAGCCCGTAATTTCGGCAACCTCGGCGGCGGCAATCCCCGCATCCGCCAAAGCCTGATATGTCCCGCCTGTCGAAATAATATCAAAGCCCAGTTTAGCCAGCCCCGCCGCAAATTCGACCAGACCGTTTTTATCGGAAACGCTAATCAACGCTCGTTTTTTCATTAACAATCCCCCTATGACATTTTGTTCTCAAGTAGATTTTTTAGTTCGTCGGTCATTTGGAAAAAGCCCTCGCGCGCCAAATCCCGCAGGGTGCGGTGTCCCGCCCGCTCTGCTATCATGCGCGGATTCATCCCCGGCATGGACAAATTTTCAAAAAGCACCGCCATCGCCTTTGGGTCTTTGAAAATCTCGCTCATGGGAGTGTCGATATTCAGGCGCGGCGCGGGTTTTTGGGAAATCACAAAATTGTATTTCCCCGCCGCCAAATTGTGAATCTCGCCATTTGGCAAAACCAGCTCGGCGGCCGTTGGCACAGTAAAATCAAACTCGATTTTGCCATCTGCCAAATATTTCCATGCGCTACGAATCAGCCCGGCGCGGGAATGATAAATCGCATCAATGCTCCCCAAAAGCGGGTCTGGCGCGGGCTTTAGGCGGAATTTGCGAAAACCGGGATGCTCCTCATCCGGCTCAATCCCCGCCGCATCCCGATAAAGCCACTCGACAATCGAGCCATAGGCATAATGATTCAGCGAATTCATGCCGGTATCGCTGATGCTGCCGTCCGACAAAATCGAATTCCACCGCTCCCAAATCGTGGTAGCGCCCATATTAACCGCATAAAGCCAGCTGGGAAAATCTTCCTGTAAAAGCAGCCGATAGGCGATATTATTATAGCCCTCTTTCGACAAAACCCGGCAAAGATAGGGCGTTCCAATAAAGCCCGTCCGCAGATGAAAGCCCGATTCTTTCAGCTTTAGCGAAAGAGCATGGGCGGTGCGCTCGCGGAATTTCTCGTCGATAATATCAAAATGCAAAGCCAAAATATAGGCGGTCTGGGTGGTGATGGCCAGTCGGCCGCTCGACGTGACATATTCGCGGTTTATCGCGGTGCGAATGGCCTCGGAAAGCTCGGCATAATGGGCGGCTTCATCTTTACCCAAAACCGCTGCCGCTTTTGCCACCAGCCGCGCCGAATAGCAATAAAAACAGCTGGCCAAATAGGTATGCTCCGTGCCGCCAAAGCGATTGCCGATGCTATCCTCAACATCCAGCGCGAGCCAATCGCCAAAATGAAAATCGCCGCGCCAAAGCTTTTCATCGCCCATCTCGATATCGCGGCGGCGGATAAAATCCACCCACGCCCGCATGCTGGGGTATTGCCGCGCCAAAATCCCCGCATCGCCATACATCACATAGTGATTCCATGGGATGATGGTGGCGGCATCGCCCCATGCGCATGCGCCAGTGCGCCCAACATCATGCTTTGGGATAGTGACAGGAATGGTGCCGCCAATGGCCGCCTGCTCCATGGCCAAATCATAACAATATTTTCCAAAAAAGGAAGCGACATCCATATTAAACGCGGATGTGGTGAAAAATACCTGCGCATCGCCTGTCCAGCCCATGCGCTCGTCCCGCTGGGGGCAATCGGTGGGAACATCCAAAAAATTGCCCCGCTGACCCCAAATGGTATTTTCAATTAGCTTGTTGACTTTCTCATTGGATGTGGTTAAATAGCCGGTTTGGGGCATGTCGGTATATAAAACTAACCCTTCAAAATCATCAATATTTATATCCTGATGCCATTGGGTTAGTTTAACATATCTAAATCCGTAAAATGTAAAATATTGGCAAATTATTTTGTCAACGCCGTCGCTGATATAGGAATATTCCGCCAGAGCAGTGCGTAAATTGTCGCGATAAAAATTGCCGTTTTGCATTACCTCGCCAAATTGCAGTTCCACCTTTGCGCCGCGGGGCGCGCGATTGCGAAAAGCCAGCTGACCCACCATATTTTGCCCCATATCCAAAACGACCTCGCCTGCGGGGGTATGGATAATCTCGATGGGTGCGAGGCGGTGCATAATGCGGGATGGGGCGGTGCGGCGCGCCTGTAGGGGGGCGAAATTTTCGGCGGATTCCGAAGCGGGGAAAATTTCGGTGCAATCGGCAGTATCATCGCGATGCTCGCCGTCAAAAATCGAGGAATCCACAATATTTGACAAACGACCTCGCCAATTTTTGTCGGTAACAAAAACCCCCTCGCTGCCATCCTCATACAAAACATAAATTTCACAAATAGCGGCGAAAGTGTCGCCATAGCGGAAATCGCGGGTGCGGTCGAGGCCATAGCGGCCTTTATACCAGCCATTGCCCAGCTCTATCGCCACGTTATTTTTGCCGGATTTTAGCAAATCGGTGATGTCATATGTCTGATACGGCAGCCATTTATCATAGGCGCAAAGGCCGGGGGCGAGGGCCTCATCCCCCGCAATACCGCCATTTATCGCCAGCCGATAAACGCCAAGGCCGCAAATATAGGCGCGGGCGGATTTGATGCCTTGCGGCAAATCGATATCGCTAAACAAAACCGGATGGCGAGCGGGTTTTTCCGCCGGGCTAATCCATTTTGCGAGCCATGGCTCATTTTGTTTGGCGGTTTCAAACCATGCGGATGCCTGTGTTTGTGCATCCCCGGCAAAGGCCGTCACCCGCCAGAAATATCGCTGCCGGGGGGCGAGGGTGATTTGCGGCGCGAAATGGAGGGGGTCGATATCCCGCCGCCGCCCGCTATCAAAGAGCAATTCCGAATAATCCTCATTTCCAAATATTTCTACCTGCATTTCGATATCCAAATTGCCATGATTTTCCAAAACCCAAGACAAATGAAAATTATCCTCTATTAAACAGCCCAGCGGATTTTGAAAATGCCCGCAAAGCAGATTACTCACGTGAATCTCGCTCATGAATTTTTCTCCTTTAAAAAACATTGACATAGGAGAGAAGATGTGATAGAATAAATAAAAGGGCAATCGCAAAGCGGTTGACGAAGGATAATTGGGTTAAAAATAACCGCTACCTTGGTCTGGGGCGGTTATTTCTTTTCAGAAATTATGTAGGCTATCTGAATCATCAATCTGATTAGGCCAAGTAAAAAACTTGATGCGCCAATAATTATCATGACTATTTCAAATGCTGTCATAGGTTCACCCCCTTTCGGAGATTCGCCAACCGCTTGCTTTTTTGATTGCCCTAATTTATTTTACCATAATTTTCCCCATTTTTCAACAAAAAATTTATTTTATTTTATGGGTTTAGTCTTGCGATTTGCGGCGTTTGCGGCGGCATAGCCAAATTAAAAACAAAATTCCGGCAATAATCGCCGCCACTTTGAATATTTTTTTGCGATGGCCGGGGCCGGGGATAACGGAAAAATGACCCGTATCCAAATCCACAATAACATCCCAACCACTTATGACGTCATAATGCTCGGATTGCTTAAATTCGGTTATGCATTCAAGCTCCAGCAAATAGACTATCGCGGAAATTAGCTTGCCCAAAATGGGTATTTCTTTCGCCTCTTTCAAATCATCTACGACATTGCCTAATTGCTTAAAAAAACGCGCCTCGTCGTCTGTATTTTCGATTTTGTCCAAAAACTCGGTAAATAGCATATTTTCAGCCTCCTATATTTGCTCAAATCTAGCATTGAAAAAGCGCAGCATTTTCGGCTCGTAAACAAAACGCAACCCGCGAATGGACCGGTTTTCCTTATGCAGAGCGATAACGGCCTTTGCTACCACATCCATATGGGCATAGGTATAAACCCGGCGGGGGATGGTCAGCCGCACCAGCTCCAGCTTTGGCGCGTGGTTTTCGCCGGTATTGATATTTCGCCCGGCGGAAACGATTCCCCGCTCCATAGACCGCACGCCGCTTTCCACATAAAGCCGCGCCGCCAGCGCCTGCGCGGGCAGTTGCTCCTGGGTCAAATGCGGGCAAAAACGCCGCGCATCCAAATAAACCGCATGGCCGCCAATTGGCTCAACACAAGGCACACCCGCCGCCAGCAGATTGTCGCCCAAATAACGAACCTGTTTGATTCTATGCTCGATATATTCTTCCTGCATAGATTCGGCCAGCCCGATGGCCATGGCCACCATATCACGCCCGGCCATGCCGCCATAGCTAGGCATCCCCTCGAAAACAACAACCAGTTCTTTGGCCTTTAAAAACATCTCGTCGCAATTCATGCACAAAAATCCGCCGATATTAACAATCAAATCCTTTTTGCCGCTCATGGTGCAACCGTCGGCATAGCTAAACATTTCACGAACAATCTCTTTAATGGATTTATCCGCATATCCGGCCTCGCGTTCTTTGATAAAATAAGCATTTTCAACGCAACGGGTGGCATCATAAAAAACTTTCAACCCATATTTATCACAAAGCGCGCGGACGTCTTTCATATTTTGCATGCTAACGGGCTGACCCCCGGCCAGATTCACCGTCACCGCCAGACAAATATAGGCGATATTATCCGCGCCCTCTTTGTCAATCAGGGCTTGGAGCTTGTTTAAATCGATATTTCCTTTAAATGGCAAATCGATTTTGGAATCGTGAGCTTCGTCAATAATAATATCGTGAAAAATTCCGCCATTTGCCTCTTGGTGGTAGCGGGTGGTGGTGAAATACATATTCCCGGGGACATATTGGCCGGGCTTTATGGCGATTGTGCTCAGAATATTTTCCGCGCCGCGGCCTTGGTGGGTGGGAATCATGTGTTTAAAGCCGAAATGCTCGGCCACCGCATCGCGCAGCTCATAAAAACTGCGGCTGCCCGCATAGGCCTCGTCGCCCACCATCATCCCCGCCCATTGGCGGTCGCTCATGGCATTTGTGCCCGAATCCGTGAGCAAATCGATATACACATCCTCGGAATCAATCAAAAACGTGTTGAATCCGGCTTTTTCAATAACCTTTGCCCTTTCGTCGCGCCCAATCATTTTCACCGGCTCGACGGTTTTAATCCTAAAAGGCTCCGGCGGGTATTTGTTATCTAGCATAAAAAAATCCTCCTTCGTTTAATATCCTTATATCCTAGTTATATCACAATTGGTAATGGTTGTCAATTAGTTTTTGCGGCGGTATAATTTATGGGCGCAGGGGCGCAGGATGTGGTCTGTTGAGTGGTACACCGAAACCCCCAGCCTGGGGGCTATCTCCATTACGGTGTTTGTTCAGTCCTCGCAAAAGCCTAGCATTACGGCGTTTGCGCCCTGTTTTTTGGCCGCTAGAATTTTTTCGGCCTGGCCGGGGCATTTGCCCGGCTCATCGCAACGCCAGCGGCCGTTTATTTCCGTCATTCGTTTGCATTTGTCGGCGGAAATTATTTTGCCGCCCATATCGCCGACTATTTCACGAAGTCGCGCCTCGTCCGCGCCGCATTCGCAGGCCAAAATGGCGAAATCGCGGGTATCATCGGGGAGGGGCATGGCGACGAAAATGCCTCCGATAGTTTTGGTGATGGGGGAATTTTCATTGCCACGAATGCCGGTGAAAGCCCCGCCCAGCACTATTTCCCCGGCGGGATGGATATAGCCGCCGCATTGGTCGATAAAATTTTTGATGGGTAAGCCAATCGGGGCATCCAGAAAAACCCTGCCAGTTTGGGCATTGGTTAAGCGGCCGGCGATTGTGAAATCTTTGGTGATGACTGGTTTGCCTAGCTCGATGGCCTCAGCCACTCGCTTAATCGTTTCAACATTGGAAACAATCGCGCCCGCGTCTTTTGGCAAGCCGCCGGGGGGTAGGGTGATGCCCAGAATTTCGCGGATAATCACCCGCTCATCCCCCGCCGGGTAAATATCGGGGAGATGGCGGATTTCGATTTTTGGGAAATGGGGGAGGGCGGCGTTTATGGCGGCCAAAGCCTTGGTGTGCTTGGGTTTTAGGGCGATATAGGCGGTGCGGGCGTTTGTCATTTCCATGGCATAGCCCATGCCGCGCAAAATTAGCTCGGGCGCATCCTCTAAAACCCGCAGATTGTGGGCAAAAATCGGCTCGCATTCGGCGGCATTTAAAATAAACACGCCGCCATCTAGGTTTGTGGCAAATTTAACATGGGCGGGAAAACCCGCGCCGCCACAGCCCACAATCCCCGCCTCGCGCACAGATTCCAAATAATTATCGGTTTGTTTGATTTTAACAAAATCCTCGAACTGTTCCTCGTCCATTTCGATTTTGATAAATTTTTGGCAAATTTCAATAACACGCCCGACGCAGCTGGCATGGATATTCGCCCCGAGATTGTCGCAAACGCCGATTAGCTGCCCCCGCGCAACCCGGTCGTTTTGGGCGACTATCGGGGTTGCGGGGTTGCCGATGTGTTGTTTTAATCCGATTGTCACAGTCATGGAAAACCACCTTTTAAACCACTGATAAACACTGATGAACACAGATAAAACCTATGATGTGCGCTGTAGAGGATGGAAATAATGCATTATTAACTTGGCTTGGGTTGCGCAAGACCGGAACGCATCATTCCGCCACGTAAAGTCGATTGTAATACGGCTTCTTTCAGCTGATGTAAGTTTGGCAAAATACGTACTTCAACATTCCTCTCAAACAGCTGTGCAAATAAATTATCAACCTTTGTTACCGATAACGGTGTTTGAGTTTGTTCGCTAACCATATACATCGGACCGTCGGCCGGATAGAAAGTTGAGCCGTCAAACTCGTAAATATAAAGAGAGGCTTTCGTCATTCTGTCGTGCCATATATTTTCAATAGCGATACCCTGACGAGATGATGAAGCAAAAAAACGAGCTATATCTTCCTCCGTTGTTTCTTCGGTTGCGCGGTAATAAACACGCGGACATTGCCGTGGCACCAAGAAATTCACAATACCGCTTTCTTCCAACGCCCAGACCAACCCCTTTGTTTGTTGCATATCTGTTCGAGTAGTAATGCGCGGGATAAATGTAGTGATGCTTGGATCGTCACTTACATGATATAGTCGTATATGTTTATCTTTCATACTCAGCCTCCGTCTTCACAGCTTGCATTCTACTACCGCCAAAGCTTGCGCTTTGGCGGTAGAATATAAAATTTAGATACCTGCCACATCCAAAGATTTTACCAAAATAGATGGGCTGGCCACATTATTTGTGGCGGAGGGGCTTTTGAAAATCAGGTCGTTTGCTACTTCCTCAATATCTTTCAGCACTTGGAAAAAATTGCCTGAAATGGTAATTTGTTCCACAGGACGGACGATTTTGCCATCTTCGATTAAAAAGCCATCAGCCGATAGGGAAAAATCGCCGGAAATCGGGTTTGCGCCGGAATGAAGACCCTGCATGCTGGTAATCATCAGGCCGCGCCCCATTTTTGCCGCCAAATCGTCAGCCGAGATTTCGCCGGGCTGGATAAAGAAATTTGTGGCGGTGATTGCTACCGGGGATTTGAAATCCATTTTAAAGCCGTTGCCCGTCGGGGCTACGCCGTCTTTTTTGGCGGATTTTGTATTATGCAGGAAAGTTTTGAAAATCCCTTTGTCTATCACGGTCTTTGTGCGGCTGGCCACGCCCTCGGAATCAAATGGGGTGCTGGCCAGAGCGTTTGGCAGAAGGGGGTCGTCGATAATGGTGACAACCGCGCTGGCTACCGCCTCGCCCAGCTTGCCTTTTAGCAGACTAAAGCCCTTTTGCGCCGCCTCGCCGGAAAAACCGCCAACAAATACCCCTAGCAGGCTCGCCGCCTGGCTTGGCTCAAAAATAATCGGATATTTGCCGCTTTCTATCGATTTCGCGCCCAGTTTTGCCAAAGCC
>Ga0209755_10005848_pt1 | contig 13812 bp, 13 predicted proteins | sample TergutCo191P1_FD_187301 | JGI IMG/M metagenome (GOLD analysis project Ga0209755, IMG submission 187301) | Cornitermes sp. P1 segment gut microbial communities from Petit-Saut dam, French Guiana - Co191P1 (SPAdes) (version 2) | ecosystem: Host-associated > Arthropoda: Insects > Digestive system... | reverse complement strand
TTAAAAAGGGGGGATTTTAGGTCTATGTCCGATGTTTATATACCGGGAGTGAAAAGCAGATTTAACTCCGAGAAAACCATCGAAGACCTAATGAAGCTTGAGAAAGTTCCCCGCGACAGAGTTCAAAAGAACGTAGACACTCTTCAAGTTCAAAAAGGTTACTGGCAGGAAGTAGGCAGACGCATTAATTCACTGCGGGACAGTTCCCGTTTTCTCTTCTCCTTTCAAAATCCATTTAACGAAAGAATTGGTCAAAGCACAGACGAGAATGTAATTACAGCTACCGCGACAAGGGAAGCTGCCGAACAATCATTTCATTTTACCGTAAAACAAGTAGCTACAGCGGATCGTTTTCTTTCTCAGCCTCTTGAGGAAAGAGCGAAAATTGAACCGGGAAATTATGTCTTTACAGTAGGCAAGGATGAAATCGCCATTAATTTCCGCGGCGGCACCTTAAACGATTTCGTAGAAATAATAAACAGAAGGGGCAGAGATAAAATCAGAGCCTCTCTTATCGCCGTGCAAAGCGGCACAAGATCCCTCCTTATCGAAGCGAAGGATACAGGCTCAGCTAACAGGCTTGGTTTCTTGGGTGACGCCAGGGTTCTCGCGACAAAAATCGGCATGATGGAAGTAGGCAATGACACCCAAAAAAATATTAACATAACAGAAGCTGCCGTAAAAAAAGAAGGGCCAAACGCGTCAAGTATTTCGATTAACGACGGTGTGCTTAAAGTCGCCCCGCGCTCAACAGCTTCCCTTCCTTTTAATTTAGAAGTCAGTTCAGACTCGCCTCTTGTACTGCGTCTTGAAACACAGACGCGCATAGAATCAAGCGATGTCTTTAATACACCTCAAACGCCTCCGGGGCCGAGTATTCCGACAGGAAACGTAACCTACGGAGGAATAACAATTCAAAACGATCCTTCATCGTCTCCCCTGCCCGATTTAACTCAAGCTGCTCCTCCAGCGCGCAACGACGATATGGGAGTTTTAAAATTAACTTTTTCCGACGGCAGCTCGGCGAAACTTCCCGCGATAAGCGATTCTTCCGCTTTTACCGCAAGACAATACAACCTCGTGGAAGTAGCGCGCGGTAAAACAATAGTTTCCCTCAATGTAGAAAACGCGAACACCCACCGCGAGGTATCCGTAGGTAAGGTAGAAGTGCTCGATCCTAATTCAGCAAGCAGCGGCTTAAAGCCATTAAACGCGGTTTCCACTTCCAAAGACGCGATAATCACAATGGAAGGCATAGAAATAATAAGACAAAACAACAGTATCGACGATCTAATTCCTGGTGTAACCCTGAGTGTAAAAGGCGCTTCTGATAAACCTGTTGAGTTAAAAGTTACAGGAAACACAGACGCCATAAAAGAAGCGATAATAAACTTTGTAGGAAACTATAACCGCCTGATGGCGGAAATAAACGTACTTACAAGCACCAGAGGCAACACAACTCCCGATATGCCTAAAGCCACAGTCCGCGGAGATGAGCGGATTATTGATGAATTAACATACTTAAGCGCGGACGAAATAGCGCAAATGAGGGAAAGGCTGGGCGCTTTTAACGGCGACAGCACTCTAATAAATTTAAAAAACAATCTCCAAAGAGCGGTTACAGCGCCCTACCCCACAAGCCTGGATAGAGACCTTGCTCTGTTAGCGCAGATTGGAATAAGTTCCAACGCGAGCAGAAGCACAGGCTACGATGTGTCGCGTCTTCGCGGCTATCTGGAAATAAACGAAAAAACACTCGACGCCGCGCTGGAAACAAGAATACCGGCAATCCGCGAGCTTTTTGGAAACGATACATCAGGAGACTTACTCGCAGATACGGGAGTCGCGTTTAATGTGGACGCTATAACAAATCCATTTATTCAAACCGGCGGTATTATTTCTTTAAAATCAAATACAATTGATTCTCGCATTAATCAGGATGAAAAACGTATAGCGAATCTGGACAGGCAGCTCGCGGCAAAAGAACAGGAACTGCGTATGCAATACGCGAAAATGGAATCAGCTTACGCGCGTATGGAACAAATGTCCAGCTCGCTTGATAATTTCAGCAGACAAAACAGCGGTAACAACAGGTAGCGGAATATATGGATATTAAAATTAACGATATGGCTTTGGATATAAGCCTTGAAAACGAAAACACCTTAGGCGAAGTGCTTGCCGGCCTTGAGCAATGGCTCTCGAATTCCGGGCATCGTATATCGGAATTAAAAATTGACGGGAAGGCTGTAACGTCTTCTATGCTGGAAGAGGCTTTTAAAAAAGATGTTAAAACAATTAAGAGCATAGACATATACACAAATGTAATAGCGGAACTTAGCGCGGCGAGTCTTTTAAACCTAATCGAAGATATAAAAGAATTTGAGGCTCTTGGTTTTAAAGAAAGAGCGGAATATTGCGTGAAATGGCAGGAGACAGCTACAGCTCAGTTTATATCAGCGGAACTGCCTGACCTTTACGCCTTCTGCCGCAATGTATTCAATAACGGCGATGTAACGCCTCAGACACTTTTATCCATAACAGAAGAAATACAGCGCGAGGTTAACGATCCAAAAAGTGAATTAGTCAATTTAGAACCAATACTAAACGAAATTTGTATCCGTCTTACAGACCTGCCTTTGGATATTCAAACAGGAAAGGACGCGCGCGCGGCGCAGACCATTCAACTTTTTTCCGCTGTTACAGAAAAGATATTCCGCATAATAAAACAATTGAACACTCAGGGGTATTTATCGCCCGATGTTCCGCAAGCGGATGATAAATCGCTTACAGAACTGATGTCTTATTTCAGTAATATTCTAAAGGAACTTCTTGAAGCCTACGAAAAAAACGATTCTGTGCTTGTAGGAGATTTAACCGAATACGAAGCATCTCCCAAAATAAAGGAACTTTATAAAGCGATTCTTGAAAATGTTGAAATAAAAGATAGAGCGGATAAGGGGGAAAAATGATTAACCTTATTTCGCTTTTCCCCTTACAGCAGGGGGCAATGATCAGACTGGAAGACCCTACTTTTAGCACTAAAGATATGATCATTGGTTTAGTAGTAGCCGTTGTAATAGTCGGCGGTTTAATTCTGCTTAACGCGCTTAATAGAAAACCAGGAATTTCCGGCAAGAAAAGAAGCGGGGTGCCAAGTTCGAGCGGCGGCGGTTTTTCCTTTATGACAGCCATGGCACTTCATAAAATAGCGAGAACTTTAGGGCTTAACCATGACCAGACAAAAATGCTTGATTATGTCTTTAGACTGGATGATGTAATAGAACCTGAGAGGTCCATTAATAACCCGGCTCTTTTAGACAGGCATTTTAGAAAGGCGTACCGCGTTATAGAGAATGCCGCCACTCTTTCGGCAGAAACCCAAAGAAAACTCGCTATACTTTTTTCTACTAGAAATTTATTAGAAAACAGCGTTTTAGCCTCTGTAACTTCCACAAAAATGCTCAGGGACGACACAATTTTTATGATAAATACAGGTAAAGAGAAGGTTAATGTACATTTAGTTAACGCTAAAGGCGATTATTTATTAGTTGAACCGCCCAAAAACGTCCTTGGAAGCCAGATTAAAATACAAAGGGGTACCCGGTTAACAATTTTATTTTTTACCAAGAGTAATAAAGGTTTTTCTTTTGAAACCCGCGTAATTGGATATACAAGTTATAACAGCCACCCTGTAATGCAGCTTGCCCATTCCAACCAAATTCGTTTCCTTTCCCAGCGCCGTTACAGAAGACGTCAAACAAGTATTGCATGTAATATGTTTTTAGTGTATGTTGAAGGTAACAAGAAAAAGCAGCGCCTTATAGTTGACAAGCGCCGCTTACAGGGCAGCGTCCAGGACATATCGGTCGGGGGCTGCTCTATGAAGATACTGGCACCGGTGCAGGTCGGAGCAAGGTTCAAGATTGAGTTTATGCAGGGAGATGAAAACGTGGCTGCTTTGGGACAGGTATTAAGGATGAATCGCGCAGGAATGAATACAATAATTCATATTAAATTCTTAAGAGTTTCGCAAAGATCCATGAATGTAATAAACGCCTTTGTCTATGAGTACGGCAAAGAATAGGAAATAAATCAAAAGGACAGGAATATGAAAGTTATTTGTATAAGAGACATGATTAGAAAAGATGTTCCTATTTATTACCGTTTGCTTTATACAGGTGTCGCGGTTGTTGAGCTGAATAATGTGCAAAATAATTACCGCATAGATTTTTCTATCGAGATTAAACCAACAGGCGCAAAAGAAATTAACGTAACTTTCATTGACAAGGTAGACTGCCCGCTAATTCCCATAACCAAAGAATTAAAAGCTATTATTGACGAGCTTGACTCAAACCATGCTCTCCCTGAATAAATGCCGGAAATAATCTCAAATTCTCATGATGATACTGCCGCTTTAGGAATAAAAATCGCTTCACTTCTTGGCGCAGGTTCTGTTGCCGCGCTAAATGGAACTCTTGGAAGCGGAAAAACCTGCCTTACAAAGAGCATTGCCGCAAGTCTTGGTCTTAAAGAAAATATAACAAGCCCAACATATACAATTATTAATGAATACCCTCTGCCTTCAGGACTTATTTTTTATCATATTGACGCCTACCGCCTTAACAGCGTAAAAGAATTTGAAGACATAGGCGGCATAGAAATTTTAAACTCTGATAATATCTCTGTAATTGAATGGAGCGAGCATATTTCAAGTGCTCTACCCTCCCGCGCTATCACAATTACTCTTGAGATAACAGGAGAAGAATCAAGGCTTATAAAAATAGAAGGGCTGAATTTTGAATAATGGGATAACAGCTTCATTATATATTCACATTCCATTTTGCTCATCATTTTGCGATTATTGTGATTTCTATTCTGTTGACAGAAATAATTATTATGACGCCTTTATTGACTCATTCTTAAACGCTTTATTATTTGATATTAATAATCAAATTAGCCGCTTTAATATAAAAGAAATTCCTACTGTATACATAGGCGGCGGAACTCCTTCTGTTCTTGGTAAAAAAATCCATATTATTCCTGACGCATTAAAAAATATTTGCGGTTTTTCTCCATTGGAATTTACTGTTGAAGCTAACCCTGAATCGTTAACAGAAGATTTTCTTGACGTGTGCAGAGAAGGAGGCGTAAACAGACTTAGTCTTGGAATACAAACCTTTAACGAAAAAATCCGCAAAGCTATAAACCGTATTGGTGATATCTCATCATTGGAAAAGAGCTTAAATCTTGCCAGTAAATATTTCCCTGCTTCTTTTTCTGTTGATTTGATTACAGGACTTCCGTATCAGAATGAAAAAATAATAACGGAAGAAATCAAACATATTCTTAATTTTAATCCGTCTCATATTTCCCTTTATAGTTTAATTCTTGAAAAAGAAACTCCATTATACACAAAAATAAAAAATAAAGAATTAAAACTGCCTGATAACGAAACATCTGATATTTTATGGCTTTTAGGAAAGGATACGCTTGTTAACGAAGGTTTTAATCATTATGAAATTTCCAATTTTGCTAAAGACGGGAAAATATGCATACATAATACGCGATATTGGAAAATGCAGAATTGGATAGGAGCTGGTCCTTCGGCAAGCGGTACCATTATTGACGGAGAAAAGGCAAAACGATACACATATTCAAACGATGTAGACGCATATATAAAAGAACCTTTGTTACACACTGCAATATATGAAGAATTAGATAAAAACTTATTATTAAAAGAACGTATATTAATGGGCTTTCGCCTGAGGGAATGTCAGGATAATTTATTTAAAGAGTATATACCAAAAACACTCGCAAAATGGCAAGGAAAAGACAAAATGCTTTTTTTAAATAGTTTTTTACAGGACGCTTTTACCGAGATTGGTTAAGAGAGACACTTACATCATCGCGTCAGGTAATCTAATATATTCAGGACCTATAATCAAATTTTCAGAGCAATCTTTATTAAAAATATTATTATCTTCTGCGATATTTACTAATTCTTGCGCATAGCATATTTTTTTTTCGTTAAGCACAATATTTGTTTTTATATTTTCTGGAAGTGAATCATAAAGATGTTTTGAACTGTAACCTGTAATTATAATTTTCTCTTTATATTTCTTGATTTCATCCGCAATTTGACCGCAATCTCCTTCTTTTTCCTGAATCAATTCTTGATTATTTTTATAAATAGAATAAAAATAAGTATTTTTTCTAGCCTCTATTACAGGCAAAATAAAATCCTCCTTCAAACCTTCGGTTTGCGATCCGTGTGAGCTCTTCTGTATTAAATTCAGAGTTGGAATTGACGCGAATGGAATTGACAAAGAAAGCGCAAGTCCTTTAGCGATCGAATAACCAATTCTTAAACCCGTAAATGAACCGGGTCCGCCAGAGCAAATAACGCCGTTTAAATCCTTTGGTTTAAGTCCCGCTTTTTTAACAATGCTGTCTATTAAGTCCATACTTAATTCAGATTGCTTCATGCTTTCTTTTGCTTCTTCATAAAAGATTTCATCCCCATTTGATACAGCGACAGAGAGTATAAAAGAAGCGCAATCAATTGCTAATATATTCACAATAAACTAATTTTATTCAGCGGCCAGAACCTTACAATAACTTTCGCCGTAATTGTCGAAGGAGAAACAACGCCCCATGTTCTTGAATCATTTGTATTGCCGCGATCATCCGAAACAACAAAACATTCATCGGGCCCCAGAATTATTGTATCCATATTTCCGGAAAACGGAATAGAAGTATCCCAATTGCTTGGCGTGTTAGGTTTAACAGGATGATAAGGCTTTTGCGAAAGTTCGTACTCTGTAAGACTGTAGGAACTGCCCGCCGCTTTTACTTTAAATTCATAATCCTTCATGCTTACTTCATCGCCGGGGAGAGCGATTACCCGCTTAATATAATATTGTCCTTCATCAGAAAAGATTGACACACTCTGCGCTGTCAAGAATCTTACAAAACCGTCTAAAACGCGAAGAGGAATTTTTTTATCTCTATAATGCCCCATATCAACAATAACAATGCTTCCTCTTTTAAAAAGATAATTATCTTCTTCGCCGTTTCGCCCCCAGGGAGGCAGAAAAGAAGTAACTATAATTCTGTCTCCTTTATTAATTGTTGGCTTCATTGTCTCGTTATCAACTACCCAGACAGAAAAAAAGAACGCGCAAAGGCAGTTATACGCAATATATAAAATAAAAAAAACAAGAAGGTATCTGAATATCTTATGCCTTTGATTTCTTTGCGCCGTATATGAATATTGCGTCGATCTGTCAAACATGATTATTTCATGCCTCCCACGCGCGGCAGCGGCCAAAAAATCACCATACCCTTTCCAAGAACTTTTTTTATACTGACAGGCCCAAAATTACGGCCGTCATTTGAGCTGTCGCGGTTATCACCCATTGGGAAAACCCTGCCTTCGGGAACATACCAGCCAAGACGTCTTTTTGCTAATTCCTTCGCATACCTCGCGTCATCGGGCGCCGCTTTTCTTAATGTTTCCAGCCTTGCTTCTCCGCGCGCGAAGCCGTCATAGTAACGTAAATCACCGGCGAGAGAAGTTTGATCCAGCAATTCCCGTGAAAGAGAGAAAGATTTTTCATACCAGCCTTCCGCCTTTCCTGCCGCGCGGAGAAGAGGATACTGATCCTCAGTTAATAGACGCGTAATATTATGATTCCAGCCCCGCTTTTTATTATATTCACTTTCAGAAACCCAGCGGTCTTCACCGGCAAAACGGATTAGCATATTTCCGTTTACCATTGCAAAACGATCATGCTCTTTTCCAGCCGCGCGTTTAATAAGAAAGTGAACTCTTTGGTCTCCTTTTTCGTCCCTGTCAATATCAACAAGAGAAAGCGTAAGCATATAAATAACGCGCTGAGCAACGTCAAAAACTGTTCCGCGTGAAATATACGCAGGGCTTTCAAAAATAATAATATTATTGCGTTCAGGTTTAACAAAACCTGGCAATTTAATAAAACCAGGCAGTAATTCGGGGCCGTAAACAAGTTTATTAACTAAAACATGGTCTCCAATATTGAGCGTATCTATCATAGAGCCTGAAGGAATGCGGTAAGCCTGCACTAAATATTGATTCGCGAGCAAAACCATGCAGGCTGCCCATATAAAAGCGTCAAGCCAGTCCAAAACAGGGTGCTTTGCCTTGCGTTTTTCCTTCTTATCACGGCGAACCACGGCACTGCGGGTTAGGAATCCTTCTGTTATATGCTGAACACGATCGAAAAAATCGACATGTTTATTAATATTTGACATTTTTACTATTTTATCATAGAATAGACTGGGTTGGCAAGGTATTTGCCATAATTAAGGAGAGTTATTTTGTTAAAAGGAATAGCAAAATTGGTTCTTGCCCTAAACGGCAATATAAAAAAAAGCCAAATAGCGTCAGGTATAGCATGGGGCGTTCTTTTAGGCTTAGTTCCGGCTGGTAATTTTTTCTGGATTGTCCTTTTTATCGTTTCATTCTTCTTCAGACATAATCACGGCGCAAAAATATTCGGTATGGCTATTATTAAATGTTTCGCTCCTGTTCTTGTATACCAGGTACACGCCTTCGGTGAATGGATACTTTACATCGAAGCTTTAAAACCATTCTTTACATCGATGTATAACATGCCCTTTGTGCCTTTTACAAAATTCAATAATACTGTTGTAATGGGAGGGCTTGCGGGCGGCGTTATTCTCTGGCTGCCTATTTTTGTTCTCTTTATGCTCCTGATACCTCTTTACCGCAATCACCTCGCCCCTAGAATCAGGGAATCTAAACTTGTAAAAACAATCGTCAAATTTCCATTATTTAAATTAGTGGAAAAGGCGCTTGTAAAAGAATAAACGGAGCGCTGTATGAAAACCGATGATACAAATACAACAAAACCAGTAAAAGCGCCCGGCGCTTTAAGAAAACCGATAAAAAAGAAAAAATTTGTAAGCAAATTCGAAAAACTTCTTGAGCACCCAGGAGATAAAAAGTTTTTTATTTCCTGCTTTGAAGAACGCGAAGATGTTTATTATATCCGCGATGGCTTAACAAAAGATGATGTTAAAAAATTAAAAAAACTTCTAAAAGATATAAAAGAAAACCGTAAGGCAACGATAAAATTATTTCCTATTATTTTAATTGGCAGCATATTCGCGTTCTTTTTTATTTTCTTTACTGTCTTTGCAAATCCTCTTCTTGGCAAAGCGCTGGAAAAAGGTTTGGAAGCAGCTTTTGAAGCAAGATCCGAAGTCAGAGGTTTTCGCTTTTCCTTAATTGATTTTGATATAAAAATGAACAGAATTATTGTTGCAAACTGCGATAAACCCATGACTAATCTTTTTGAAATGGGATTAACAAGAATAAAACTAAGACCTGCCGCTGTTCTTCGCGGGAAATTTTATATCGAGGAAATAAGAGCGGAAACAATTCTTTTTGGAACTGAGCGAAAAACATCGGGAGCGATACCTGGTTTGGTTCTAAGAAAAAATAAACCAAAAAAAGAAAAGCCTCCAAAACCTGAAGGACCTCCCTTAATAGACCTTAAAAATTTTGACGCAATGGCTCTTTTAAACGCTGAGTTTGATAAATTAAATACGCCGAAACTTTACGACCTTGCAATTAACACTTATAACGAAACAACTGCTAAATGGCAAAAGCAGGTAGATGACTCTACAAAAAGAGTAAAGGAAATTCAAACAAACGCAGCTCCATTGCTCAATTTGAATGTTAATAATATACGCGATATAGAAGCCGCAAAAAAATTGATAGAAGACATTAACAAAATGGTTACAACTGTACAAGCCGTATCTAATGATGTTAACACCATTGCAAACGGTCTTGAATCCGATGTTAAAACAGCAATAAGCCTTGAAGCGAATGCGCGTAACTCCATAACGGACGATTTTAATCTTTTAAAATCATATATAGATCTGGGAAGCGGAGCTGCCTTTGCCGCGATAGAACCTTTTATTCGTGATATGCTTTCTGATACGGCTGAGCAATATATAGATTACGGTTTCCTGGCTTTAAATGTATTAAAACAGTTAAAAGGGCAATCATACCAAAAGAAGCCTCCAAAACCAAAGAAAGTAAAGAAAGTTTTATATAAGGGCGTTGATGTTCACTTCCCTGTTACGCAGTATCCCTCGTTCTATTTAGGTCTTGTTAAATCCGACTTTTCTCATAAGGACTGGAACTATTCTTTGGATCTTCAAAACATCAGTTCGGATCCTGATTTTATCGGACATAGCTCAAGAGCTAACGGTCCTGTAACATTAGCGCTTGGTTTTAAAGAAAGCGGCAGTAACTTGCAGCGTTCAGTCAAATTTAACGGCAGTGCCGATTTTAGAACCAAAAAAGAAGACAAAAGAGAAATAGAAGAGTTTTTAAACGTGAATGTTGATGGAAGCGGTTTCCCTTTAAACATTGGGAACCAGTTTGACGTCATTGGAATAAAAGGCTTTAAGGGCGAAACTGATTTTTCTGTTAATATGAAAAGCTTCCTGAATAAAAATCCTGATGAATTGTTAGGTAAAATTAACATGGGCGGAAGCGTTAGCGTAAATCAAGCGCAGCTTATAGAACCAAGAGGAACGATAGCGGAAGCTGTCGGCGTTGCGGTACAGCAGGCTGGAAGCGTTAATTTGGGCATCCATTATATAAACGATAAATTCAGCATAGATACAAATATTGCTCAGTTAATCGAAAACGCGATTCGCAGCATTATAAATACTTATAAAGACAAGGCAATTGCTGAAATTGAGCGCGTATTGCGTCAAAAAATTAATGAATACATAGACGGCAGATTTGTATCCAGAGAACAACTAGATGTTCTTATAAACATAGCAAAGGGTGACAGAGCCATAATCGATCAAACAAAAGAACAGCTTAATAAAAAGATCAGCGAATTGCAGCGTATGGGTGAACAACAGGTAAAACAAGTTATAGATGACGCAACGCAAAGAGCGGAACAAGCCGCTTCGCAGGCAAAAGATGAGGCTGAACGTCAGGCTCAGGCAGCGAAAGCAGAACTTGATCGTCAGGCGCAAGCCGCCAAGGAAGAAGCTGAACGCAAGGCAAAAGAAGAAGCTAAAAAGCAAGCTGAAGAAGCCGCAAAAAAAGCTCTTCCAAGCTTACCGGGCAGACGTTAGCCGTGAAGTTGTTAAATAAGACTTAAAATGGCTTGTGTTACCTGTAACATTTGTATATAATTGCCTCAGAGGTTTTTTATTAAACGTTCATTGTTTATATTGTTAGTTTTAATATTCTCATTTCCTGGCTTTATTTTCGCTCAGGCTTCTCTTTTACGGGACTATGTGGGACTTATTAATCAAAGCTATCATCCTGGTATTGTTTCGCTGTTCGAAAAAATTAAAAAAGAATTTGAAAAACAGGGAGACAGTGACGCTGCTAAAGTTGTAGATATTATTATTAAAGGCGGGTTTGGCTCAGGTTTTTTATACAGTGACGCAAGAGGCAATTTCTATGTTATTACAAATAATCATGTTATAGCCCAGGCTCATACCATATCCATCACGTTTGAAAGAACAGACGGTACTAAAAAAAGAATCGACAACCTGCGTCTTATCGCTACCGATGTAGAAAACGATCTCGCGATCATGGCTCTGCCGCAGGGCGAAAGACCTTTAGTTACACAGGGAATGGCTTTTATAAACAGAGCTCCCGAAGAAGGAGAGGAAGTATTTTCGGCTGGATTCCCCGGTCTTGGTATAACTCCTATTTGGCAGTTCGGCAACGGTAGAATTTCCAATGCTTCAGCCAGGTTTCCAAAAAGTATACTTGATGAAACCCTTATGGGACCTTTTATACAGCACACCGCTCAGGTAGACATGGGTAATTCAGGCGGCCCGCTTCTTTTAGCTCAAAGAAACGCTCCATCCGGGTACGCTGTCGCCGGTATTAACACATTAAGCGCAATGCAAAGGCAAGCCGCCAATTACGCGATACCCATAAGCACATTACAGCCATTTATTACAAGCTCATTAAACCCAAATCCGCAAAGTTATAGGGCTGCCCTGGACGAAAAGCTTAAAAAATTCACGGAAGGTCTGGATGTAAACAAGGCTGTTTATCCTCATATATCCGATTTTCTTTCCACTGTTTGCATAGGCGAAAATGTTGAATATGCCTACGAGGAAATGTCCAGAAAAGCATCATCTTCCGTTAAGCGTACCTTTCTTGAAAGAGCCAAAGAAGATTTAGTAGCGGCAATGGGAATCGCTGTTGCATGGACAATAGAAAATAATATTAGAAGCGGCACATCGATTAAAGCGTCTGTAAAGGAAGTAACAGGAGAAGGCGAAGAATACGCGGTTGTTTTTACGATTAATAATAAAGATTATAATTCTGTATGGATTCGCGAATACGGAAACTGGCGAATAAAAACATTCGGCTCCGCAGCTTCCGGGGATAAAACCCGCGTAGAAAAAAGAGAAAAAGAAAAAGAAGTGAGGGAAAAACTCAGGCTCGACAGTTCTTTTATGATAGGATTAGGTTATGCATACCTTTTTGAGGCGGCTCCAGCGGCAATTAACGCCGGTATCGAAGGAACCAGGTTTGGGTTAAATTTCTATAGTGTGAGCGCTAACCTTTGGAGCATTGGAATAACTTACGGTCATCATTTTTCTGTTCCTATAGGAAATATTGGACTTATGCCATATATAAAAATAGGTTACGCGTATGTACACAGAAGCGAGTCATATTTTAAAAGGGATGATGATCTTGATCAGCCTTTAGTTTTTAAAAATTTATTCGCGATGCCAATAACTTTTAATTTGGGAACTAAATTTCTGACTACTGCTGTTCCCGGTTTGTTTTTAGACGCCGGCTTCCAATTTAATGCTGTATTATTTGATATAATTAATGATTCAAATAGAATAAACGATTTTAAAATGGGGATTTCTATAAGAGCAGGTTACGCTTTTTAAGTAAAATTTTTAAGGAGTTTTATTATGAAAAAGATAATTTTTATTTTATTTCCATTAGTAATCGCTGTATTAATTTGCGGGTGTGCTAGTGCTCCTATCTTTACTTGGGATAATTCATTGCCTGAGAGTGAAACAGTCACAATTCATTGGATGGCTAATCAAGTTGAAATTGTAGCATATAATGGCATAAATGTTGATTGGAAAATGAAAACACATGGTTTCTTTACATTGAATACAATCGTAATTCCGGCAGGTGTTACTAAATTTGAATTAAAAGGGAAACAGTATGATAAAGTGTATTACGGTAACATTGTAGAAACAACCGTTTATGATTGGGATGGAATTATTTTTACCTTTAATTTTGAAAAAGGAAAAGAATATACTGTTTCACCTTTATATGTTTGGGGAGGAATAAATATCTATAATGGGAAATCTGTTAAACAAGAAGATTTAATTGAAAAAATTAGAATTGAATGGAAGAGTGAAAAGTAGTTAAAAGAAATAATTAATCTGTTTCTTTGAATTTTCTACCCTACTAGGGATGAAAGTTTTTCTCGAATAAATTCGCTCTTTTCCTTTAAGCCGATGTTTCCGGTTTGCAAAATAAGCGCGTTCGCGGTTTTAGGATCGAGTTTAACTTTCCCTGCTGACCTTTGCATAAGCTGAACGAGTTTGTCTACTTTTACTTTTGCCACTTTGGCGAATTCTATTCTTACGCTGCCTGCCCTTTCTCTTAACGAAGAAACTGAAAGGTTTTTACAGATAATTCTAATCTCGGCAAGCGCTAAAAGAGAAGCCGCTTCATCAGGCAGCGGGCCAAAACGATCCAGCAATTCCGCGTATACC
>Ga0209755_10005847_pt1 | contig 13812 bp, 15 predicted proteins | sample TergutCo191P1_FD_187301 | JGI IMG/M metagenome (GOLD analysis project Ga0209755, IMG submission 187301) | Cornitermes sp. P1 segment gut microbial communities from Petit-Saut dam, French Guiana - Co191P1 (SPAdes) (version 2) | ecosystem: Host-associated > Arthropoda: Insects > Digestive system... | reverse complement strand
ATATAGGGACAGTCGGGGAACATGGGGATGAAGAAACGGTATCGAGATACGTAAGGAATCAAGGTCGCAATCCAGAGGAGTACGAAAAGATACATGAGGACAATCAGCTGGAGCTGTTTACATAAAACGTGGCCTTGATGCTTAAACATACCCAGGAGCTTGCTCCTGGGTATTTGATTACATTCAGCAAAACCGCCAATTACTAAAGAACCGTCCGCAGTGTTTCCACCACGGGGATTATCATGAGGGCAACATGATGCTCGAACACTTGGCAGTTATGGTTTCGGCGACCCATGGGTGGAATTCAATCGTATTGTGTGGAGCGCAACAACAAGTGCTCCTTTTGCAAATGGGCAGCTACACGGGTATTTTGATGGCGAGCCGCCGATGGATTTCTTCAAGCTGCTTGCTTTCTACATTGCCAGTAATACCCTGTCCTCTGTTTACTGGGCCATTCCGTTTGGGCAAGACGAAATTGATACTATGGCGAAACAAAGCCAGGATGTTCTAGAGTGGTATGATAACATGAAAAACCCCGTGCCTTCATAGTACCAAAAATGTTCCACGTGAAACATTTTACTTTCCCACAAACCAATCCTTTATGTATTTTTCTCGATTATACTTTTTTCCAGTCGCATCAGCAGTTTTTTTAGAGCCTTGTTCTTTATGTTGTCATACTCAAAATCGTGTGATTGGTCATCCGCTATGGGCGATGTTTCAGGTAAATCGGCTGGAAGTTGTTCTTCTTTTACGGTGGTTTTGGAAATAGATTCGCTTTTTACGTTTTCAGGACAGGTACCAGGGCGGCATAACATAATTGATATTCCAGAAATTCCCATTTTAGGAAAACGGTAACGAAAGTCATACAGTAATTTTCTTTCCTTGGTCTGTAAAATTTGCTTCCAACCAGGATGATCCACTTCTATCCAGACAAGTCCATTATCAAGGCTTTTTATCCATGAATGAGCCGCCGCTGCGGGAATCCCGTTTTTTTCGGTAAGATCCTTCCAGCATGAAAAAAAAATGGAATAGCCATCGGCCTTCTCAATCATTTTTTCGTCAAAAATAGATGTAATAACGTCCCCAATACGCTTCATCCGTCTTTCGCCTCCACTCGTCCGTCCTTTACATAGTATACCAAAGTATCCCCGTCCCCATACTGATGAAAAGGCTCCTCTGGCAAAAAGGTAAAAAAGGCTTGGTCATATCCTGGCAGCACGGAAAGAAAACGCCGACGCTTTTCACCGTCCATTTCCAATAGTACGTCGTCCAGCAATAACACTGGTCTTTTACCAGTCATTTCCGAAAAACGACGAGCTTGAGCCACCCTTAACAATAAAGCCAAAAGACGACGCTGCCCAGTAGAGGCATTGGCTACAAAATTCGTACCGCCAACGGTAAAAGAATAGCGATCACGATGAGGTCCAGCAAGGGTTGTTCCCGCCGCCATATCTATAGGCCGTCGTTTTAGCAACCAGTTAAACGATTCCTTCTCATTGGAACTTTTCCAAGACGGCGTGTAATTAACTGTCATGTCCAATATACCAGCGACTTCCCTGTAAAGCGGCGCGAATACTTCCGAAAAAAGCTTCGCCGCAGTTTCCCGTTTTTCCATGAGCCTTGTCCCGTAAGAAGCACACTGATAATCCAAGGCATCCAGCAGTGGTCCTGGATTGTCACCAGACTTTTGTTTTAGATTATCCCGTAGCACATTATTACGTGTTTTTATAGCCTTCCTATAGCAACGCAAATCTTCCAGATAAACGGAATCATAAAGACTAAGCACTTGATCAAAAAACCACCTACGTTGTTCAGGAGTTCCTTTTACAAAATCCATATCCTCATGGCAAAAAATTATGCAAGGAATAATGGAAATCAACTCTTTTCTGTCATCTATTTTTTTTCCGTCTATGAATATGCTTTTCTTATCTTTTTGGAATTTTATAAGGACCTCACTGCTAATATCATTTACTGCCGAATATTCAGCAGTTGTTATAGCAACAGAAAAATCCTTTGTTTCGCTTTGGGCAAGTTCAGAATCACGTACCCCACGAAAAGACGAGGCATAAGCGCAAAAATACAAAGCCTCAAGGAAATTAGTTTTTCCTTGTCCATTTTCACCTACAAGAAAAACAGTTTTCGAAGAGGTCCTTACCACGGAATCCGCAAGATTGCGAAATGCCGTGGTACGTAAAGAGGAAAATACCACGGCTACGACTGCATTGGCATCACAATATGGAAAAAGTCAGATTCGGGAACTGGCATTATCGTAATGGCCTTACTGGGATTGGTAAAGCGCACACAGATTTCATCGCCGCTTATGGCCTTAAACGGCTCCTCTATATAGCGATAATTAAGTGCCATAGAAATACCCTCTCCTTCGAACTGGCAAGGTATTTCCTCTTTCGCATCGCCTATTTCCCCTTCCTCGGAGTATATTTCCATTACCTCCGATTTAAGCCCAATATATATGCGATGAGATTTCTGCTCCACGAGCAACGACACGCGCTTGAGTGCGTCCAGCATCTCTTTACGATTAATTACAAAAGAGCTGGATTGCTCCTCTGGTATAACCTTGCGATAATTAGGAAAGTTACCTTCAATCAAAACAGAAGAAAGATTATACGACCCAAAACGAATGAATATAGTCTTGGCAGTAACAGAAATAGCTATAAGACCCTCATCCCCAGCTCTTTTTGATATAATGTTAAGAACTTTAGGAGGAACTATGATACCAGTGAAATCCTGCACATTATCCGCATCTTTACTTACGTATGCAAGCCTACGTCCATCCGTGGCAACCATTACAAGCTTACCCTCGTTCTTTTCCAGAAACACCCCATTCATGAAGTAACGTGTCTCATCATCCGAAACCGCAAAAACGGTCTGGCTTACCATTTCCTTGAAATCCTTTATGGGCATTTCAAAGTATTCGGCATTGGAAACAGGGAATTCTGGAAATTTATCGGATGCCATACTCTTAAGTTGGAAATTCGCCTTTTTGACGGATGTTTTTATCTTTACCCTGTTGTCCTTGTACTCAAATTCCATTTCGCCTTCGGGAACAGAGCCTAAAATACCCAGAAATTTGTCCCCAAACACCGTCGCGGGGCCTGGCTCCAATACCGTAACAGGCACCTTGGTCTCAAAATTTACCTTCAGGTCCGTCGCCTTTATCGTAAGGCTGTCATTTTCCGCCTCTAAGTATATATTGGATAATATGGAGACAACGTTTTTCGACGTGATAATCTCCTGCGCTATGGCGATTTCCTTTATGAGGATATTTCTTTCGCAAACAAACTTCATATTTAGCTCCTCTCTTATTATTATATACCCATATATATAATAATAGAAGTAGTAATAGGTAGCTGGAAAAGTGGAAAACCAAGCTAATTCCTTGCCACGTATATATTTACAGTTCAAGAAAACCAGGTAGAATTATCCTTGTTTTCAACACTTTACTCAAGTCCCCAGCCTCTCAACAGTTTATGCTCTACCTTTTAACGGGTTTTACATCTTAGCTCCTAGTTCCTTTACTTGTCGCTTTAAGATATCAACGGTAGAATCTAAGTTTGCGTCAATGACAAATCGATTCCGTATTTTTTCAAGAGAGTAAATTACCGTGGAATGATCCCTGCCTCCAAAAGCCTCCCCTATTTCGGTACTGGAGTATTCGGTCATCTCCCTGGATATATACATGGCAAGCTGTCGTGGGTAAACGATGTTTTGGGTCCTTTTCTTGCCCTTTAAATCGTTTACACTGACTGAAAAATAGTTGGCTACTACTTTTTGAATTACCTCTATAGACAGATTTGATTGTTTACTCGAAACAAGCATATCCTTTAGTTTTTGTTGGGCTATTTCCAAGGTTACTGGTTTGCCCATTATCTCGGTATAGGCTATAAGCGTATTGAGTGCCCCAATAAGATCCCTAACATTGGAAGATATTTTCTTACTTACAAGGTCAATTACCTCATCGGGTATGGGAGTACCTCTATTTTTGGTTGTAGCTTTAAGAATAGCAAAACGTACTTCGTAGCGTGGTGGTTGAAGATCCACTTTTAGACCTTGGTCAAAGCGGGAAACGAGTCTTTCCTCGAACTTTTTTAGTTCCGAGGGTGGACGGTCGCAGGTAAAAACAACCTGGTTTTTGGCGTTCAGCATGGTGTTAAAGGTGTGAAAAAGCTCGTCCTGTACGCCTGGTTTGTCTGCGAAAAATTGGATATCATCGATAAGTAGCGCGTCCACACGACGAAACTTATTTTTGAAAAGATTCATCTTATTTTCGCGCACGCTTTCCACGTACTCGTTAAGAAAATCTTCGGATGTGACATAAATTACCTTTTTGTCGGAATTTTCGTGTATGTGGTTACCTATGGCCTGCATCATATGGGTTTTTCCCAAACCTACTCCGCCATAGATAAAGAATGGGTTGTAGTTGGTTCCAGGATTTCGACTTATGGCGATAGCGGCATTTGCGGCAAAGTTGTTGTTCTCGCCGATAACATACCTTTCAAATGTATAATCATCCCTTAATTGGGAATGCTGATCTTTTTTCGGTTTCTGTACGGGGAGAATAATGTCTTTTTCTACGATTCCAGATCCTTTTTGAGTTTCAATCGGAGGCTGACTTGCGGGTTTTTGAGGTACGGGGGATTTTTCCATTCCTTTTTTGGTGATGACTTCGAATTCTATAGAAATTTCCCTACCCGCAAGTTCCCTCAACTTTGTCCCAATTTTGTTGTGGTAACTCTTTTTTACTCTGTCCCGATGAAAGGCCGAAGGAAAACCTATCGTAAGGCTGTTTTCCCCAGATTTGACATAACGAATGTCGGTAAACCAGTCGTTAAATTCTATATCCCCCAGCTCAGCCCTTAGCTGGTTTAAAGTTTCTTTCCAGAGAGCCTCGTCGTCTAATTCAACCATTTTTAACCTTCATCCACAATAATCCACAAGTTATCCACAGGCATTATAAATGCCGGAATATCCAACCATCCAAAACTTACTAGACAACTTGTATTTTTACCTATATGTTTGAGTAGTAAAAACAACGCTAATTCCTTGTGGGACAACGAATTAAGCAATGAAATACAAAGCCCTTCAAAAAATCCCAGGTTTTTACTACGTTGTTCACTTAAACACATATACATATCCATAGTTTATCCACAGATTATACACAAGACTTGCCCGAGCCGCAATAGGATTTTATCATCCTTATGGACAAGTGGCAATCCTACATATGGCGATTTTTTTTGTACTTTTTTAATGTAGGGGTGGCAAGCAAATACCAATATTGTTTCCCCCGTTGGGAGTGAAGTAATATATGTCTTGTAGATGTATTTTCAATAACATTCGATAATCTATGCAGAAAGGTTTATACTGCTATACCATATGTCCATGGGATCATCGGAGGTTCTGGATGCAGTTTGCTCTTCTGTTCCTTGAGGGTATTATAACCTTTGTCTCGCCGTGCCTGCTTCCGTTGCTGCCGCTGTACGTTTCATATTTCGCGGCGGGGGAACCAGATAGGCGCAGGGCTTTTGCAAACGCAGTGGGTTTCGTTTGCGGCTTTACGCTGGTGTTCGTCGCCCTAGGTGCGCTTGCTGGAACACTGGGAATGTTGCTTGTCGAACATTCCATCGTGGTGAACATTGTAGCTGGCCTTATCGTCGTTTTGCTGGGGCTGAATTTTACGGGTTTGATTAGCATTCGCTTTCTGAACAGGACCATGCGGGTAAATGCCAGAGTAAAAAGCCTTACATTTTTCTCGTCCGTGCTTTTTGGGATAGTGTTTTCCGTTGGTTGGACACCCTGCGTCGGCGCGTTTCTGGGATCGGCACTGATGAGGGCATCCATGCAGGGTGGGACACTTGTCGGGGGCCTAATGCTGCTTGTATACTCGCTGGGTCTTGGTATACCATTTATCGCAAGCGCGGTGCTGATTGATAGGCTGAAAAATGCGTTCGATTTAATCAAACGTAACCATAAAATTGTCAATATCGTTTCTGGCGTGTTGCTTATGATTATAGGCGTATTGATGGCGACTGGTCTGATGGGACGGCTCATGGTTTTATAAGACGGGGAGAAAGTTATGATACGGAAACTGAAAACGTTTCTTGGCGTTGCGGGGCTGGCGGTGTTGATAATCGTAGCGATATTCGCCTACAACGCCTTTGCCGACCGGGTCGCCACGACCGATATTCTCGCGCTTCCGGTGGAAAGGGATGGTGCTGGGGTGGATGCCACTGCCCAAAGACAAAGGGCACCCGACTTCGCCCTAATCGACTGGGATGGAAACCCGATAAGGTTCTCCGACATCGTTGCTGGCGGAAAACCCGTGGTGCTGAACTTCTGGGCAAGCTGGTGCCCAGCCTGTAGAAACGAAAAGCCTGGGTTCGAAAGGGTTTACAGGGATCGCGGGGAAGAGGTAAGGTTCGTAATGCTCGGTCTTGCGGACGGTGTACGAGAAACCATTGAAACGGGGCGAAGCTACATCGAGGACGGTGGCTTTACTATGCCGGTCTACTTCGACACCCTACAGGAAGGCGTGCGTGTCTACGGAATTCGTTTTCTTCCCACCACGGTCTTCATTGACAGGGATGGGTACATCGTAAACAACGCGCAGGGCATGGTTGACGAGGAAAGTCTGCGAAGGGCCATCGACTTCATGCTGCCTTAAACATCCACTCAAAATAGTGTAGGCTATCGAGAGGGCCTGTAATGAAACCTGAACCCACAATAGCCGAACGCTGGAACAATCGCGCCCTTTTCGCCCTTCTGTGGCCGCTCATGGTCGAACAGGTGCTGGTCGTCGCCATGGGTGCTATAGACACGGTTATGGTAAGCTCCGTGGGGGAGTTCGCCGTTTCTGGGGTGAATATCGTTGACAACATCAACAGTCTTTTAATAATCGCCTTTACCGCGCTTTCCACTGGCGGGGCCGTGGTGGTGAGCCAGTACATAGGCAGGCGGGACTACAAAAATTCTAGGTTCGCCGCGAAGCAGCTTGTGTACATCGCCGTTCTGGTTTCGCTGTTAATGATGCTGATAGCCCTTCTGTTCCGCCGCCCCATAATCCGTCTGCTTTACGGCGAGGTCGCGGAGGATGTTATGGCCGCTGCCGCCGTCTACTTTCTTTTCACTGGGCTTTCATATCCGTTTCTGGCTCTGTACACGTCCTGCGCCGCGCTGTTCCGCTCCACTGGAAACAGCAAGGTTCCGATGCGTATATCGCTTCTTGCGAACGTCCTTAGCGTTGGTGGCAACGTCCTGTTTATCTATTTTATGGGAATCGGGGTGCTGGGGGCGGCTTTGTCTACGTTTATAAGTAGGATTGTCGCCGCCGCTATCGCCAGTGCCATGCTTTACCGAAACGGTAGAAGCCATGTTTCGCTTTCGGGGTTGTTCAGGGTTCGCATTGTCGGTTCCATGATAAAAAACATTTGCAATGTGGGGATCCCTGGGGCCATGGAAAGTTCCATGTTCATGGTTGGTAGGATCCTTACCCAGCGAATTTTCGTGGTCTTTGGTACTGCGGCCATGGCCGCCAACGCCATAACCAGCGTGGTTAATTCCCTTTCGTTCATGCCTGGAACCGCCTTTGGCATATCGCTTATGGTGGTGGTGGGGCAGTGTATCGGGGCTGGGGATTACGCGGCGGCGAAGAAGCAGACCGCCAAGATCATGAAACTGGCGCATGCCTTTCTGTTCGTCATAAGCGGAATGACCTTTATCTTCATGGATCATTTGGTCGGCCTTTTCAACCTAAGCCCGGAGGCTCACGAAATGGCCAAGTCCTTCCTGCGGATTCACTGTGTCTCCATGGCACTTGGCTGGTCGATGAGCTTTATCCTTCCTAACGCCCTGCGGGCCGCTGGGGACGCAAGGTTCGTGATGATAGTCGCGGTGGTTTCCATGTGGACTGTTCGGGTAAGTGCCGCGTACCTTTTCGTCTTCGGGCTGGGCCTTGGGCCGCGTGGGGTGTGGCTTGCGATGGGTTCGGATTTCGCTGTTCGGGGCGTTTCGTACTTTCTGCGCTGGATTGGGGGTAAGTGGCAGGAAAAGCGCGTCATTACGCATTAGGACGCGGAAACCTTGGCCTTTTTCGGATTTGCGGTTACCCTGAACCCTACCCCGTTTCGGCAGACAGGGCAAAAACCTATAAGGAGTATGGCATGAAAAAAACGCCCATCGCCCTTGCCTTGGTCACGTCGGTGGTTTTCGCGATCACTTCCTGCGCCTCGCCGCCCCCCTTTCGGCCCGACCCGCCGCCTGAACGGATCATAGCGGGCCACGTCCCCGATCCTGTCAGGGATGCGGTAATGGTCGCGCCGAACGATGCTCTTGTTGGTATAGGAACGGCGAACATGGGAACCGAAAGCCTGTCGCGAACCGCCGCGCAAACTAGGGCCAGGACAGAGATAGTCCGCCGACTTGAGGCCGTCGTCGTGGACATGGTCGCCGATTACCCATCGGCCAATCCCCAGGCCGCGCTTTTGTTCCAAGAAAGCGTCATTGTCGAGCTTTCTGGGGCAAGACTTCACGGTGCTTTCATCGCGTATGAAGGTTTCATCGATGGTGACTTTTGGATGGTGGTCGAGCTTGCCTGGGACTATGCCGTGCGGGAAATTTTAAGCGCAGTCGAATCCGCCGCCAATCTGGTGCCTGGTTTCAACGCCGCGATATGGGACAGGGATAGTCTGGACCAGGCTTTGTGGCGAAACGGCTTGGACCCCGTTTCGGTTGCGGGTTTGTATTAGGGAAACCTTTTAGGGGGACCCTTCTTCCGCGAAAACTGGTTCTAGGTCTATGACAAACCCTGGGAAAATGCCGACGCTGGCCTTGTCGGTCGCAGTGTAGGAACGGAAATGGATCACGCTATCGTCAAAAAGATAGGTTTCAAGGGCTTTGTCCTCGGGGCTTACCACCCAGTATTCCCTTACGCCGGCGTTTCGGTAAAGCCTAAATTTACGCCCCATCTCCCTGGCCGTATTTGACGGGGAGAGTATCTCAATTACCAAATCTGGAGCGCCCCTTATGCCTTCGTCCCCTATCTTGTTCTTGTCGCAGACAACCATGATATCCGGCTGCACAACGGTGTCGTCGCGCTCGTCCCCTTCATAGAAAAGCCTGACATCGTAAGGGGCGGCAAATGCCTGACAGGGTTTGCCCCGCAGGTAGTTATACAATTGATTGGATATTTCCCGGGAAATAACCTGATGCTTGGTGTTAGGCCCAGCCATGGCAAAAGCTTCGCCGTGGATAAGCTCGTAGCGTTCCCCTTCCTTAAGCTCCCATTCCTTGTAGTCCGCGTAGGTAAAACGGCGTTCCGATTCTTCTTTTAATAATGCTCCCATGATTCGCTCCTCGAAAGTCAATTTTTGCTTGAAAACAAGTCCTCGGCCTCTAGTGATCTTTTGATATCTTCCGTAGTGTAGCCCCTGGCAATAAGGTCCAGGATTTCCATGCGGTTTTCCTGTTTTCCATCCATCCATCCATCCATCCATCCTTCTATCTTTCCATCTCTCTTCGCCTGATTCATCTTGCTTTGAAAGTCGAGCACGTTGATCCGCATCGTTATATTCAGAAGCACTCCACCCGCCATCGCTATTCCCTCCTCAAGTACGGCTATCTTGAAGACGTTGTCCTGACAGATGTTGAGTAAATCGTCGAAGTCGCTGAAAAGTGTTTTTGTCGCCACGTCGCTCCCCTGTTGTATTTGGCAGTATAACTGCATGGGCGAAGCGGCGCAAGGGGCGATTCTGTCTGCGGTGTTGATGCGAAGTTCGTCTACGGTCGGTTGTCCATATCTTCATTGAAAATCAAATAGGGAGTATCTATACGCTGGAAGAGTGCCAATTAAAGCCCAAGGCAGATTATGTCAGTTTTTTCCCGACTGCTTTTTAAGCACCTTTGCGATGCCAAGCATTGTTTCGGCATCTTTTTCGCCAAGTTCGAGCAATATTTGGATTGTTGAACGGACGTTAGTGTCAAACAGCCTGTTCTGTTTTTTCGCTTTCTGGCCGGTTACAAGAAATTCGACGGTTACGCCCAAGGCACTGGCTATTTTGGTGGCAATATCCGCAGGGGGCATGGAAGCTCTTACCCCTAGGTAGCAATTCAATGTCCCCTGGGCTATACCTGTTCTGGCACTTAAGTCCTTGACGGTTAGGCCAAGAAAATCAAGCTCCGCCCGCAAGTTCGTCCTGAAATCTGCCCTCATCCTCCCAAAATATAGCAATCTCGGTATTTTTTTGGTTGACACTATGCAATTGAGGCATTATGATTCTCTAAACGTCTCAATTGCAACATCAAATGCCTTTACTTGTGGATATCGCAACATTTGAGGCTACTATTCTCCCCAGTAAAGGGGTGATTAAAGAAAACAAAGGAGAGCAAAATGCGGAAGAGAACAATTTGGAAAATGTCGGCAATAGTGGCGGCATGTGGTTTGGTTTTTGCCATGTTTCTTACTGGATGCACCTTGTTTGACAATGACAACGGAGGTGAAGGTACCAACAACGATAGGCCCATCGTGGGTCCTTCAGCCCACATAGAAAGGGTGATGCTGGAAAACGGGGCCTATGCAATCTTCCGTTTTGATCTTCCCGCTGGTGCGAGGTGGGCCGACTTTGAGAATATCACCGCGTATTTTATGGTGGATGCGGAAAATATGGCGAGGCCAGTGCGACACTGGAGGCTGATGGGCGTTTATGCCGAGGGTGATTTTGAGCTTTGGGGCGAGCGTCGCATCGCCTATTTATGGACCTATTTCAACGCGCCGTACATCATGGATAATACGGGCAGGACATTTGCGAACATGGGAGTTTCCGCCGGCGAATGGTTTTCCATAACTTACGACATTTCTGGGGCTTCCGCGCACGAGCAGTTTTCCACCGACAACATTCCCTCTCCTGGCGCGATAGGGCCGTTCTTCTTTGGCGTTGGCATATCGGGCGGCGCTCCAGGGGCTGGCGGAATAACCCAATATATAGGGGATGTCACCCTACGCCACCGAACCAATCCCGCATTGAATGTTGTCTCGCGTGGTTCTGGCTTTGCCGAGCCTACTTTTGCCTCGTTCGGTACGCCGCTGTCCACGCGGGAAGTTGTTCTGGGTAGCGATGCGCACCCTCCCCCCAATGTCCCTCCTGGCAATACCATTGCGGAACAACTTGAGTGGATACGGAACAACGCGCAGAACAACAGTTCGTTTATCATTGACGTAAGCATTGGGGAAAATATAGCTCCCCAGAACCTGCACTTTGGCGGCATGACGGTCGGCATAACCCTGCGCGGCACCGGGGTGATGCGTACTGTCGGCCTTTCTGGGAACGGAAGCCTGTTTACGGTAGGTTCTGGCGTTACCCTGACGCTGGACAACAACATCACTTTGCGGGGTGTGCAAGACAACAATGCCTCTTTGGTACGGGTGAACAATGGCGGTATTCTTGTCATGAACGGTGGGTCGGTAATTACCGGAAACATCACGAATTCTTCAGGTGGCGGTGTGCATGTTGGTATGGGTGGGGTATTTACCATGCGTGGCGGGGAAATATCCCACAATGCTGCTTCTGGTGGTACTGCTTGGACAGGTGGCGGTGGAGTTATTGTTAATGGTGGTATGTTTGAAATGGAACGCGGGGCAATCTCCAATAATATCGCCAATAATAGTGGTGGTGTGCATGTTGGTCTTGGCGGTGTCTTTGTCATGCGTGATGGGGAAATTTCGAACAATACTTCGAATGGTGCTGGTGGCGGTGTTTTCACCCACAGTGTTTTTGATATGCATGGTGGAAGAATTTTTGGCAATACCAGTGGCAGCCTTGGTGGTGGTGTGAATGTATATTCGGATGCGAATGGCATCGGTATATTTACAATGCACAGTGGGGAAATTTCTGGCAATACCGCCCGTTCCAATACTGGATCGATTCAAGGTGGTGGCGTGTTTGTTAATGGAACGTTTGACATGCGTGGCGGGGAGATCGCCAACAACACTGCTGTCGGGCACACTTGGGGTCAGGGGGGCGGTGTGGCAATTGGCTGTTACGTTCGGGGTTTGTTTGTCATGCGTGGCGGGAAAATTTCGGGCAATACCGTTGTCAGTAATGGTCAGAACTGGGTCAATGGCGGTGGGGTTCATGTAAGTGGTTATAATCCCGCAGGTGGAACTTTCCAAATGAGCGGCGGGGTTATTTCTGACAGTAATATTGGACGGCATGTTGAAAACACGGTTGGTAGTAGCTCGGTACTAAGCGTTGGCACTGCTGGGGCACATTCAGCCACGGCCCAGCACGGCACATTCAGCCCTGCTAATGTTTTTACAGCATTGGGCAATTTGCACAGTATCAATACCACCTTACGGGTAACGAATGGCGAGTTGGAGCGGCCACCCGTACCGCTAGCGTTCTTTGATTTGGCTACGTATTCACGTTTTCAAAACCTTCGAGCAGGTGAAACCGAGCCTTGGGTAATTTTTGACTCACAGATACTACAGCAAGGGGGGTGGGGTGAGCAAGTAGCCTTCGAAATAGTTAGAGGCCAAAGCGGAAATGCTCTTAGAGTTAATGCCGTTCTAGATTGGGTGGGTTTTGATCTTATGCATTCAGGCTTTGACTTTCGGGCTGGTGATTTTATAAGGGTAGCGGGAACGGCCCTGACGGATGCACAAATGCTGTTGAACACTTACCATGCTGGATGGAGATCGCTTGGTAGCTATATTTCCGTCCAGGCAGGGAATACTTTTCTCTTTGAGCGTACCCTAACCCAAGCCGATGTGAATAATATTCTGGCGAACACTGGTACACAGCCGCAGTCTATTAGGATTAGGGCAAATGCCACTGGAACGGAGTTTATAGTCTCCGAAATAACTGTGGGAAGGTTTGCCACCGATGACGGTGGGCATCTGGGGCAAATCCTGAACCTTAGCGGACAGGTGTGGGATAGTGAAACCGCACCTGTCACTGGGAACAGGCAGGTTACTTCCTCGGTTGGTGGCAGTGGGGTAATCACCAACGGGCAGTTGAGCTTCACAGTCGGCACACCATCTCATCTAGTAAGTGCATCGGACGTTTTTGATGATGTGCTGGGAGACTACTTTACCAATGTTAGTGTTAGTAATGCTGGCGCGAGAGGCGCTTTTATTGACAACCTAGACCTAGCTGGGCGTTCTGGTATACTTTGGAGGGAGTTTGGGGACGGTGTTACGGGGTATCTTGTAGCTTATATCTTTGCTGACCGAAACTTTACCGTTACAGGGAACGGCAGAACATTTACCGAAACATGGGGCGGCTTTACAACAATCATCTCAACCCAAAATTTTAATATTGGGCTTAGGGCTGGCTGGAACGTCGTGTATCAAAGGTTTGCGTATGGCGTTAGCGGCGGGATGGAAACAATAAACATTAGCGTGGGTCTAGGCGATCCTGTCCGTGCGCGGTGGAGATTGTTGGAATGGACAGGTTTCCAAACCCACTCCGAAAACATTGGACCCATGGAACGGGCGAGATTTGGTAGGTTAAGGGCGCATCAATAACAGCAGGGAAGCATAATGCAGGATTGGCGATACCCCACCACAACGGGGTATCGCCGTTCTTAGACACCGGCAAGTGGGATGCCCACAGTCGTTCCTGCGCCAATGTTTTGTGAAATTCAACATATCCCCTTGACCTTCCGACAATGGAACGGGTAGAATAACAACCAGACCCGGCACTTGCAAAACAAAACAGTGGCAAAACAGGGTAATTTGCAGGAGGCAGAGTTGTGCAAATTATCAACCCTGTAATCAAGGGATTCAATCCGGACCCGGCTATG
>Ga0209755_10005846_pt1 | contig 13813 bp, 12 predicted proteins | sample TergutCo191P1_FD_187301 | JGI IMG/M metagenome (GOLD analysis project Ga0209755, IMG submission 187301) | Cornitermes sp. P1 segment gut microbial communities from Petit-Saut dam, French Guiana - Co191P1 (SPAdes) (version 2) | ecosystem: Host-associated > Arthropoda: Insects > Digestive system... | reverse complement strand
CCTATGTTCCTAGAAGGAACGATGGACTATTATTATTATTATTATTATTATTATTATTATTATTGTTGTTGTTGTTGTTGTTGTTGTCGTCAGTTATATAGCATGGGTTTAAAAATATTAAAATTTTGTCCCGTCATTAGCATGCTGAAATACGTGTGCTTTATCCTGTGTTTCTTCATTATTATTTCACTTGTGTCTTTATGTCTGTAAACTTACGACACTGTATTCTGCATTTCCACATGAACATGTTGCATTGGCACCATGCTGTTTGTGAAATTCTGGACTGACAGTTCTTCTTAGATATTCTTCCTTCTGTTTGGGTATCTGTTGGCCCTCCTTTGTTACAATGTGCTAAAGCTTATGTTGTCCGTGATGACATTTTGAGTATGTCTTGCTTCCAGATAGTTTGTGTCATATGTTAAAAACTGTGTGGAAATTTTAGAAAGTTAATTGATATTGTATTCTGAGCCCATGATTCTGCTACCAGATGTTTTATTTCCTCTGGCATTTTGTAGTTACATTTTTATCGCCACGTGATTGTTGCGTAAGTAAAATGTGAGGTAGTATAATTTGTGTTGCTGTTCATGTGAGGAAAACTGTAAGGTAATTATTGAAGTTTTGCATTGGGTTAATGGAAGTTTTGCTGTTTGTGTCTGCCTGCATCATAACCACGTTTACCCTTTTAAATACATGTGCTACCAAACATGAATGCACATGGGAAAACACCCCTAGAAATTCATTTTGTTTATTTAGGCAATGAGGAAATTTACTGCCTTTTTAAGTTGTGCTGCTTAAACTGTTTTATTTTTCATAAAAATGCCATTTATATCATAATTTTGTCTTTTTCTGTTCAGATAATGTTTTTAATAAACCATCCACAAAAAATTTAGATGCTTTCCCCTGTCTGCTAAGGGTTAAGGATGACCAAGATCTGGCCCAGATGTCACTTATTCCAACTACATAGCATGGCTATTTATAACCTAATACTACTTTCCAAGGTTATTCTGTTTTCAGTCCACAAATCCTGTCTGTCTTGTAGAGTGCACTGATCAGGATAAGCAGACGCATAATTATGGCATGGGACTGCTTAACCCTTAGCTGCTGAACGACATATATATGTGTTGCGCAGTGAGCCCTTTAAATAGCCAAACAGCCACTAAAGTGGGCGGGGGATTTAATTCCGGCGGAAAAGATTTGATTCTGGCGGCTAAGGGTTAAGCATTCAAACCCATTTATGTTGTGCATGTGTGTAAGTGTTGAGTGTTGGAAAATACATAGACAACCTGAACTTGAATTGTATTTCAGTGGCAACCAACCAAGAGGAGGGCGTGGCACTCCAACAAACAGCAGTACAGTGACACCTGTAGCAATTGTGACAGCCAAAGAGGAGCACAGTAACCAACCAGTAGTGGCTAATTTGGCTCCACTTCCTGCACCAGCTACTAATGCTGTGTTGCCAGACTCGCAGCCTCTTACCACTGCCTCAGAGTTACCGGTGAGTTGGTCTTGCAAATTTAAGGCCATTCCTGTTTTCGCAATTTGTGATGATAAAGTTGAGCATAGTCGTACTGTTTTCTTTAGATACAGTAAACCTGGCATTCGACATCCCCGACAACATTTGTGGGCAGTTTCGCATGAGATTTTACACAAAACACTTGTATATTCGATTTTTTTTAACGTATTGCTTACTGGGAAATGTGGAGAAGCTAGTTGTCATGAAGTTCAAAACCTCCTTAAACATTTTTCAAGATATCATTACCCAGAAGTTTTGCAATTTGGTTGGACATTTGAAAGATTTGGAGGGAGGATATAACAGGATACTGGAGGTAACTAGCATGTTTGCATTGACTGTGAAAGGAGTTCAGAAGCGGTTACCTTCCTTACCTCTATCTGGTCCTCTGTTGGTTATTGTGGTCTTGCAATTTTCTGTATACGGGCTAGTGAAATTCAACTGACACTGTGAAATGCAAATACAGGGATCTGCAGAAATAACTCCCACATTTTGAAGGGCAATAAAAATCGAATGAAACAAGTTACACAAAAAATTCTTTTAGTTATAAAAAGCACATATAATGCAGTTTTTTAAACACTTTTAAAAATACATCGCTCAAGTGGCGGCCGTTATTGATGACACACTGTTGAAGCCATTCACGGAAGTTGTCCATGGCTTTGCGGGTCATCGCGGGCGGAATGGCGGCGACTTCATGTCGTATTGCCTCCTTTAATTGTTCAATAGTTCCAGGGTGATGTGAATAGACCTTAGCTTTTAGGTAACCCCAGAGAAAAAAATCACATGGGGTCAAATCAGGTGACCTGGCGGGCCAACCGATGTCACCACGCAAAGGGATCAGATTCATTGTTCTTGAAAGACGTTTAGACAACGAAACCACGATGCTTACCTGACCAACCCATGGCATCGTCTGAAAATGGCAAGACCACAGCTAACCAACGAGACCACTCCCATCACTGTATCCCCTCCACAGCCCGAGCAGTGACGCCTCCAAAAGTGGGAGTTATTTCTGCCATAGCGTGTATGATGTGCTTTGCTTGGAGGGTGAATGAAATTGGTGTGCTGCATGGCACTATAAATGCTATTTAAGTGCTGGGCAATATATGTCACATACATTCTTGCACTCAGTTGAGTGAACCAACAAGTCATGGGATACATAAACAGAAGATTTTTTAAGCACATTCACAAAATTACAAAAAAGCGACTGTTAGCTTTGTCATTGTCTTTCTGTCTGTCTTTCTGTATGGAACAGCTGGGCTCCAACTGGACAGATTTTTCATGAATTTTGATACTTGTTGATTGTTCAAAAATCAGTATGAAAAATTCAAGTTTGACTGAAATCTGACAAAAAAACTTGTACTTCACATGAAGGCTTATGTACATTCATGATATCTCGCTGAATTATTCTTAGAATGAGAAGTGTTTCAGACAAAGGTTGCAGAGAAAATGAAGACACACATTTTTGCCATTTATGAGATAATATGGAAAAATATGGTACAGTCAGAGAGGCCACAGATGTCAATTTGGTGTATGTGCTTTGCAGGCTAGATAACGGAAGCAAGAATACAAACACTTTTAGAATATTTAATACTTACTGCTGTTCCATAGCAGCAGTGGCTACATCAACATGCCTTAGTGTCACAGTTCTATGTGCTTTGCCTGTGTTATTGGTATAAGTTTGTTATTACAGTGGGATCTTGTGTTTGGACTTTTTGTCTGGTTTATGTGCTTGCACAAAACAGGTTTTGGTGTTCGCATGGGGCTGGCAGAGTTTGGTTAGCTCTAGCTAATGTCCTTGTTGAAATGTAACATCATTATTTCATAAAATTTTGGCCCAGATTTTCAATATCTTGAACTGTGTTCTGTACTTGTGCCACTGATATCTGCGTGTGGAATAACAGCCTGCCTGTAGCACAGATAATGCTTTTGTTTGTGTTACTGCATCCCACAGAAGTTATGAATGAATAATCCCATTTTAAGTAGTGTGAAGGTCATGACGCATTGACACTGACAAGGCATCTGTCACAAGGTGTGGAGCTCTAGTATGCAGTATGTGTTGCCCTGTAGCTTTTTGTATTTGGTTATTGCAGTAGGAAATCAGGTATGTTGTGGCAGTCGCTTGAACTGTAGTCTTCATTTCATCAGTTCAGTCATTATTCCAAGTAATGTACATGTTCATACTTAGAGATGTTAGAGAGATTTGTATGAATTTTGCAGCATGAAGGAATTTTTTGTTCAGAAGTACCATGACAGTGTGGACCTTTAAGGTTATATTGAATTTATGAAGGCAGTATTTTAGCAGCAGTCTTGGTGGGGAAACCGTAGTGAAAGAGACCACTAGGGAGACCTAGGCATAGATGGGTGGATATTAGGATGGATCTCCAGGAGGTGGGATGTGGGTATGTGGACTGGATTGGGCTGGCCCAGGATAGAGACAGGTGGCGGACGCTTGTGAGTGCGGTAATGAACCTTCGGGTTCTGTGAAATGTGGGTAATTTCTTGACTAGCTGCAAACCAGTTAGCTTCTCAAGAAGGACTCTCTGCACCGTGGAGTGAGTGAGTAAGTAAGTATTTTAGCAGCAATATAGTGTAGAGAGTCATGCCATCTTTTTTGTATAATCACATCTGCTGAATTACTCTCTGTCGGTGTCTAATTTTGTTAACAGTGGTTTCTCGGCTTTGTATGTTGGGCAACATTGATTGGTATAATGCTTCATGAAAATACTGATGAGCATGTGTCTGGTGGGATAGAGGAAATTCTTGGGCCCTCAGTGAGGACAGGACAGTTTCCAGCTTAACGTATGAATCCGTGACCTGTATGTAGACTGCTCCATTGCTACATGCAGACTTTAACCCTTTAAACGCCAAGTTAAATCCCATCTGCCATTTGCTGGCATTATTAGGAGCACACCATATTCTCCACATTAGCAGGATAAGGGCTAAAGTTTGTGCGTCAAAGCACTCATAATGGAATTACTTTCAAGATAATTTTTATTTTAAATATTCGTTGTCTTTATTTGATCACACCGCAACAGTAATGCTACGCAAAAGTAGGTGATGTGGTTTTGATATTGCAGGTGTTGAGTGTTGCTGTTACTTTGCATGAAAGTTGTTTTCTGATGTCCATGTGTGACTGAGAGTGCATTATATTACTCCTGTGATTAGCAAATGAAGACTTCATAATGGTAAAATAAGGACACAGATATTGTAATCAGTGCTAAAAGGATTTAGTTAGCGCCGGCTAGCCATTGCATTTATGTCCCTATCAGCAGGTGGTGTGATACAAACAAATTGACCAAGGTTTACAGTAGCACGAGTTCTTGCTGAAGGTGGGCTGATTGTACTGATAAATGTTTGGATTTTATTCAGATATGAAATTATCATCAGCGAGTCTGTGACTACGTCCACACACCACATTCTGCACTGTCTCCTTGCTTTATAGCTCGTGTCCATAGCCTGACATAGATCGACGTTATAATCTGTATCAGTTGTGTGAAGAAATCACAGTTGAATTCAATAGTTGATGTGGCTATCAGTTTGTTACACTTGTAGGCTTGTATATGATGGGGAAAACAACATTGCAATGTCCCAAGTGGTCTTTGTAGCCTCTGTAAGCTTGAATATTGGTAGCAATTGTGCCCATAGGATGCCATTCCCACTCTGTGTGTTTTAAGTCTTTGCTGCTCTATAGTCATGTTAAAAAAAATGGACGTGCCACTTCTAAAGTAGTAAGACTGTGTTTGAAAATTAAATGTCCCCAAAAAAAGTGGAATGGTAGCGTCACACACTTTTTTATTTAGAATGGGTCTTCATATGTTTCGTAGTTGTAGACATTCAGTTGTAGTGTCGAAACACTCGGTGCTTCAACTTGAAAGTTTGCTTGGTGACTGAGCTTGAAACATACAACATGGGATATCTGTGGGAAATGGAAAAGTATGTGTGTTTACTTCATCATACAGATTTCAATAAGCTCCATCATCATTGGAATGTTGTTCAGAAATGCAGCAATAAGACAGGTTTATGAGACATTGCAGGGTTGTCTAATCTATAAGTGTCAGTGCATCATCTCCTTTAACCCTTTGGAGCCTAATGACGCTTATAGGGGTCGTACAGCACCGCTAACCTCTAAAGTTGCATTTTATATATTTATTCAACCAATATTTTAAACATGGCATATACTCTCCGTTTTTTCCTCTTCAAAATGCAGTTTATTTCATAATTCTAAAATATTTAGTTCCTGTGTTATTCACATTTTATATACAGGGTGTGCTGAAATTAAAAAAATAATTCCGGCGCCTAAAGGTTAATGCAAATATTTACAGGGGTTTAAAGGCCTCAGACAAGCCACAATCTGTCCTCAGATAGCCAAAATGAACTGATGATATTACTAAATTTGCATTCGTATTTCATATTTCTTGAGTTTCAATACCATTGTCCATCTTATTTGTTGCTGTTATTACGTACTTTACCTACTGCTGGTAATTAAAAACCTGTGCACTGCCATGTAATTGTAACTTTCATAAAATAAAATAAATAGGAAATGTTACTGCTATTCTTAATGATGTGTGTGTTAAAGCTTGTGGTGTGTGTTGGGTTGGCAGTGTGAATTTGACGTTAAGGTGACTGTGCATTGTGATAAATTCTTATAATAAAACCGACTAGATGCAGTAATTTCTCAAATTTATTTTTGGAATGAAACTCTACAAGTTTCGGACAGTTCCTTCGCCCATTATCAGGAGTTTTTGACTGTACACACAGTCATACAGTGGAAAACTCCTGATGATGGACAAGAGGAACTGTCCGAAACATGTAGAATTTCATTCCAAAAATAAATTTGAGAAATTGGTACATCTGGTTTGTTGGTTTTATTATAAGAATTTGGCAGTGTGAATTGAGGGTGTGAGTTGTCATATAGTGGGGCTGAAATATTCCCCCAGAAATGTTTTTGTGCAAGTTTTGTACCCCATGTGCTAGTCAACTGTGATCTGTATCCAGTGAACAGAGAGTATTACATGGATTTCTTGTTTGTTATACCTAGTCATTACAGTTAATCGACCAGTCATGTATTACATTAGTGTCCCTGTGTACTGTGATTTCATATCTGCCTGTTACAACAAGAACTTAGCTTTGTAGACACATTTACCAGTCTCTGGTTGCTTTCTGCCAAAGATCACAATCTGATTCGCTGTGGTTGACTGATTCGTTACGTGACGTGGGACAGATCGAATGTTTTCATTTCACTTCCTAATTAAGAAAGTAGACTGAGTTTATCACAGTAATGAAGTTTCAGCCATGCTTATTCTTCTGCCTTGAAGGTGGAGACAGCAGATTGCTCCGAAACATCAGTAGTTTGCTGTTAGACTGTGCAGCGGTCACATTACAGAATACAGCATTCTTCATAGTTGTCACTGTGAGAACCGTAAAAATTATGAATTGAAATAAGTTGCAACCAGTGCAGTTACATAATTGAAACAGTTATTTAACTATTCACTGTTAGCATGGTGGATTTTAGGGCTCTGATTTAGGAGAGCTTATTGTTTTTTGTCGTGTAATTATGCTACTCAGCGCCTCTGATTTTGCTTGCAGTTGTACCTCCAACCTCTGCCCAGTGAAGCCACAGCTCAGCAAACTGCGCAGTGGCTACAGTCCAATAGGTTTGGTTCTTATCTGCGAGTGTTTGCCAGCTTCTCAGGAGCGGACATCTTGCGACTTTCTCGTGATGATCTTATTCAGATTTGTGGCTTACCTGATGGAATACGTCTCTTCAATGCTCTACATTCTAAGTGAGTAAGATGATCACAGTTGTAATTAGAAACATCGTACAGAAGAACTGTAATTCTGACACGGTGGTTTAAAGCATGCAGAAAGAATGTTTTAACCTTTACACCACAGCTTATTGATACTGTTGAGAAGTTGGATATTTGTCTATTTTATGATGCAGTTTGATACTGAAAGGTAATAGACAAAGCCCATGTTCATGTCATGAAGGCATATATTCGTAAGCACGGCACCAGATGGAGGTGATAGTAAACATAATGCCTTGGATGCTTTACCCCCAGGAAAGAACCCTGGTACCCTTTGAATTGGAGGCTGGGGAGCCCCAGAACTGGTCTGGACATTTCGGACATAAGAAAAATGTCTTGCCACTGCCATAATTCAAACACCAGACCATCCAGCCCCATTGCATGGTTGATGGTACATATTCACTTCTGTTGAACAGTAGCCTGCTGTGTCAACCCATTCACTTTTGAGTTTTTTCTTGTGGTACTGCATGTAGCAGGTTGTCACTGTGTGTAACTGGAATGTCACTTTGAGTACCACCACATGTGTTCTCTTGCCCATTGCTGTTTTTGTCTCTTTTTGAATGCATACTGGCAATAATTTGTGTAAAATTGCTGTGAAGCATGTTTTGACTACAGTTGTGTTATATTTTTGTTTATCAGGGCCATCGCACCGCGCCTGACCCTTTACCTATGTGTGGAGCAGAGTTCAGTGTATCACGCCCTTTACTTGGACAATTTATCTTGTGCTGAGATGGCCAGCAAACTGGCTCAGCTAATGGGCATTACAGCTGACCAGATACATGACATATACGTGCAGGGACCCGGAGGAATACATGTTCTTATTACTGATGACGTTGTACGTAACATCAAAGATGAGGCCATGTTCACCATTGAAATATTGCAAGGTGAGAAAATAATCCATCTTCATCGATTTTAGGTATGCGAATTTGTCCGTTATGAAGACTTGGTGGGATCCAGTGATCCAAATATGCAGCTCCATGTCGTCGGTTTGTTTGTGTTCTTACATTCAAATCTGCATGTTTATACATGGTGCTCCACTTTGTCAGCTTAGCTGACTGTGGTTTTCTGTAGGTTCTTCATACCATCTTCTTATGCCTGGAAGTGATGGAATTTGTTTCCTGGGTTTCCTGACATTGAAAGTAGACTCATTTATGATGGCTAGGTAGACAGGAAGGTCACTGACACCATAACTGGAGGCATTTGCCACAAACATTGCATAGATATGACAGGAAAAGTCAGTTTGTATATTTTCTCATTATCTAATCTTGGCAATTGACCAACTTAATGCACAAATATTTGTTTTACAATAAGTTTATTATTATATTTCTCTACATGTTTCAAGCACTATTGTGCTCATCATCAGGAGGTCATATTGTATTGTACAGCATCTGGTGTCATCACACTTTGTAGGTGTCTGTCTGGTGCACCAGAATATAATAATAAAAAACTTATTATAAAACAAGAATTTGTGCTTTGAGTTGGTCAGTTTCTAAGATTATACTTAGATGCACGGTCAGCAAAACATAAAAATTTCTCATTATCTAGTTGGTCATGTCAGTGTTCCTCATAAAGTCTGATATATCTTTTTGAAGTGACTGGGAGGACCACATGGGAAGATACTTGAGATACAAGAACTTGCCCCATCAAAGATACTGTTGTTACTGTAACTGGGATGTGCTGCATAAATCTACTGAAAGGTGGCGTGCTGCATCAGTCAGGGAAACAGTTGCATACTTTCAGTGTCCAAATACTGTACATTTCCTTTAGTCTGGAAGCTGATACTCTGGAAATCCTAATATGTAGGCAGATGAGGAAGATAGTTCCAGGTCTGCAAGTTTTGGCCACAGAGTCTTCACAGTCACTGTTGCGGTTATCTCTTGATCCCTCAGATCCTACTCTTCAGCTACGAACACTCCTGATCCACAGTCCTCTGGTCCTTCAGCATCTCTGGTAGAAACTAAAAAAAATGGAAAGGGACTCAGAAACAGCAGCTGAAGTAGATGTCCAATTGTAATACTGCTGTGATTAGTTGTACAGCCCAAATATATGAGCTTTCACAGAAAAATACGTGTAAGAACTTATGTCAGTATCTTTGGTTCCTTGCAATTTCTTTTTGCTTTCTGTAATTACTGCTATTTTAATATTATTTTCATTTAAAATATTGTCTAGTTCTTTTTCTTTCTCTCCTAGCCCTCTAATATTCCAGGTTGCGTATTTAAATTGTAATACCTTTTTCGCATCCGTGTCGTCGTTTAAAGAAAATCTGTCCAGCTTCTTTCCGTGAGACTTGCCAGTGGTTGAAATTTCCCCTGAATGGGTTATGGGCCCAGAGCAGGTTAAGTCCGGTGGTAGGGTTGCTACCTTTAGCCTCTGGACCGGCTTGTTTAGTTGTGGTTGTTGTATGGGTACTGTTCAGCAATCCAGAACACTTGGTAATCTGGCACCTCTCTTGTCCTGTGAATGCTGGATTAAACGAATTTTCTGTAATGATTACTCAATTACCAGATGTAAGGGAAATGAATGACAATTCTTCCTTTGTATCTGCTACAAATGAAGTTTTTGTTGTGGAGTTCTAAGTTCACTCAAGTTACCTATTGATACTTTGTTTAGACTTTTCGTTTATAACAACAGATAAAGATGCTTTTTATGTTTAAGTGTATGTTTGATTAAAACTGCGAATTGCTTAAATTTTCAGATCAGTCAGGAGAGCGTTATCGACTCCTGTTGAAACCTGCTCCCCGCTGATACCAAGGCTCAGAATCGGACTACCAGCAGTCTTCTGTTTTCTCTGGAACACTGCTGGATGTATTTATACAAGCACATTGAAATAAAATTTTTATCATCGACTTCCTGAATTTTGCCCAAAAGTTTCAGAATAGATGTTAAGTTATAGGTGTTCTGACATGTTATGTAGGTAAGATCATGTCATAATAGTATAAAGTTAAGGTATGTGATTAAAGGCACATAGCAAACTTTGTTAATTTTCTGACTTAGGTACAGTGATAGATACTTATTTGTAAGCCTTTTCATAATTACAATTCTTATATATCATCTAAGAAAATGTATTTTTGAAAAATGTTTTGGATATTTGGTGGAGGCAGCATTTCAGAGCAAATACATGTGGGCCTACTGGTGATTGGAAGAGACTGACTTTGTCTAATGGGCCCAAAGTGTGGTATCTCTACCCCCCACCCCACACAAGCTGATGAAAGAAACAGAGTGCGTTTCTCAAATATGATGTTGAATTTTAACACTCTGATTGCTACATTTTAGCTTCTTTTTCACTCAGTCCTGAATATTTGTTGCTAGCTGAAATGACTGTTTCTGAAATGCAAATATTTCCCTCCATTGAGAGACATACTGAGCTGCTGTAGTGTTCTGCTCTCATGCAGATGGCAGACTAAGCTGCCTTGTTCATTTTATTGGTCTGAGCCATGCGTATGCGCAGTAAGGAAGTGTGCATGTTATGCTTTTATAGCAATGACAGTGGCATGGTTAGGTTATGCTATAGAACCATGTGACACTGAAGGATTTTAATCAGGTAATGGGCAAGTTCATTTGGAGTGCCACTGTAGTAATAAGAATAGGGATGGGGTGTGGTAGTTGTTAGGGAGCAATGAATACATGTTCCTGTTTACAGTGTTTGGTGTATAAGGTATTAAATACCTGTGTTGTAAGGTAACATGGACATAAAATTTATGATTCATCAAAATGTTGCCCAGCAAATGTGAATGTGTACCCGTACTTTTCGTGCAGCATGGACAGTGGGATTGTGGTGCTGTTGCTGGTAGGGATGTGATATGGACCTACAGTACTGTAATATATTCTGTGTACTAAATATCAGGTTTTAAGACTCTTCATCAAGTTGGAAACTGTGGACTTGACTTCCTGAAACTTCAGAAGGGATAATGACTGAGAACAGATTAGAATTTCATAAGGTTTGAGTTTTTCATGGCAGCTGAATGTTGTGCTTTTGTGGGTGTTGAGAGATGTCAATACAGTGTGCATTTCTCGTGTTTCAGGACTGTCTCTGTCTGAAAAACTAATGACTTTGGGGTAGGTTGGGGGAGTGCTGTGAAAGTCTTTTGTTCGCAATTCTGTCTGGTAGAAAATCATCTTGCCCAGTATTCTGAAATCTAATGACAGTGGTGTATTAGCATCATCATCATTTTGTGGTGGTAGCGGCACTCTAACTGGACTTTTCCATTGTCTGCTGTAGCAGTGATGTAATGTATCAGTTTTGTACAAAGTAGCTGTGGTGTTTTAAGCATTTTTTGGTCAGCACATAGAATGGCTTGGAAACTGTTATAAGAAATCGTGTTTTTCCTGGCGGATGGTCTGTGAAAAGTGTTTTAGGGGTATGTATCACTCATTCATGTGACTTGACTCTTAACACCTTATGAAGAGCGTTGCTGAAATAGAGTGCTAATGGAAAATGAAGTACTGATTATGATGTTATGTCCAGTAAATGTATGTCTGATGAGTATGTATGGGTTTTGTCATCACCTGTACATCAGAAAATGTGTGGTGGTGGTGGTGGCGGCGGCGGCGGTGGCAGCAACAGCAGTTTGTGTGTTCTCTGTTGTTCGCAGAGTACAACCAACAAGATGCAACGTTTCACACTTTGTTTATTTCTGTAAGACGCTGTACATGTTTCAGGCGGTTTTTCCGTCCATCATCAGGAGCTCAAAACTGCACATACAGCGTTAGGTATTGGTCTGACAAATATCTAAAGCTGTATGTGCAGTTTTGAGCTCCTGATGATGGACAGAAAAACCATCTGAAACATGTGGAGTGTCTGACAGAAATAAACAAATTGTGAAAAGTATCATGTTGGTTGTACTCTGTGAATATATTAGCAATGCATGGACCTGTGAATGTTAAATTCTCTGTTGTAGTTGATCTGCATCAGTTTTGGCCAGGAACTTTTGTGAGTACTATTGTGCATCCATTGCACCCTCTTGTTCAAACATTTGCCTTTTCTGTTCTGTTTTTTTATTTTTTAAATCTGTTTAAACTTTTTCAAACGTCTGATACACACACACACACACACACACACACACACAGATGCACTGTGGACAGAATAATCCTGTGTAATTCAGGGGTTGGCCATAACATGACTGGCACATATCACTGGTGTGCCTCTTGCAAGTTTCCTATGAAAGTACTATATTCAGATAGTTTACATGCACATGAGGCTGATTGTGAACATTTCGTTATTAATGCATGGCTCTTGCCTGAATTTCCTCCTAAATTGTGGCTTGTGGAGCACCCCTGTTCTTATGCACTGAGTAATTGTAGGTGTTTAATACATTTGAAACAAGGAAATGTAGTAGTCTTTCTTTTGGGTGATTCTCCGGTGTCTGAATTTTATATACCGACGTTACGGAACACACTGTCTGTTCCATCTTCATGGACTGCCTGTGAAGATGGGACAGAGTGTTCCAAAACATCAGCATATAAAATTCGAACGCCTGGGAATCACCCATCAGAAAGAATATAACATTCAGAACATGGCAAAAGTTTGAAATCAAGAAGGAAAGGTAGGCTAAAATAATGTGTTGGTTGAGGAAGATGAAATAAAAGGTAATATGTACAAGTGGAATATTCCATTAATGTTCTAATTCCGTCAGTGTAATGAATAATTGTGACACATGACTTGCTAATTGTGAAATGGTTAGCTGCCCATAATTGTCCCACTTCTCACATTCACTACATCGTTTAGAGTGCAGTTCATAATGGAACGAAATAAATGTAAATTGGTGTGGTTGAACTTGTCACTTGTAATTTTATGCTTATATTACTCCAGTTTGTACTAGCATAGCACAGTATTCATTATTTCTAGAACCCAAAGTTATCATTGGACTATGAGATTAGTAAGGGATGTTTATGTTTACAGAGTTGTTGTAGATAGTACGTAAGTATGCATATGTAAAGGAGTCTGTTGTCATGCCCCATAGTATTTTTGCTTAGACTTTGTTCTCAATCTTGGGGTTGACAGGTAAGACACGCCGCTGAAAGGCAGCTAGCGTGTGTGCTTGAATGTTGAGATTATGGCAGTGTTTACTATCCTGAGCAAGTGAACTGAATCAGCAGAGTAATGTGTATCGTTCATACTAAAATTGTGCATCATTAATATGCTGGTAGCCACTGATGCCTTGTTTAGTAATTTGGCAATATTGTAAATCTGCTTGATTTAAATGATGACTCTAATGATGATAATATGAGTGACTGCTTGTTGATGTTGGAGGGCTTGAGAACTGTTCCAAGTCACTTAATGCCTATTATAGGACTGTGTGAAAGTTCAGCATTACGTAACAGATGGTTGTGATTGGAGTTTGTTTATGCTGTCCATTGTAAGTGAGAACCTACTTTCAGAATATTATATAAACAGCTTGGCCCTTGAAGAGTTAAGTAGCAGTCAAGTTCTGGGATGTTTAAAGATCAGCAATTTAAAGTGGGTTGTCAGCCTAGGCAGTTGGTCCTCTTGCAGATGTCA
>Ga0209755_10005845_pt1 | contig 13815 bp, 11 predicted proteins | sample TergutCo191P1_FD_187301 | JGI IMG/M metagenome (GOLD analysis project Ga0209755, IMG submission 187301) | Cornitermes sp. P1 segment gut microbial communities from Petit-Saut dam, French Guiana - Co191P1 (SPAdes) (version 2) | ecosystem: Host-associated > Arthropoda: Insects > Digestive system... | reverse complement strand
GGGGGGTGAAGGCACCATGGTGATGCAGGCTGCATTACTGAAAGTAAGAATCTTTGCTTTGAAGATTGAAGTATCAAGGACCTCTGAAAAGTCACCAACATAGTCTTTCCATAAGTTCTGTTACAAGGATTTTGTGACCTAGATGGAAAATGAAACAGAACATCCACTTTTTGAGCCAAATAATTTATTAGTAATAGATTTAAGTTTTTATTTATGATAATTGCACTCAAAATGGCCACCCTCTGCCCTAATGCAAGCCTTTGACACTTTGGCCACTCTGCTATCACGGCTTGCACCGTCTCCATGGGAATTTCTGCCGCTGTTTTTACGAGGGATCTCTTCAAGCTGTCCAGATTGTTGTGACGCTTCTGGCAAGCCATGTCCCCCAAAACAGCCCACAGTTTATAGCCTGGACTTCCTGGGGGTCAATCCTCGACTTTGATTAAGGCCAAAACGTTTCTCCGCAACCACTCCTGAGTCTTCTTGTCCTTGTGGGCGGGCACTAAGTCCTGCTGGAAGACCCATTTCTGACCATTAAAGGAGGCAGTTGTGTTAAGATGTTTCACAGCACCTTGTGACATATCCTCTTGACACACTCGGGCACCGGTTTTCACACCTTTCTCACGAAAATGGAGAGGTGTCACCCCACAGATGGGACACCCGCCAACAAACCATGACATAGGATGTGTGGTGGCCTCCTTCACCCTTAGAATGCACCTCAAGGGACGTTTGAGCATAAGTCTTGTTTTACTGGTTGTTGTACTGATTCTCGATGGTGAAAATTTTCTCCTCCGTGAAAAGGATATTTCTGTGCTGGTTCTCGGCGTGCCACTGGAAGAGATGCTTTGATCTTGTCCATCGGATATCCCTCAAAGCAGGAGTGAGGAGGTATCCCTTTGAGCAGAGGTGTGCTGTCACGTGTGGATAGTCCCTGATGAGGCACGACCTGATCGGGTCGATATGTTCAGCTTTCGGGACATGATCTTCTGTTCCAGAGCGGATTTTGGGGAGTCGGCTCCCATATTGTTTTGATAGCGGCTTCAGCTCTCACACTTTTCAGGCATCCTGAATGAGCCCTATCTTCAACCCTCCAGAGTTCCTTATAATGTTTAATTGCTGGATAGATGAACACTCATGAAATTGTCAATGGTTTTAAGAGTTAGAAAATTTGAGAATGGGACTTTCTGCAATTGGGAAGGGCAATCACAGCCACATGGTTTTACTTGATACCCCTCTTCATGTTGACTCTGTGACAGACAATAGCAAACTGCCTTGGCACAAGTACCTGAAGGGACAGTAGTCCATAAACAGCCATCCTTACAACCCTCTCGCCTCATTGTCTCTAGCTTTGGACAACAAGCAAGTTGCAACAGAATTTATGGCAGGACTATGTATATGGTGTCATCCTCTGGAAAAACACAATCTGCATTACAGTTACAATATATGTTATCAGTTTTTTCTAGTACCATTAGAATAGTTACATTAAGACAAGGCAGTGGGACTTGACTTGCAGATTGAACAGGGAAATCTAGCACAAGTAACATTTTGATTACCAGGTAAAGAATGAGGACATGAGGAGATCTTTTTACACTGTATTATAAGAAGGTTTGTTCATGTGAATTGACGTCATTCATGACTGTGTCTAGTGAAAGATGTAGAGAACTTTTAGTATGTAATACCAAGCAGGCCTTTGCTCTTTTGTGCAGTCCCAAAATGTGTAATAAACTACAAACATCGTAGAAGAGTGAATGCCTCCTCTGTACCTAAGATGTTGCATTATACCAGTAAGATTGTGTAATTCACATACTTGTATATATGATATTTTTTTGTACTGAGTAGCGCACTACTTTGATTACCTTTATCTGTTGTTGAATCTTTTGATTTTTACAGTATGGCAATGAATAATCTTCATTTGGATTCAGACAAGAATAATAAACAATTGTCTGCTGGCACTAGCACATCCAAAAAAAATGTAAGTGTACATTTAAGTGCATCTTGGGACTAACCAAAAATAGTTCCAACATGTAGGCAGGAGAGACATACATTCCTTGCATTAATTGGGGCCATGCAGATTAAGACTGGGCTCATCAAACCAAGAGCTTAAAAAACATTACAATTTGAACTTCACCAGATTACATAAAGGTAGAGAGAAAGCAATCCCATTACAGGCCTGGATAGGTCTAGAGTGTTGTAGGAGGTTGTGGCTCCCAGATATCAAGACAGTGGACACACAAAGTGGTAAGGTTGTCAGCCTTATGTACTGGACGCCTTTACCCCCCGCCCCCAGGAATTATTCCTGGTACTCATTTCTTTTAGAGGCTGGGTCAACCCCAGGGCCATATTGTGGCCAGAACGATTATGTCAATGAAAAATTCCAATGCCACTTTCGGGAATCAAACCCATGACCCTCCAAATTTTAGCGCAGTGCCTCAACCAACTGTGCCACCACATACCCATCGCAGATTACATCAGGTGACTGAAATGCTGTCTGTTGTTCCATATATGTATATTCCTAGTACTTCTGTGAAATGTTTACATTCTAGCAATGCAGTGCTTTGTGGAAAAAACTACCCTTTGGTTCATCAACAAACCAATACCAGAACTTAAAAAGGAAGGGATCCCCAGTAACAGAAATTTGTCGTCCAACAAAATACATTAGATTGGATGCTGCACTACGGTTCCAGACAAATATGCTTGATCGCTTTGTTTCCTGGGAAATAAATGGTAAGAAACTTTTTGTGTAATTGGGGATATAAATTGTTCTTCTAAATGCAAATGTTGTGCATTTGCCAAGATGCTGGGATAGCTTACCAGACTGACCATGCAGATAATCCCAGTCACATCCGAGTGTGCTGGTATAAGCAGTTACAATTGGTTCTTACAATTTATTAGATCTCTTATCTACATCTAGTGCCAGTGTTAAGAATGAGTGGCCCTGTACCTCTACTCCCCTATATGCCCTGGTAAAGTAAAGAATTTATCCCATTGCCAATATATGTAGTTGTATAATTTGCTATTAGGGCTTTGACCACATGGAGAAATTCTTTATTTTGAGACAGGCAGAGAGCTAAGGTCAGTGGGAGTTGAACTACAAACATTTTAGTTTTTGGATAAATGGACCATCTTTGGGAATTATGTAGTGTCCAGTTTATTTACTTCAGCTCTTATTAGTGGACAGTACAACATGAACTGTCGTATGAAATTTTTAAGTTTTTCTCCCTTTTATGTTTTAGAGGATTGGTGTTTTACCAGATGATTGTCACTGAAGGTAACTTGTCAAATAATTTGTTGAAGCTATGGACATTAATGATGAGGGTAGTGTTGTGCTGTAAGATTTTTATTTGGTGAATACTTAAAACATTTTTGCAGATAAACCGAGTTCAGGGCTGCAAAAAAGGAAGGGAATTGCAGTTAAGGAATTAACCATCCCTTGTTCTCCAAATTTAAGATCACAGTTTCAATCAAATGCAGTACACTATCTGCCCAGCATAGAAGAGTTGGAGAATGAAGCAGAGGAAATGGAAGCATACGATCACAGCATGAATGAAGTAACAGAATTTAGTATTATGTATCTTCCGTTCAATAAACATATAAAAATTAATTTATTTCCAACTTTGCACTAATACTATCAGTTGAAAATAGATTTATCTGAATCAACAGAATTGTGGGGTCAGGTGTGCTTTAAAGTCAGATGATGTATATTTGCTGATTTTGAGTTTTGTGTACATTTGTATTACCTGATGTACAATTATAACTTTCCCACACCTGAACTCTTACTGAAATTGAATTTTATGTAGTTAATTACTGAGGCCACAGAGAGAATTCACGTGGTTGGTGGGAATGGCGCCACTTGAGGCTTTCCATTCTGTGCCTACTGCTGTGTATTGCACCAGGCCCCTCCACAAGGACATGGGTCCAACCATTAACCCTTTGACGCCTAACAACCCCTATAGGGGTCGTACCGCACCGCTAACCTCTAAATGTTGCATATTTATTCAACAAATATAGGTACTGAATATTTTAAACATGGTATTTACTCTCTGTTCTTTTCTCTTCAAAATGCAGTTTGTTTCATAATTCTAACATATTTGGTTCCTGTATTATTCACATTTTATATACAGGATGTGCTAAAATTAAAAAAAAAAATTCCGGCGCCAAAAGGTTAATGTAGTCCATTGATGCAAGATGTTCAATGGTGAAGCCTGAAACTGTGTCAGGGTGAAATAAGTTGTTGGGTCTTGCTCATTGGTCCATTACCATGTTGACCGTCACACTGCATGATACATTTCATTCCTAGAAGTTTGAAAGTTTTGTGACATATGTGATCTATGGCTATCCTTCTCACAATTGTATCTCCTTCTGTTAATGACTGTTGTGTACCAATAATTCCTTGTGTAATAGACTGAACCTCAGCAGTGGACTAGAGAAATGGCACTGACATATCATACAAGTACGTCAACAGATGCTATGTAATCAGCTTTGGAGTTGATAATTAACCTTTTGTGAAGACACTTTAAATACTGAATGTAAGCTTTTGGCCAATTTTTTAAATTTTTTTCAAATTCCCCATGTCCAGTATGTCATATATTGAATTTTATTTATTGCACTTCTTGAACTAGGAAGTCCAAACAAAAACTGTTGAATTGCTGGACCCTTAAAGATGGGATTGATATGTTGTCCTGAAACATGGATAACAAACAACCATTCTCTGCTGTATGAAATCCCAGGAGAATGCAGATCTCATTTACACTGCTATGGAATCCTGAAATCACACAGGACAAATTATCTAAATTTACAATTATTCTGAGTGTTACTCTCACTCTTGCCATAGTTATTCATCAGAATAAAGGTAAAATTGCTCTGTTACATGCCATGAAGGTGGTTTAGTTTCAAGAAATCCTGGATGCTTCGAGAGTTGCTAAATTTACACCAGTGGTCTGCATACAAGGAAGAAGTACCAAAATATGTGTTTATCTTTCAGCGTTCAAGGAAAAGGCAATGGTCTAAATCCAAAAAATGTTTGAACCTTCAGAACTCGGTATAAGGGTGGAGAGGAAACCACCAACAGTACCAGTGCCATTTAAACTAACAACCAGCCACAAAGGTAAGGTACTTGTTGCAGCACTTTTGCTTCATAAACATATATTCTTATACTGTTTCTGCACATGGGGTATCCATTACTTTTTCAATCATCTGAGTCCTGCAATAGAATAGACATCACCAGAATTCCATGGATGTGATTTTGATCAGATGTTATATAGCTTTCACCCTAGTTACTGCTGTCACCTTTAGCTTCTGTCTCTTCACTGTATGTGTGGTAACATGGCTTTGTCAGAATCATTCTCGAACACTATCTCCTAATCAGTATCTTTTTTGTTCCTCACAATCAGCTCCTTTATGACAAGGAGAGAACTGAATTTGAATTCTTGAATATGTGTCATCCTAACTGTGATTGCATGTGTCAGTTACTGCAGCAATGAGGAAATGAAAACTGCCATACACAACTTTGTTTGTATTATTTTATTGCTGCGTATTTCAGCTTTTGTGGAAAGCCATGATCAGGCATGTAAAAATTAAGAAAGAAAGATATTTGTACACAGTCTATAAGAATGGTGCTTTAGATATACCCGAGATTTCGGCTTTGCACGAAATAGATGCTGTACAAGCCAGAACTAGATACAGTTTGTGTGAGTTTATTGAAATATATATTAAAATTGTTGTCCAGTACTTTTGAGGGTGAAAGGGACTTTTTAGTAAGAAACTAAGCCTTCTGGGGAACAGTTCTGTACTTAATTTTGATTTTTAATTTTGAACAAAGAGTTAGCTGGGGCAGTACAGTATTCTGTGCAGTTTATTAATTCTTCAAATCTCATCTAGTCAGTTACTGGAAATAAGATTGCAGAATAAACAGATTAAGGTACATTCTCATAAGAGAGGCAAACAAGTCCATTATACCCTCGTAGTAGAAATAGTAAGGAGGCTACCTTTCATTTCTGTGTCAAGGTACTACTACTGTCAGTTCCTACAGCAGTAAGACGATGTTTAGACTACTACAGTAGTAGTTACCAAATTTTTTACTACAGCGTGACTACTACATTTCATATTGCTTTATAAAAATGAATGTTGTTTATTTAGCAAAGTAATTCTGTCGGTAAGTACAGAACTGATGAAGTTTTTTCATTTTGGATATAATACTTGTGTGGATGTGTGAAGCCAATACACATTTCTGTTAAGAAATGCCAAAACTCGAGTGTTTGGAATACAAAGTTAAGTGGCTGTTAACCCTAGAAGTTGTCAGCTTTTGTTCTTATATTGCCAAGCTGCCATTTTAGTTTTTTTTTTTTGCTTCTCATATTTCATGAATAAATGTTATAACTTTATCTAGCTTCTCCCTGAGAACCTGTAGTGTTGGGAAAGTACAGTGCAATTCCAGTATCTGACACTTTGAATGTATTTATGAAATGGGGCAGGGAGAGTAGGATATTTGCCTGACAAGGCTAGCAAATACTATCTGTGCCTCTCCCGCTTCCTTTGTCCTTCCTCACTTCATCACCCCTCAAGTTTGAAGATAAGTTGAATGCACTGTATTTCCTAAAAATGTTACTTGACTTTGCAGTTCGGGTGAAATGGCCAACAAATGTCACATGCTGTCCAGTTGGCAGTTGTTATAAAGTTTGAAATTTGTGACACTTGGTATTTGTGGGTTTAATTTTTTTTATCTCTTTTATCAACATGACTTTCGTTACAGGAGAAGTTTTAGCACAAATATTGATGTCATGATCCTCAGTGACACTTGTTCTGGCAACACAAGTTGAGATTTGTCAGAAATTAAAAAGCTTTGTGTCAGTCACTGAAGTTATTCCTATTATTCATCTTTACACTTAAGTGGGGTTAGAGTTGCTTATGTTGTCCTTGTTTTGATTGAAACCTTGGCTGTTGTAAATTCCAGTCCAGTCAGAACTTTTTTTAATATACCAGCTATTTAGTGGCTTCAATTTTAATGCCATATTTCATGATAGTTTTTGTAATGGTTTGCTCTTGATGCATTGGGTTGTTCCAGTCATGGAAGGATATCTATTACGTCCTTAGCCTTTTGTGATAAACCATTGTCCATCATGCTTGAACACTACCAGCAACATATTTTTGAATAGAAATCAACAGCTCTGTCAGTATTTGTTTTCACCGCAAAACCAGATCTTGAGGCCATTTTGGATGCACCTCAGGGTATCCATAAGAAGAAAGAAATTCCAGTAATTGTACTTGTTACGCAGCTTGCCTGAAGAAATCAAAAGTTTCTTCCAAGCATAAGGATTTGAGTAGTGAACACTTTCTCTTTATACTTTTATTTTGAAGACTGAAGCAGCACATTCGTCTGTAATATTGGCAATACATTTGACTGCCACATGATACACAGGTGCAAAAACAGATACAACATTACGTTGTTTTTGTGTTGCAAAAATTGTGTGAGTGTTGAAAAATAGAATTAATGTAGTTTTTCAGTGCATCTGTAGCCCCAGTTTTCTTACTTTAGCTGTGAGGTACATGAAGTAAAAGGGTAAAGTAAGTCAAAACACAACTAGTTTATTGGTTGGGTGTTAATGAAAGACATGTTTCGGCCTTCTCAGAGGGCATCATCGGGTTTTACGAAGTTCAAAGATACTAAATATTGTTTGTGTGTGGCGGATGTTGAGATCTCATCATCTGGCCTATAAATTATAACTTATATACTACTACCAAAGTGAATGCATAACAGCCACCACGTAACAACCCACAACAGAGGCCAGTCTGCACACACAAAACCTGACAAGACCATGTACTAAGAAAACAGCATACAGTTAAATAGTGATCCCCATATACAACACAAGACTGTGTCAGTGCCACATGCAGAATCCAACACCACTGTGACTAAAACAGCAGACAGGACGCCTATTCCACAGTGATCTCCGTATACAGTACATGAATGTGCCAGTGCTATGCACGTTATCAAGCACGATAGTGACAAACACTAGACCAACAAACAAGATGTCTATTCTTTGGATCTCCACCGCCACACGTGATGTGTATGGACCTGCTAATCGCCATCTGGACCCCTCCCCCCAACGCCAATGAAAGACCTCAGGGGGATGACCCCTGCCCAGGATACCACATACAAACATCCATCACCTTACCTGCCTATATGCAGTTTGTCTCATATATAATTTGTAGGCCAGATGATGAGATCACAACATCCGCCACGCACGATTAATATTTAGTCTCTTAGAACTTCGTAAAACCCAATGATGCCCTCCGAGTAGGCCGAAACATGTCTTTCATTAACACCCAACCAATAAACTAGTTGTGTTTTGACTTACTTTACCCTTTTACTTCATTGTCACATACACAATGGGGATGCCTCAACTAAAGGCTGTGAGTTACATTTTTTAACAAATTATTTTTGTGCATTTCAGTTGGATGATGGACCAAGGAAACTGCAGGAGGCTGCCCAGTTTAAAACTATACCTGCCAATGTAATTGATAAGAAGCCCTTGGAACCTACCTGACCCTTCTATATGCACTTTTAGCTCTTTGCATGCCTAAATTGTCCTTACTGCTGAGGTGTAAATTTACATCTTGTGGCCCAGTTGATTTTTATTTGAGTAGTATGTCCTTGAATCCTGTCTTTTTGTATCTTGTTGTTATGGGCGTGTTTGTCTTGCTTTTTTATAATTTCGTTTCATATTATTTTTCGGTCTGTTTAATGAAGTAATCAAAATTAATCATTAATGTAGAAATTTTTGAATCTGGAGCTGTATGCTCCTACTGATTTTACACTTCCAGAAGTGTTCTTTTAGTTAAATTTTGAATGTAGAGAGTGCTGAAATAGGCAGATGGAATCATTTATGTAGTAGTCTGTGTGATGTGTGTTGATGTAAAGTTTTGTTGTTCTTGCACTGTGTTCAGTAGTTTTTGTTAATGCAAGTGAACAGTTTACACCAATGTTTTTGTAAAAATCCTAGACCATAGTAAATTCTATTCTTGCTGTAATAAGCTTTTTATCTATTGGAAGATATTTTACAGCTTAATGTATAATTCAAAATACCAGCAGAATGCATTTCATATGATGGATTTAAACAGGCATTCTTCATATTTGGACTCTCCTATGCACCTATTTTTATGAACTCCACCCAAACTTTCATGTGTATGAGTTAGTTTTTACAAACAAGTCTCAGAGAATGACTGGTATAATAGAAAACATCCACTATGGAAGTTAGATTAGTGTGTTTAATTTATGGTCATTTTGTAGATAGGTGCAATGAATGAGTTGTTTTGTACCCTTTTTAAGATCTGTCAATCAAGAAATGAGATCTTGGCACGTGCATAACAGGTGCAGTACCTGCCTGAACCCCCTCATTTCCTGTGTGACACATGTAGAGGAATGTTTGATCATTTCCATCAGGTCCAGGTCCAGATGTAATCTCCTCAATGGACTGAAAATGGCCTTCATCACTAACCTTCTTTCCCCAGGTGGCATAAGTATGTGCCTTCAGCACTGAACACATGCACACATTGTTTCTCTTGTCTGCAAGAAGATGGCATATGTATACAGGATGTTTCTGAAATATGCACTCCACTCTAAGGTAATGTTCTTTGGACACAAACAAAAAAATTCTGCATAAACATGAGTCCTTGAATGTTTAATCTGTCAGTTATGTTCTATTTTATTTTGGAAGATGAAGGGGAAAAATAAGGTGTAATTCCACAGGAAAGTGTTTAGTGACATATCGTAGACATCGAAAGTAGTGTTTTGACAAATTGCAAATGGTACTGTAAATGTTGTCTTTATGTTTCCACATACTGTGCTGTTATTAAGGACTATCACAAATTTTCAAAATTCCTTTATATGATAGGAATCAACCTATGCCTTCCTTCTACTTTGTGTGGTAGTTATGCTATATTAACTGCAGTATCAGAAAGATTACATATGGAAATGATTTGTGAAAATATGAACTGGATTAGAGAGACTTCAGACAAAGTCTCACTGTACAATATTTCATAAAACTTCAGGTCCCTTATTAAAGGGGAATCTCTTGATGATATGCTACCTGTCGCATACACTTCATGGAGATGCTTACAGAAGGCAATTCCATGTGGTTAGAGCATGTCTGGTGTGCTCAGTTGGTGTACTAACTTCATTCTGTTGCGGTCTATGACCATAACTTTTCCCCCATCTGTGCCTGCTGTATACATGCGTACTCCATCATCCCAAGGGGGTACTCCAACTCCTGCTGCCCGCTGGAAGACTGAACGGCTGAGGCTGACACGCGGCATTAACAGCCACGCCCTGCGTTACAGACTGCTGCTACTCATCAAAATTTACATTATTATTGATCACAATTACAGCAACCACAACAAATATAATTCAGGTCAGTTGTGTTGCAAGAGAGCCAGTTATGGTATTAAAATGTGCAGCCAGGATGAATTGTATATGAAATAAGTATCACATGTGCAAAATAAAATCTAAAGAGACCAGGCAGAAGAAAACGTTCTAATTATGTAGGTCCTAATGAGTCATTAAGAGAGTGAAAAATGTTTGGGAGCACAAACAGCCTTTGTCGAAGATGCAGTTCTTGCAGATTGCACTTAACTTCAAGTGGTATTATACAATGGGAGAGTGCTTTAAAGTTCTGAGTTTCCGTAGACTTATACACATTACTGGCAGAACTCGTTTAGATGTTGGCGGGGGGGGGGGGGGGGGGGGGGGGGGTTGCTGATCTTTATGTGATTGCACTTGAAAAGTACAGAAATATATGTTTATTCTGATAGGCATCCATAGACAGCAGAATATATAAAATATGAGGAGTTGTACCAAAGGTTCTAAATAGCATCAACCTGTCCTTGAGCACTCATCAAGGTACAACAATATGTAGGGCAGTAAGCAGATTGGTTACCTGGCCTAGTTCAGACCAGAAATGTAACAACATTTTTATAAGAAAATCTGAAGGTAAGAGCTAGGTACAGATCAGAGGGAAACTAAATTCTTCTGTATTGTCTCCAGACAACAACCAACCATGCACACAAATTCATATGCTTATATTCACACTAACACTCTCTTGCATTGAGCAGTATTTGTGTTTCAATCCTTCTGCATCATCACCAGGCCACAAACATACACACTCATTAGACAATCTGGCAGTTATGTTGTGCAGATTATGTAGTAAGTGCATGTGGAACACACTGTAAAATTGAATTAAAGTTTTATTAAAACTTCTGACATCATTCATTTACGTACTTACTGACTCCATGAAGCAGAGTCCTTGACAAGCTAACTGGTTTTCAGCTAGTAGAGAAATTCCCCGGATTGTATGGAACCTGAAGGTTCATTACCGCATTTACAAGTGCCCTGTCACCGTGACATGGCGTGTCCTCATGTTGTGGATGAAGGAATGACCTCCATTGAGGAGGGTAGTTACGAATATATTGCATAAGCAGTTGTGGACAGCCGACAAGGGGTGGCTCTCTAGTTTGGGGGTTGGGCGAGGTGCTAACAACTCCTCACCATAAAAATGTATCATGTTATGAACCATTCGCTACATGTTAAGATTACTGAGATAATGTTTCTAATATGTATCTGTCTTATTTCTTGTGGTATTCTTTATAGTTTCTTATACGATTATCAATTTTTTGAGTCTTTTTACTGTTGTAAAGTATGTTGTATAGTACATTATTTGGAAACTTTACTTTTAAAGCAGGGTAAAATCATACAGCGGTTTCCTGGCGGATTTCTTCCTTAATAGTTTTACAATTCGAGCCATTAGGTTAGTCATGTTGGTATTGAACGTTGCACAACATGGAGTGTTGACAGAGTGACAGATCCTCGTGGTTTTTGCAAAAAACGTTTTCTGGATCATTTATTGCCAATTTGCAGTCACAGTTTGTCAACGTATGAAGCCGGAGTTTTACGTTGAATTTATTGAAATACATACGCAGTGAAAACTTTGGAGGTGAGATATAATTCATGCTAATTTCTTGGATCTGTGTTTATTGTGTTTTTATATTTTGGTTGATAAAATAAGCGCGGCGGACGTCGGACGAAATTACACACCAGTTGCGAACACTGTAGCTTCAGGGCATTGCACATTTATCAGTATGTTCACTTTCTAATGCTTGATTTTAATATTTGAAGATTTATTACGAAGTAGATACAGTTAAATATATGCCTTGCCCTTCATTATTAGAATAAGGATTACTTAAATATGTTACATTGCTCACATTTATGTTCACTTGTGTTTATAGCATGTTTGCTATGATGAAGTTACCCTTTCTGTGCTCTTTATTAGAAAACTGAATACTACTTAGAGGGAAGAAAGAACTTGGCTTAAATTTGTATGCAATGGATATTTAGATCACATTTATTTAAAATAAATTTCCACCAGAAAACTGGCTCCAAATGTAACAAACCCTTTTTCATATGCCAGTTTATAAATGCAGTATGTCATTTTAGGTGTTTTAATAATCTCAACAATTTGTAGGATGTATTCAGTGACAACATATGTTTGTAGCAGACAACCGCAGAGCAAAGAGCAAATTCGTTCCATTCAGAATGTCATCAAGATCATTTAAAAAGTTCTCGAATTATGACACAGCACAACAGTTCATTGTTTAATTATTATTTCTAAAACCGTATAAGATGCAGGAAGAGCATACACAAAGTGTTCATTTCTTTTGCATAATTTTTTCTCCCCCCCACCCGGGTTGTCATGTTTTGCAGATTATACTATAGATGCCTGTGGGCCGGGTAGCTCAGTCGGTATAGCGACTGACTGCGGGCTGGCCGGTCCGGGATCGAATCCCGGTGGGGACGAGATTTTCCGCTTGTACAGACCGGCCCTGGGGCCCACCCAACCTCCTGTAAAATGGGTACTGGGGTCTTTCCCAGAGGTAAAGTGTGGCCGGGGCGTGCTGCTGATCACTCACCCCTTTCTAGTGCCGCGGTTCTGTAACGGGATCACTTTACCTTTGCTATAAGTGCCTGCAGAAACGCGGGGTAGCCGCTCATGCAGTCTGCTTGATATTAACTATAATTATATTGTGTCAATAAACTGCATCAGCATCATGCAAACATCTCTGCCAGTTCTATAGATAGACAGAAACGTGATGACGCGAAAAGGCCCATTTTTGTAACTTTTTCATTTGCTAATGTCACAAAGCTGTGTTGGTAACTCGGTTGTAGTGTACGGCAATGTGACGCACAATATTTTAAGGCCAGGCTAATCTTCACCTTCATAATCTATGCTCAGGAGACATACAGATTAGGTAACTGTATGTGAACATTTACAAAGAGTGCATTATGAAAATCCATCAGAATTAAGGAATACAGTTCTAGTCTTGTTATTACTGATTTGTCCCCATGGAGTCCACTTACATACATGCAGTTGAATATGTGTTGATACATCTAAATACCACTGCTCAACATGCCGTTAATTCATCCTACTTTTCTTATCCGAGGACATAAGATAGACCTACTTGAGCGGCATTCCCTTGTGAGTTCCTATTCAGCAAATTTGAACCAATTGTTAGGTTCTGATTAAGTTATATTTGCAACATCACGCAAAACACCATCCGAAAACTGTAATGGCATGTTCAGCTTTCTCTATTTGTATCTGTATTTTTATTTCGGTCCCATAAAATCCAGTACACGTCGGTAAAGGCCTTTTGGATGTAGAACCAGTCATGTTACAACAACTATATAAACTTAATCCATAATAAGATTTCTATTTACAGAAGAATAGGTGAGAGTAACAATGTCTATTGTGTATTAAGTTAGGATTACATTAT
>Ga0209755_10005844_pt1 | contig 13821 bp, 13 predicted proteins | sample TergutCo191P1_FD_187301 | JGI IMG/M metagenome (GOLD analysis project Ga0209755, IMG submission 187301) | Cornitermes sp. P1 segment gut microbial communities from Petit-Saut dam, French Guiana - Co191P1 (SPAdes) (version 2) | ecosystem: Host-associated > Arthropoda: Insects > Digestive system... | reverse complement strand
GCTGGACGCGATCGCCGAAGGGGACGGGGAAAAAATCCGCCTGCGCATACGGGACGGAAAAAGGATACTTCGCGGCGATTTCGCGCGGGGCAAAACGGCGTTCCATTTCAACGCGCGTTTCATGGAACCGGAAGCGCGGACGGAAACGGAAAACGGCGTGGACTGGCTGAATCCCGCGCAGGACGGCGGCACGGGAATAAGCCTGGGGAAACTGCTCAAGGTGCAGGGCGGGGCGGGACAACGCCTAGGGCTGGTCGAAAAGGAAAACGACGCCGGCATGCCGCCCGCGGCGGGCGATTCGATACGCCTGCACAAAAGCGACGATTCCGCGCGCGTTTCGCACAAGCTCCGACACGCGGAAGTCACGCGGGAAGGCCACTGGCTTTCCATCCCCGACGGCTTCGACCTCGGGGATCGCGTTTACCTTATCCAGACCCGCGGACTGGCCAAGCGCTACAGGCCCGTAACCCCCGCCGACGCGAAAGGGGGACGCGTGCCTGGCCACGAAAAAGCGCCGACGCCCTTGGTTGTCATCGGGGAAAAACACTCCGGCGGCTCGGCCGCGAAAAAACGCGCCGCGCGCGATCGCGCCCCGAAAAAAGCCCCTCGCGCGATCGCGCGTTTTCCCGAGGGCCTGTACGTGGCGGTTTCGCACGTGGAGGACCTGTACGTCGCGCAATCGATTCGCCCCGCAAAAGCGATGCTCGAGCTTAACCGCAAAACCGCGCGAACCCTCCTGAGGGAAACCGGCGATCCCCTGCCGTTCAAGCCGGCCGACCTCATCCTGACGCTGGACCCGTATTTCCCGCAGGCCATCGCGCCGGCCCTGGCCGACGCCGTCCCGGAACTCGTCGAATTGGGCTACACCCAGTTCGTGGCGAACAACCCCGGCCACTTCCCCCTTTTCAAGGACGTGCTCCCCGACGCGCGATCCGCGATTCGGATAATCGCGGGGCCGTGGCTTTACGCGTTCAACGCCTGGTCGCTGTCCTTTCTGGCGTCGATGGGCGCGGAGGGCTTTGTCTCCCCGCTGGAAAACAACAGGCAAAACCTGGAGCGCACCCTGGACGCGGACAAACGCCTGCGAAACCGTTTTTTCGTCCCCGTTTTCGCGTGGCCGCCCCTGCTTCACGTCCGCGCGGATCTGGCCAAACTGCACGGCTTCAAAGCCTTCACGGACAGCCGCCACGAAAATTTCCTGCTGGCCGGCGCCGCCGAAGGCTCGCGCGTTTTCCCCGCCAAGCCCTTTTCCATAACCGACAAAATCCCCTTTCTGCGGGACGCGGGCTTCCGCCGCTTCATCGTGGATCTAAGCGGCCTCCCCCTGAAAAAAACCGATTACAAGGACCTGATGCGCGCGATAGACAAAAACGCCCCGCTGCCAAACCTCAGCCGCTTCAACTGGAAAGACGGCTTCTTCAACGAGGAGCGCCCCGCGGAAAAAACGCCGGCGGGTTTTCGGGTTTAACGGTTGACAATTTCGTCAAAAGCCAGGATAATTACGCGATGAGGCAGGCCGCCTATCCAAAAGCAAACTCCCCCGCAAGCAAGCAAGCAAATTATGGGGCGATGTGCAACTTTGTCAAGCAACTAATCGACTAAATTCTCGCTTTTTATCCACATCCGCGGCAAAAACAGGCGCATGCATGCCCAGAGATACAAAGGAAGTTACAGGAGGACGAGTTATGAGAAAGAAAACGGTTTTTGTGGTCGTATTGCTGGTCGCGTTTGCGGTACATGCACACGGACAACAGTTCGAGCCCGAAGGGAATTTCAGGTGGCAAAGAGATGGCAGTGGCGTAAGGATTCGCGGATATACTGGGAACAACACGTACGTGCGAATTCCGCCGCAAATACAGGGGCTGTCTGTTGTGTCAATTGGTGCCGATGCGTTTAGGGGGAGAGGGCTTACCAACGTTACGATACCAAACACTGTTGCCCGTATTTTCCCCAGCGCCTTTGAGAACAACAGATTGACAAGCGTAACCATCCCCGGCAGTGTCAGAGTTATAGGAAACGGAGCGTTTCGCCGCAACCAACTGACTAGTGTCTCAATCTCAAACGGCGTTAGCGATATCGAGCCTTTCGCGTTTAGGAGCAACAATCTGACAAGCGTGATCATTCCAAGCAGCATTACACGCATAGGGGATGGAGCATTCAGCGATAATAGAATTGCCAGCGTCAACGTTCCCACTGGCGCAAACATAGGGATTAGGGCGTTTGGCGGCGCAACAGTAACCCGCGGCCAGCAGCAACAGACTGCACCGCAAGTAGCGCAGCAGCAGCCTGCACAGCCCCAGCAACAAGCCCGCCCGCCAGCGCAACAACAGCAGCAGGCGCAGCAACAGCAGCCCCGCTCGCAGCAGCAAGTGGTTTCTGGGATAGATTCCCGTCTCATAGGAACATGGGAAGGTACAAGCTGGGGCTTGCCGATGTTTCTGGTTTTTCGCGCGGACGGAACCTGGCAGCAAACCGACGCCAACATGGAAATCAAAGGGACGTTTACCGTTCGGGGAAATGTAATAGAACTGAGACAGACGCGATGGCGTGTTCCGGGAAGCGCTTGGGTAAACGCCCCTTTGTCCACCGGGCACCAGTTCAGCTTTCCGAGCAGAGACAGGCTGAGGCTGGAATTATTTGGTGAGCTTAGAAGACGGTAACGCTTGGGATTGAGCACTTGGACAAACCGCGAAACTGCAAGGCAGTACATTACTTGCCGTGGAGCGGACATTCGCCCCAGTTTGGCTTGGGGTGGAAGGAAGTTATGAGGAGGACAAATTATGGAAAGGAAAACCGTTTTTGCGGTCGTGTTGCTAACGGTGTTTGCGGCGCATGCCCACGGGCAGCAATCGCAGGCTCAGCTTCTCAACGGAAACTGGGCCAACGATCATTTATTTTACAGCTTCCACAATGAAATTTTTATCGTGGGGAGTAACTGGCTCGGTATTATTGGAATAGGCGAGTACAGCATCAATGGCAATATGCTTAGCACAATGTTAAGCGAGCCTGATACACCTGTGAATTCGCGGGTTTTTCGCGTAAGCGGCAATACCCTCACGCTGGGTGCGCAAACATTCACCAGACAACCAGGCAATTTGGTTTTAGAATTTCGACAACAGCAGCAACGGCAGCAGGCGCAACCCCAACAGCCCCGCCCGCAACAGCAGTTGCCCCAGCCGCGACCGGTTGCTTGTGCTTCTTGTAGTGGAGTAGGCACGCGCCCCTGCGGGGTATGCAACGGTTCGGGACGAACGTGGAACAACTCGCAGTCGAGGTGGGAAAATTGCAGAGGCATGGGATGTCGAGGCGGAAGAAGGCAATGTGGCACTTGTCACGGAACCGGCACTGGCCGAGGCTGGTGAGTCACAAGCCGTATCAGCCTTGCGCCGTCTCTTTTAGCTTCTCCCCGATTGCTTCATCGATAAAAGCGTTTATACTTTTGCCGTACGGCTTTGCCTGTTTCGCAAACCTGTAATGACGCTCTTTACTGGTGCGATAAGTGATGCTCCCCTTAAAGTCTTCCATTATTTGAGCGGCTCGGGAATTTCCATGTCATTGTCAAGGCTTGTCGTCACGTAAGAAGCAAGAGCGTCCTTAAGATTGGCCAATACTTCCTCGCGGGTTTGCCTACAGGTCATGTTGCGTTCAATAGGTTACCTGTCCCAAAAAGCGCAAGTCGGCCTACTTTGCGGAAAAACTGGCCGAAGCTGAACACGAAGCGAATGAACCCGATGCCGTGTGCTTGTTGGTAATTTTATGAGGTCAACAATGCGAAAAAACAAGTGGACATTTATCGCATTTTAAGGGCTTCAGGAGATTTGCCGAAATATTTATGAGCTTTTTTGGTGGACGTAATACGAAGGAAGTTGGGAGATTGATTGCGGGGGAGATTTGACAGGGTGTTGTCGCTTTTTCCTTGCCAGTGACTCCGGCAACTGCTATACTCAAAGAACAAGGAGCATTTATGGTAGCAGTAAGGGCATATTATGATGGGCATGTTTTCGTTCCCGAAAGCCCGTTTAAGGCGGAAATGAACCTCCCCGCAGCAAGCTGCTGGGTATCGAAGATTTTACTTAGAAATCTTTGCGTATGCGGGGGAACAAATCCCCCGCACCCCCAGCAGTAACCGCCCCAAGGGGCGGGGTATTAAACCCCAGTGGAGCTGCGCTCCTAATAAGAAAAACGCTTGAGGGCATAAGAAGGGAGCACAACCAACAGAAAATCATCAAGACGAAGGTCGGAATCCTGGAACTTGCGAGGCAGTTAGGGAACGTGTCCCGCGCGTGCAAGGTAATGGGCTACTCTCGCGACAGTTTCCACAGGTTCAAAACACTGTGCGACACCGGCGGCGAGGCCGCGCTGCAGGAAATCAGCCGCCAGAAGCCGAACGTGAAGAACCGCGTCGACCCCACCGTGGAACGGGCGGTTCTTGATTTCGCTCACGCGCAACCGGCCTACGGGCAGCTGCGCGTGAGCAACGAGCTTCGCAAGCGCGGCGTGTTCGTCTCCCCCGGCGGGGTCCGCAGCATCTGGCTGCGGCACGACCTTGCCTCCTTCAAGGGGAGGCTGAAGGCACTTGAGGCCAGGATGGCGCAGGAGGGAATCGTGCTTACGGAAAGCCAGCTGGCGGCGATTGAGAGGGCGAGGGAGGAGAAGGAGGCGCGCGGCGAGACGGAAACCGAGCATCCTGGCTACCTTGGGGCTCAGGACACGTACTACGCGGGCAACATAAAGGGCGTTGGGCACATCTACCAGCAGAACGCTCTGGTGGCGGCGGACGCGCTTAACTCGGAGGTGATACCGCTCTTCGACTCTCACGGGATACCGCTTCTGCGGATACTGACCGACCGGGGCAGCGAATACTGCGGAAACAGAGAGCGCCACGAATACGCGCTGTACCTCGAGCTTGAGAACATCGAGCACACAAGGACTAAGGCGAAGTCCCCGCAGACCAACGGGATATGCGAACGGCACAACAAGACGTGCAAGGACGAGTTCTACTCGGTGGCGTTCAGCAGGAAGGTGTACCGAAGCGTCGAGGAGATATAGCTTGACTTGGACGCGTGGCTGGCGCATTATAACAACGAGAGAACACATTCGGGCAAGTACTGCTACGTCAAGACGCCGATGCAGACGTTCGTGGATTCGATCCCGCTGGCCAGGGAAAAGGTTTTTGGCCACGACGAACCTGACGGACGGGGCGTGTGAGTTTCCTCGAGTGTCAGATCAAATCTTGGCTATCACATCAGATTTTATCTTAACTATTACAGCCGGGTTTGTTTTGCACTTCGTCACGCTTCTTGATGTCCCGTGCCGTTACGCTCAGGTGTACGCGTAGAAGCCTACCACAGGAACAGGTATTTTCACCCTTGTACGTATAGCTTCCAGCGAGCGATCTCATTTCCTTTTGCGTTCCCAAAAAGCTCATGAAGTTGTTGAACTCCTCGTTGTACTTTATCTGCACACGCACACCTGCCCCACATACCGGGCATGCGGCCTCGACAGGCAGGTCTGGATGAAACATTGCCCTGCAAATCTGCTCTTCCATATTTCCCCATTTTACACACTTACGCGATTATCGGCAAGCGTCCCGTGAAAACGTTAACGCTTTTAACTTTTGAGCCAACCCTCTGGACTAGCCTATTTTGGGTTAGATTAATTTTAAGGCAATTCGAGGTATTGCCACTTCCCCTCTAAAGGTGATATACTTGAATTGAGGTTTGTCAGCCCTTGTGTATAATCTGTGGATAAATTATGAACAAGGGCATGATACGGCACAAACAACGCCGTAAAACTTCGGGAGGTTTTGAAAATCATTGTTTTACGTTGTCTAATTCCTTGTTTCACAAGGAATTAGCGTTATTTTACTATTCAGGTGTTTAGGTAAAAATACAAGTTGTCATTAAAAATTAGGATTGTCAGATATTCGGGTACATATTTGTGTCTGTGGATAACTTGTGGATTATTGTATGGGATGAAAGTAGCTATGGCCGAATTTAACAACGAGATTTATTGGGTCAATACCTTAGATCAATTGAAAACCGAATTAGGGGAAGTGGAATTTAACGACTGGTTTGCTAACAGCCATTATTTGCGGTCAAGTGAAAACAGTATAACAGTGGGCTTTCCTTCCGTTTTCCATTGTGATAGGGTCAAAAAAAACTACCAAAATACCATAAAAACAAAATTACGGGAATTAGCCAGCAGAGAAATAACTCTGGAATTCGAAGTGATAACCAAAGAAGAAATGATATCCCCTATTTCTCAAAAAAAATTCGCCAACCAGTTTGCAACTGAAACTAAACCAATGGAAAAAACATCTACGCTAATAGATGAACCTAAAAAGGATACCCACTGGCAATTAAGGGACGACTACACCTTTGACAAGTACGTCATAGGGGAAAACAACAATTTCGCTGCCAACGCCGCCATAGCCATTAGTCGAAACCCTGGAACCAACTACAACCCTTTCTTCATTTATGGCGGAGTAGGGATGGGAAAAACTCACCTGATGCAGGCTATAGGCAATTATATACACGAAAATTCCGATAAAAAGGTCATTTACGTTACTTCCGAAGACTTTCTTAACGAATTTATGGAGTGTATACACGGAAATAAAATGAGTTCATTTAAAAACAAATTTCGCAGAGTGAACGCATTGCTTATAGACGACATTCAGTTTTTCGCGGATAAACCTGGTGTGCAGGAGGAACTTTTCCACACGTTTAATGCTGTGCTTAATTCCAAAAACCAAGTGGTTTTTACTTGTGACCGTCCTCCTTCGGAACTTAAAAAATTTGAAGCTAGGCTAATCTCTCGTTTCGACCAAGGTTTAAAAGTAGATTTACAACCACCTCGTTATGAAGTACGTTTTGCCATTCTTAAAGCTACTGCTAAAAGTCGAAGTTCCTTTATACCTGATGAAGTAATAGACCTTATAAGTAAAAAAATATCTTCAAACGTAAGGGATTTAATTGGGGCCCTTAATACACTAATTGCTTATACCGAAATAATGGGTAAAAAGGTAACCTTGGAAATAGCCCAGCAAAAACTAAAAGATGTTCTTACCGCCAGTAAACAATCAAACCTTTCAATGGAAATCATACAAAAAATTGTAGCCAGTCATTTTTCCATCAGCGTAAATGACCTAAAAGGCAAAAAAAGAAGTCAAAACATCGTTTATCCTCGACAGCTTGCAATGTTCATATGCAGGGAAATGACCGAGTATTCAAGTACGGAAATAGGGGAAGCTTTCGGAGGCAGAGATCACGCCACGGTACTTTATTCCTTGGAAAAAATAAGAGGCCGCTTTGTAGCGGATGCAAGCCTCGATTCCACTATAGACACCCTAAAACGTCAAATAAAAGATATGGCTACAAAGCTATGAAACCTGTTAAAAGCCTACATATAAGTTGTTTAAAAAATAGGGATTTGTGTAAAATGTTCAAAACACGAATAATTTTATCTGTTCTTTGGAAATTGTAAATCCATGTAGGACAAGAAATTATGACATTTTTCCACTTTTCCTGCTCTCTACTACTACTTTTACTATTTTATATATTGGTGTATAATTAGAAGAAGCATAAGGAGCGAACTATGAAATTTGTTTGTGAAAGAAATATCCTTTTGAAGGAAATCGCAATAGCACAGGAGATAATTGCGTCAAAAAACGCCATCTCCATACTGTCAAATATTTACCTTGAGGCGGAAAATGATAGCCTTACCATCAAGGCGACTGACCTTAAAGTTAATTTTGAAACCAAGGTCCCAGTGACGGTACTGGAACCAGGGCCTGCAACGGTATTTGGGGATAAGTTCCTAGGGATTCTAGGTTCCGTTCCCGAAGGGGAAATGGAATTTGAGTATAACGAAAACAAAGTTAAAATAAAAACCTCCGCCAAAAAGGCGAATTTTCAGCTTAAGAGCATGGCTTCCGACAAATTTCCTGAATTTCCTGTGCCCACCACGGAATACTTTGAAATGCCGATAAAGGACTTTAAGGAAATGGTAAGCCAAACGGTTTTTGCGGTTTCAGACGATGAAACCCGTTTTTTCATGAACGGTGTTTTTCTGGAAAAAAACGAAAATAAACTTGTAATGGTAGCCACGGACGGGCGTAGACTTGCGTACATATCAAAAAATGCCGAAAACGTAAAGGATTTTACTGGTGTTATAGTTCCACCGAAAATCCTGAACATTATAACGAAAAGGTCTGGAGACGAAGGTCTTATTTCTATCTCCGTTACCAGCAAGATAATGTTTATTCGTTTTGGATCGTATAACCTTTCTTCGGTGTTGATTGAAGGGCAGTTTCCTAATTATCGCAAGGTTATACCCGAGGAACAGGCCAGCTCTTTTATCATAAATCGAAAGGAAATGCTGGATGCTCTTAGGCGTGTGTCATTGCTTGTGGAACAGAAATCACATCGTGTGTACATAGGCCTTAAGCCAGAAGTAATGGAAGTGTATTCGGAGGAGGGTGAAATTGGCGATGCCAAGGAAGAAATTCCTTGCAAATTTGACGGTGAGGAAATTTCTTTGGCTCTGAATTACCGTTACATAGAAGAACCATTCAAGGTTATCGACGGCGATGAAATATGTATACGCTTTACTAATCCAAGTAAGGCCATAACAATAACGCCAGTTCCTGAAACTGACTTTTTTCATATTGTGATGCCCATGCAGTCATAGCTGTGATAATTTCTTCTCTGCGGACTATGGCATTTCGCAATCTTGCGGATGCCGTAGTCAATACTTTTTCAAAAACCGTTTTTCTAGTGGGAGAAAACGCACAAGGAAAGACTAATTTTCTAGAAGCTTTGTATTTTTGTGCTTACGCTTCGTCCTTTCGTATGGCACGAGATAACGAACTTGTTCAAAGCGAGAAAAAAGATTTTTCCGTGGCTATTACGGTTATGGAAAATCTATCCGCGGAAAATATTTATAGCGAAGTCCTTATCAAATTTGAAAAAGAAAAAAAAAGCGTACTCATCGATGGAAAAAAAATAGAAGACAGAAAGGAATTACTTTCCGTTATTCCCTGTATAGTTTTTTGTCATGAGGATATGGAATTCGTTAAAGGTAGTCCTGAACAACGACGTTGGTTTTTTGACCAAGTTCTAAGTCTTTATGATTCTGTTTACCTTGAAGATTTACGTTGTTACAGAAGAACCATAAAATCGCGCAACGCTGTCTTGCGAAATAATCTAAAACAAAAACTTGATAGTAACACTGGGGCTTTATTGGATGCCCTGGATTGCCAATGTGCGTTTTACGGAACTAGGCTAATGGAAAAACGCAAAACAGCATCTAAACTTTTTTCGGAGGTTTTTGAGCCGCTTTACGACGAAATATCAGGAATTTCTGGCATGACAGTGAAATATGCACCTTCTTGGAAAAATTACGATGAAAAAGAAGCTTTGGAATGGTTGTCAAAACGACGGGCAATGGACATGATGGCGGGAATTTCTATGACGGGGCCCCATCGTGACCGCTACTCTTTTGTAATCGGTAATACAAATTTTGTTACCAATGCCTCGACTGGACAGCGTCGTCTTTTGGCTTTGTTGTTAAGAGTTGCACAGGCTTGTCGTTTTTCCGAAATGACTGGTAGAAAACCCGTATTGTTGTTGGACGACGTACTTTTGGAAATGGACGGCGAAAAACGACGACGTTTTCTTTCCGTGTTGCCAGAATACGACCAGGCTTTTTTTACGTTTTTACCAGAGGAACCTTTTCACCAGTACCAAAAGGAAGGCACATTGGTGTACCATGTCAGTGATGGGTGTATGGAGAAAAAACCATGAAACGTATCGGCGACATATTGGCAACGGTTCTTGACAAGCCAACTATGGAAAAGGCCGAAGGGTATTCGGCTTTTTTTTCCTGCTGGAAGGACATTATTGAAAAAAACAAAATTCCCGCAATAGTGGCGGCACACTCTTGGATAAAAAACCTTGACAAAGGTTTGGTTTGGATAGAGGTGGATCATCCTGGGTGTAAGCAAATTTTGCAAACTAAAGAAAGAAAACTCCTTTACGATTTTCGTTATCGCTTTCCAGACATGAACATTTCCGGCATATCGATTATGTTATGCCACCCTAGTGTTTACGCTGAGACTCAAAAAAGCAAGCCGAGTGAGTCTGTCGTAAAAGACACCGTTATGGAGCAAGAACAACTAGCGATCAATTCCCTTGACGTGTCTGTGGATGACCAAGGAGAAAATCCTGAATACGATGGTATTAAGAACATGGCCTTGAGAAAAATACTAATGCGATTGGAAAAAAGTATCGTAGAGAGAAACTCTTCTGGGTAATAGATATATGCAAAAAGGCAAGGCTTATTCGCTCATAAGCTATTCTCAAATGGCACTCTTTTTGCGTCTTCTGAAAATCGATCCTGAATCGTCCTCCAGCTTAGGATTTCTGGGCTCCACTTTTAAGACCTTGGAAAAATCGGCGATGGCTTCGTCAAGCGCTTTTTCGTGGCCTGAGCGCTGTTCCTTTCCGCAAACGGGGCATTTTTTCCAAGTTTCTTTTAGTTCCTGTCCACACCAACATTTTTTAAGAGGTGCTACCGATTGATGGCATTCGGGGCACAACTTCCAGTAAGGCTCCATAGGTTCATTGCAATTTTTGCATTTAAGTTGTTCTTCCATTTTCCTCTCCGTAGTCCTATTTTATAACGGGAAGGCGGTATTGGCAAGTATTTTACTTAATAAAATCGACGAAATAGCCGATAACTTAAAATAGTTTGTTTAAAACGTAATTTTGAAAATCATTAGAGGTGCCGTTGTGAAAGCGATATCCGAACAGAATGCGATAGAGTATTACAAAACCCTGTTAAAATACGTCCATAGTGGACAGGGTAAAATGGACGTGGTCAAAAGCCTTAAGTCCTTTTTGGAGCATGACATTTTGCACAACGTTACCAATAAGACGGAATGGCAGGAGCAAAGGGAGTATCTGACAAACCCCATTCCGGACCCAGTTATTTCGGGAATTCAGGCGGTTATCGACGCACGCTATGAGACGGAAAGTGAGAACGTGGAAATATCCGAACTGGATTACTTGTATCTTTTGCAAAAGGTGGCTCAGACAATCTGCTTTTTTTCCGACATTGAAATTCCCCTGGAAATAGGGCGACTTTTTGATGTGTCAATTACCGCGTCTAATGCCGAAAACGGAAAAAAGAATGGAAAGAAGAATTACAGGATGGGCGATTCTGGGCCCGCTGGTGGCATAATTTTTTTGGACAAAGGCGTTTACGAATCGGGCTGGCGCTATTTGGAGGCAGCTCCGCACGATATCGGTCCTGCACAATGGGGAAAGGTTTCCTACGGTTACGGCCACATCGACCTTAAAGACGACATTGGAAACGGCAAACGGAACACGGACCAAATTCTCAAGATGTTCAGCAGAATGTTCGGGAACGAATCGGGTAAGGCGGTCCATCTTTGCATGGCGTTGGAAATTGGCGGGTTCAAGGACTGGTTTCTGCCCAATTCCGCGGAACTTAACCTGATGATGACGAATCTGCACAAAAAAGGAATGGGCAACTTTTCCAATAGGGCGTATTGGTCGTCGTCGGCGTTTGTCGATGGCGGGTATTTGCATCCGTATTCTTACATAGCAGGCGAGAACATTTACGGTGACGGTCGTGTTGACTGCTTGTATTACGTCCGGGCGGCCAGGATTTTTTAGGGGGCGACTTGGCTGAATTGACTTCGATGCTGAATGTTGGCGCGGAAATCGAGAAAAAGCTGAAGGCCGTTGGGATTGGCTCCGCCGAAGATTTAAAGGATGCTGGGAGCAAAGGGGCTTTTTTGAGGCTGAAGGCACGCTTTCCCAACGTGTGCCTTGTCCACCTGTATGCGCTGGAAGGGGCCATTTCGGGTATTTCCCATGAGCAACTGCCGGGAAGCGTTAAGCGGGATTTGAGAGAATATAACGACGGCTTGAAGCAATGAGGTGCATTTCTTCAATGTTCCACGTGAAACATTTTTAGGGCCAGCTATCCCTTGCCCGTAAAGAGACCTGGAAAGAGTGGGTTGTAAAGGTGATGGGAAAATGGCCGTTGATGATGTTTTTACAAATTGTTCCACGTGAAACATTTTGCTGCCGCTTTTTGCGTTGACAAGGTAAAACACGGGGATAGGCTGAACAAGCAAGTGGATGGCGGGAAAAATGCATCTGGTCGTTAACGAATGTTGACAAGTGGGCGATTGCCCAAGGAGGACGTAGAATGAAAAAAAAGCTTGGAAATCTGGTTGTGCTGGCATTTGCGGTGGTCGTTTTGTTTGCTTTTATTGGGTGTGCGAGGCCAGTGGTTTTCCCAATCGAAAACGTTGACTTTGCCAGCGTTCCGAACGGGACGTTTACGGGTTATGCCAACAATGGCATTGTTCGGGTGCGGGTGGCCGTTACCGTGGTGGACGGCGCTGTTACTGACATTGCGATACTGGAGCACAGGCAGGGGCGCGGGCGGCAGGCGGAGGCCATTGCCTCGGTTGTCATTCACGCTCAATCTTTGGAGGTTGACGCGATTGCCTCGGCCACTTACAGCAGCTCGACCATTCTAAAGGCGATTGAAAACGCCTTGTTGCGACAAGTGGAAAAATAGCTGAGAGGTGTTTTGCGCTTGGCGTTTTGGCAAGCGCGTCACAGGTGCAATTCCAGTATGCCTCCGCGCTCTATGTGCAGGGGGCCTGTTATGGCGCTGCGGGGTGGGATTTGGATTTCCCGAACTGCGGGTGCGTTTTGTGCTGGTTCGGGTTCCGCGTCTGCGATCGTGCCCGCGGTTTCTAGGTCGGCGAATTCGTCATCTGCGATTTCGTCCCGCTTCGCTTGCCTTTGTTCCAGCAGGAAGGACGCGAAATTGCCGATTATGCCCGCGGTGTCTCCGATGTGGTTTTCGCTTCTTGGGGCGTTTCTCAAACCACGCATAAAAAAAGACAGCATCGGTTGGGTGAGCGGGTAATCTTGATAGTCCAGCGGACCTGCGCTTTCGATGGCGGCGAGCGCAACTGGGCCGCCGCCGAATCGCAGGGCGTCGAAAATGGCTTGGTATGCCCTTGGGCCCCTGTCTGCGTCTAAGGCTCTGCCTGAAACGAGGTGCAGGGTTGGCAGGCCCGTTTCCGGCAAAGGGCCCGTGCGGCTTAGTCGCTGCGGCCTCAAATCGCGGAACCAGTTGGCGATGTTCGTCCAGAGTCGCGCCATTGCGCCCATGGTGGTCAGAGGTTCGATGGAATGGGGCTCGCCTTGAAACGAAGACCATAGGCGGCTCTCGATGGCGATTACCCCAAGCGCGTCGCTGTTGCGCGTCAAAAACCCGCCGTCCTCCGCCATGAACGCAAGCGCGGAACCGCCGGCTCCGTATCCCACGAAAAGGGTTGGCGGAAGCTCTTCGGGGCCCGCGATTTCTAGCAAAGCGGGCAGGCGCGGAAGCAGAAACTCGAGATCGCGCTTTCGCGCGTCTTCAAGCGCCCTTCCCCGTTTGTTCACGGATGCGGAATCGGTGCCTCGTCTGAAAACGCGCATGTACCGCAGAAGCCTTCCCGGAAACGCGCGTCGTCGGCCGTTTTCGTTCACGAAAAGAGTGTCATGGTCCCTGCGGAAATACGTGACCACCGTGAAGCCTTTTTCACGTAGGCTTTCGCATATAAGTTCCACGGATGCGGCGGAGCCTATTTCCGGCGGGACGAGGAAGATTAGCGGACGCTCCGCCTGAACGGGCCCGTAAATCCGCAGAACGTATTCGTTTCCGCGGGGCACGCGAGGCACGGCCACGGTTCTGACCTCCTCCGGTTCCCTTGCGATTCCG